>Ga0214921_10006117_pt1 | contig 16656 bp, 17 predicted proteins | sample LL1505_MetaG_FD_177992 | JGI IMG/M metagenome (GOLD analysis project Ga0214921, IMG submission 177992) | Freshwater microbial communities from Lake Lanier, Atlanta, Georgia, United States - LL-1505 | ecosystem: Environmental > Aquatic > Freshwater > Lake | place: USA: Georgia | collected...
TACGCCGTTGATCGTGAGATGCCGCAGTGGCTCAGTGTGGGGGCTTGGATTCCTCGGTGGCGCGGTTCTGCCGGGCATTGAGTTCGAATCCCCGACCCCACCAAAAAAGGGGGCAGAAAACTGAACAAGTTATTTAAACAATCCCTTCTGGGCCGCCAGAACAAGACCTGCAAACTCGCTCAGTCGAGTAGCAAGGCGCTCAGAACTCCGCACCTCGCGGGGCTTTTTGCTATGGGCTCCTGACTGACCCCATAGCTACCCACCCCCGAAATCCGTCTCAAACCCCGTTTCGTCTCAGAACCTCCTGACTTTTTCGTCGTGGTACGGCGGTAGGGGGTTGGAGAAAAATCGGGGTTTTGGTGCCGTACCGTTTGAAAAAGTCCAAGGTGAACCCTTCCCTCCCATGCTAGTAATCGCCTGCAATGTCGGGTTTGGGAACCTCCGGTGCCTCGGGTAAAAGGTCAAGAAGCTCCAGGAGCGCCTGTACGTCGAAGTCGATCGAAGTGTCGCCTTGCTCAATCCACCATCCAGCACCCATGCCCTCAAAACTACCCCAGTAGGTTTCCTGCCATTCGTAGACTTTGGCGTCGCCAATCCAGAGTTCACAGTACTGGACGACTTCAGTGTAGGAATTGGGGTCCGAGATGAATTCAGGTTCATCAAGGTTCGTCTCGACCTTTAGTTCAATGCCCTGTTCTTTTAGCTGCTGGATTCTTTCGGGCAGTTGATCGTCTAACTCGCTGTCGGCAAGATCGCAAAGTTCTTTGAAAATCTGAGAAAGATTGGTGGAAGTCATTTAATTAACTTTTCAAAGAAAAACTGAAGTGATCTTTCGGTCAAACCTTTTTTCTGAAATGAGAAAAATCTCAAATCTTGCCGCCCACCCCTTTGAACTTTTCTACAAAAGCCGCTAACTTTTGAAACACGCTCTGCTTTTTGGTCAGGTATTGCGGATTCAATGGACTCATCTTGGGTAAAACGGCATTCAGCTCTGTACCACTGTCGCTGGCGTATTCGCGCTTAAGTGATGCTGCGATGTATCGCTTGGCGGCCTCTGCATTTAGGCTCTCGGAGTTGATCAATTCTTGGGCTTCACGTTGCTGCTCAGCTTGCGCAAATGAAAAGAAAGCCTCAATCACGCTAGCTTTGTCGCCAATCTGATCCAGGTCTGTCTGGTTGATAAAGTCGATCAGCAAATTTTCTTTAGCCCGATTGCCAAGGCTGGCACGAATGACGCGGCGAACCTCATCCACCAGTTCTGATTTGCTCTTGGTTTTCTTGTTGTGGTCGAAAATCAATTCAAGGATGTAGTCCAAATTAATTTCCTGTGACTTGAGTAAGTCAACCTCAAAGACTACGTCGTCCCAGTCGATGGTTGATTTGTCCTTGTCATCGGATGTTTTTTCCCGGCGCTGCCAGTCGCGTACATCGTTATAAGTAGATCGGTAATCCTGGATTTTCCGCTCAGCAGGCAACGTGATGGAAGCCATTGCAGTCATGTCTTCATCGGTCAGATAGTGTGTTGACTTGAATGCTTCCACCGCTGCCGGGTCACTCATGTCAACGTTTTGTAACTCCCTCAAGCTGGCGAACTCGTCGTAATTCTGCAGAACGTTTTCGATCCGAAGATACTCGCCGAAGAGTTTGGCGAAGGCCTTCTTGTCGGCCTCTGTCTCAATGGCAGCAGGATCAGGGAAGCGTGTTTCGAGCTCCTTGACCACCTCCACAAATCCACGCCGCGCTTCACCAGTGGCCACATCTGTGAAGCCCTCCATGTACTCCTTGTAGCTTTTCTCCAGCACGACGTTCTTCGTGTTTTTGTCACCAAACAGGGTGATGGCATCAATGGTCGCCTGCTCCAGGTCACGGAAGGTGACAATGTTGCCGAAGGTCTTGGTGGCGTCAAAAATCCGGTTGGTACGCGAGAAAGCTTGCATCAACCCGTGGTAGCGCAGGTTCTTGTCCACAAACAAGGTGTTAAGCGTGGGAGCATCAAAGCCCGTGAGGAACATACCAACCACAATCAATAGATCGATTTCCTTGGCTTTAACCTGCTTAGCAAGGTCACGGTAATAGTTTTGGAAGCCATCACTATCAACACTAAAGTTTGTTTTAAACATCGCGTTGTAGTCTGTAATCGCTGCACTCAAAAATTCTTTGGCGCTGCTGTTCATGGCAGACACTTCAAGACTTTCGTCCTGAATATCCCCGATCGCCTCCTGCTCTTCATTGGCCGCGAAGGAGAAGATGGTGGCCACACGCAGTGGTTTATCGCTGTCTTTTTGCAGTTCCTTAAAGGACTCGTAATACAGCTTGGCTGCATCCACACTGCTGACCGCGAACATGGCGTTAAATCCCTTGTTCCCGGTATGAAGCCGGTGTGTTTTTTGCCGGAAATTTTTCAGAATGTACTGGGTGATTTCACAAATGCGATCTGGGTGCTGCAGGGCCTGCTTGTTCTCCGCTGCACTGAGCTTTTTCTCATCTATTTCAGACTCGATTGCTTTGAACTGAGGGCGCACGTCGTTATAGTCGACCTTGAACTTCAGTACCTTTTCATCACGAATCGCATCGGTGATGACGTACGAGTGAAGCTCACGACCAAACACGCTGGCAGTGGTTTCAGCACCCAGGGCGTTCTCCGGGAAGATGGGCGTGCCGGTGAAACCGAACTGGTAGAACTTCTTGAATTTCTTCTTGAGGTTCTTCTGCGCTTCGCCAAACTGGCTGCGGTGGCATTCATCAAAGATGAACACGACCTGCTTGCCAAATATGGGAAGCTCGGCTTCGCTCTTCATCAAATTGTTGAGCTTCTGGATGGTGGTGACGACGATCTTGTTGTCATCCTTCGCCAGGTTGCGCTTAAGCCCTAAAGTGCTGTCAGAACCATTCACACTATCGGGTGAAAAGCGTTGGTATTCCTTCATGGTCTGGTAGTCCAAATCCTTGCGGTCCACCACAAAGAACACCTTATCGATGAAGTCCAGCTCCGTAGCGAGCCGCGCCGCTTTAAAACTGGTCAGGGTCTTGCCCGAGCCTGTGGTGTGCCAGATGAAACCACCGCCCTCCAGATCACTCCAGTTCTTGGCTTGAAATGCACTGTTGATCTTCCAAAGAATACGCTCCGTGGCCGCAATCTGGTACGGACGCATCACCAGCAAGGTATTGCTGACATCAAACACCGAGTAATGCAGCAGCACATTGAGCAGCGTGTTCTTCTGGAAGAACGTGGCCGTGAAGTCCTTCAGATCTTTGATCAGGCTGTTGTCCGCCTTCGCCCAGTTCATGGTGAAGTCGAAGCTGTTCTTGTTGCGCTGCGTGGTGTTGGCAAAGTAACGGCTGTCGGTGCCGTTGGAGATCACGAAGACCTGCAGGTACTTGTACAAGGAGTGCTCGCTGTTGAAGCTTTCCTTGCTGTAGCGATGCACCTGATTGAAGGCTTCGCGGATGGCCACGCCGCGTTTTTTGAGCTCCACCTGAACAAGCGGTAGGCCATTGACCAGAATCGTGACGTCATAGCGGTTGGCGTGCGTACCGGTCTGCTCAAACTGTTTAATCACCTGCACCTTGTTGCGGGCAATGTTCTTCTTATCCAGTAGGCGAATATTCTGGATGTGACCATCGTCAAAGACGAAGTCGTTCACGTAGTCATCGTGAATCTTGCGGGTTTTTTCGACAATGCCATCACTTGGCTTGTCCAGATAGGTCTCGACAAAGCGCAGCCACTCGCCGTTGGAAAACTGCACGTTATTGAGCGATTGCAGTTGAACGCGGACGTTGGCAAGCATTGCATTAGGTTCGTTCAGACTTGGCAGGTATTCGTATCCCTGATTACGTAAGTCGGCTATCAATTCCCGTTCGAGATCGCTTTCGCTCTGGTAACTTTCTGCGACCTTCCATTCTTGGGTGTATTGGTCGAGAACAATGAAGTTCTTTGACTCGGCAATCGTTTTGTAATCGCTCATGCTGTTGTGCTCTCCAGCTTGGAAAAGCTCAGCAGCAGATCGCGGTAGTGCTCGTATTGCTTTTGACGCAGTTCGATTTCGCGCGGCAGGCCTTCGGTAAGAGATTCTGTCAATGCGTCAAATTTGTCGAGCATTACAGCAATGCGGATTTGTTCAGCAAGAGATGGAACTGGTACTGGAAAATTCAAAAACATTGGCCTGCGAAGTGAAGTTACAGATGAACTTACAGATGCCTTTTGTATGTATTCGTAAAAATGTGATTTTAGGCAGTGATATGTAAATCTCGGATTCATCGCTGCGCTTGGAACGATGCGATATGCCCGCTGATGTAGTGCATATTTTCCCTGGGCATAGTGAAATACTTTCCCTACTCCGGCACCATCTCCTGCTGTGATGATTGCGGTTTCATCAAAATCAAACTTATTAAGTCGCAAAGGTTTATGACCGCGGGCATAAAAAATATACTCGCCATCGACAATGGCATCTTGAGTGTCATGGCTACCTGTACCAATTGTTGCCACTTCACCCAACGTCTTCCACTTCACATCCCCATCTTCAAAACTCAACAACTGGTCGCGGTAGTAGTTGTATTGTTTTTTGCGGGCTGTAAGCTCGGCTGTAAGCTCGGCTGTAAGCTCGGCTGTAAGCTCGGTAAAGGCGTCCAGAATGCGGATGATTTCTCCCTGTACTTCGAGCGGTGGAACTGGGATTTTCAGCTCGTTCAGAACGGATTGAGTCTGGCTTGGCACGCCACCCGCCTGGTTCATTTCGCCCAGACCTGCTGTTGTCAGGAAATAAAAAAGGAACTTAGGACGAATCTGAGATTCATCTATTTCCGTGTAGAAGATAGTGTCAACATTCCAGAATGGCACATCCACGAAAAAGAGATTGCCAAGTGAGCCCTTCCTCGGAATAAGGACTGACGGCCTGTTATAGGCGTAATTGTCGGCATATCGCATGACTCCACCAGAGCCGTAAACCGGATATGCGCCATCTCCAAGCATTTTGTGATCCTTGCCGTTCTTGATACGCACAATGTCACCAAGACGCTTGAGCTCGACCCCACCAAGACAATGTTCCGAGATTAGTTCTTCAATTCGACTCATGCCTCCAACTCCCCGCCCTCAATCTCAGCGACGATGGCGTCGATGTCTTTGCGCAGCTGGTCGATCTTTGCGACAGTGGTTTTGAGCTCGGCATTGAGCCTGGCAATGTTCACCACTTCCCGGTTGTCTTTCGTCTCGACATAGCTGCTGACTGACAAGTTGTAGTCGTTGGCTGCGATCTTCTCGAAAGATACCGACTGTGCGAAGTGATCGACATTGGCCTTACTGTCGAAAACGGCCATGATTTCTTTAATGTGCTCGTCCAGCAGGATGTTGTTGTTGGTTTCTTTCTTAAACAGGCCGCTGGCATCGATGAACTGGGTGGTGGTATCTAGCTTGTGTTTAGATAGCACCAGAATCGTGACGGCAATGGTGGTGCCATAGAACAGGTTCGGCGCCAGCGAAATCACGGTTTCGACATAGTTGTTATCCACTAAATACTTGCGAATTCTCTGCTCAGCACCACCGCGGTAAAAGATGCCGGGGAAGCAGACGATCGCAGCACGGCCTTTGCTGGAGAGGTAACTCAGAGCGTGCAACACAAAGGCAAAGTCAGCCTTGGACTTCGGCGCCAGCACCCCCGCCGGGGCAAAACGGTCGTCGTTGATGAGCGTGGGGTCATCACTGCCCACCCACTTCACCGAATAAGGCGGGTTGGACACGATTGCATCGAACGGTTTGTCATCGCCAAAGTGAGGCTCGATCAGTGTGTCGCCCAGCTGGATGTTGAACTTGTCGTAGTTCACGTTGTGCAGGAACATGTTCATCCGCGCCAGGTTGTAAGTGGTGTGGTTGAGTTCTTGACCGTAAAAGCCGTCTTCGATGAGATGTTCATCGAAGTGCTTTTTAGCCTGCAACAGCAGCGAGCCCGAACCGCAGGCCGGGTCGTAGATCTTGTTAACACTGGTTTGCTTGTGCATGGCCAGCTGTGCAATTAGCTTGGACACATGCTGGGGGGTGAAGTACTCGCCGCCGGATTTCCCGGCGTTGGCCGCGTAGTTGGAAATCAGAAATTCGTAGGCATCACCGAACAGGTCGATGTGGCTGTCATCGAAGTCACCGAAGTCCAGCTCTCCTACGCCTTTGAGCACTTTGCCCAAGCGGTCGTTTTTGTCCTTAACGGTGTTGCCCAGGCGGTTGCTGGTGGTGTCAAAGTCAGCAAACAGCCCTCGGATGTCGCGCTCTGATGGGTAGCCCATGGCTGAGGATTCAATGGCCGAGAAGATTTTGGCTAGGTCGGTGTTCAGGCTGTCATTGGTATTGGCGCTGGCGGCCACATTGGAAAACAACTGGCTTGGGTAGATGAAGTAGCCCTTGGTCTTGATGGCGTCATCCTTGATCTCTGGGGTGATGACGCTATCGCTTAATTTGGCGTATTCAAGACTATCGTCACCGCCTTCGATGTAGGCCGCAAAGTTTTCGCTGATGAATCGATAAAACAGGGCACCCAATACATACTGTTTGAAGTCCCATCCATCTACTGCCCCGCGAACGTCATTCGCGATTTGCCAAATCCGACGTTGCAGTTCTGCGCGTTGTTGAATGCCAGTCATGTTGATGTTCCTGTTTAATCTTTGAGGTCGGCAGTTGATGACTGCTCCCGAATCCAACGGTCGATGTCTGCTTTTGAAAACCTCCAGCTCCCGCCCACCTTAAAGGCCGGGATCTGCTTGGCCCCTGCCAGCCGGTAGATCGTTCGCTCGGTGACCTTGAGGTAGTCGGCCACTTCCCCGATGGTCATGATGGCGTTGTCAGCTGGGCTGGATGGCATGGTCTGGGCCAGGTCGGTGGTAGAAAACACCAGCATAGTGCAAAATTTTCAATCTGTGGTTGAAAGATTGAAATATTGTGCTTGGGTACCAGGCTCACCGGATGAGCCTGGGCTGGGGTTGACAGGCAGAACGATTCAGTTAAAAATTGAGCCTTGCATCAAGACAAGGCCCGACGGCTTTACCAACCTGCCCCCGGGCAAGGTGGACGCGAAAGCGGATGCGGCTCCAGCCGGAGCAACCAACCGGGAGATGCGTCGGCCCTCCTTAGACACTCTGGAGGGCTTTTTTTATGTGTGAATCGAAGATAGCTTTAGAAAAAATCAGGGCGTACAGAGCCACTGATTACCGCCTTGGACATACAGATAAAGATATTGTTCTTGCGGTAGGTTTACGCTCTTGCCGACTGGCTCAGTTGTTTACCGCAAACCAAGTTAACTGCGGCGCTTTCCTGACGGCCTACAACCCGCGCGGGGCTATCCAGTCCGATGAAGCCAACAAGCTCGGGCATGCCGAACTTGCCGCCAAGCTTCAGGAGCTCGAGCTGCAGACCATTGAAGGCTCCGGCAGCGAAGAAGGCTCCAAATGGAAGCCAGAACTCAGCTACTTCGCGTTGGGTATGGCCCTGGAGCCTGCCAAAGAAATTGGGGTTTACTTTGACCAAGACGCCATCGTTTGGGTGGGGCCTGATGCAGTCCCGCAACTGATCCTGTTGCGCTGACGATTTTCGGGATGGCCCACTTCACGGGCTGGGGGGATTTGATCCAAATTGCCGCCTCCGACACACCGTCTAAGCGGCTAAAGAGGAGAATGTCATGTCAGCAGTAATCACTTCAAAAATCGCCACTAACAACGCCATCGAGTGCGTTTTATCAGCTTCGGATAGTTATGTTGAGTCCTTAAGCATTAAAGCCATCGACTTGCAGCCTGGGCTGTTGGAGCTGGTGATATGGACGCAGTTGTTAAGCGCTAAAAACCCGACGGAAAAACGGGTGAAGTCTAGAACATGCATTCAGCAATCCAGATTGATTGAGCTTCACCAAGGTATTAGCCAATTCTTGCAATCGACTGGTAATTTCAGTAAAAATTGATAAACATCAAGAGGCACGGTAAATGGCAAAGAAATTAACAAAAAAAAATTCTTATTTGAATGGCATTGGCGTGTATGGCTTTGACCGGATAGAGCCGGTCATCCTCTCGGCGCTTGTGACTGAAGATCCAATGCTTCTTATAGGCGCATCCGGAACTGGCAAAACCTTTCTCTTAAACAGTTTGTCAGAAGCCCTTTCGCTAGAACATCGGCATTACAACGCAAGCCTAATTTCTTTTGATGATCTTGTAGGCTTTCCATACCCAGATCAAGACAATGGTGGCGTTAAGTTTCTGGAGACACCTGCCACCGTTTGGGCTGCTGAATCGGTTCTCATTGATGAAATCAGCCGTTGCAAACCAGAGCATCAGAACAGATTGTTCTCGCTTGTCCATGAACGACGTATTCAGGGTATTTCGTTGCCGAAATTGAGATTTAGATGGGCGGCAATGAACCCGTGTAGCAATGACCAGTCTGGCGTGGAGGAATATTCTGGATCCGAGCCACTGGATCCGGCCCTGGCAGATCGTTTTGCACTATTTATTCGTGCTGCTGATTGGAGCGAATTGAGCAACGTTGAAAGACTTAAGGTAGCAGATCCTTCCGGTGAAGGAAAGATCGCTGACGACAAAGGAATTCTCAAAAAATGCATAGAACAATGGCGAAAAGATTTTCGTAATCAAGTTGAAGTATGTCCCGAAAAAATCTTGATTTACGCAGCCACTGCCGTATCGGCTCTTAATTCTGCTGACATTCGAATTTCGCCAAGACGTTCGAGACTACTGACTCGAAGTCTATTGGCAGCCTCAATCGTTGCTGGAAATTCGTCCGACCACCTTTTCCGAATTATTCTTGAGTCAAGCATACCGCAGGTATGTTGGGGTGTTGAACCAAGTATTGAAGCAATTTCAGCAGCGCACCGAGTTGCTTGGGATACGGCAGCACAGACTGCAAATCGTTGGCTTCATAGCTTCATGTCAGAAAAATCATTAGCAGGAAAGCTGGCTATTCTCATTGATGAGTGCACTTCGCCCGATGCAGGAAGTCAAGCTATTGCCCAACTTATTGCTTCAGAACCACGCGAGCGCTCGACGGCTTTTGCCTTCGCAATTTATCCAGCTGCGGTGATTGATAAGTTGCCCGTGGGTGCTGAAGGTGTCAATGACCTTGGGAAAGTTGCATCTCCTTACCTTTCCACTGATGGCGAAATAGGATGGCAGGAGAGATTAGATAAAAAAGGCACGCAGCACCCCGATTTCACTAAGTATGCTCAAACACTTGTCGGTTTAACTGGAGGACGGGCTGAACGGGCAAAACAATTTTTTAGTGCCTGTCTTGTTGAAAAGCTGGTGTTATCCAACCCTAGTGAAATTGAGATCCAAATCAATTCATGCGTTGAGTTGCTAAAGGAACGCGGACTGGCATGATTCACTCGGCTGTTTTCGATTACCGTATTCCACCTTCCATCTACGCCAATACAGGCGGACCGATGAGTCGTACGCGGAAGGAACACATTGCGTCAAGCCTTCTTGGGCAGGATGATGGTGCTATTCGGTGTCCAAGAATTATCCGGCTAGGACTGAAATTTAAGCCAAGATCAAATCCTCTCAATGTACTGGGCAAATTACTCAAGTCAAACGGATATTCCAGTCCCGAGGACCTTCGAAATGAGTTCGTAACGCCAACAATTCGATTGATATGCCGGCCTTGTAAAGATGAATCTTTTCGGATCGATGTAGCGTCTTGCGATCCTCGACTTGTCCTTGAGCAGGCACTTATGCTTGGTTTATGTACAGCACAATTGTTCGATCCTTCACGACCGATACTTTGGACTGAAACGAGCGTAACTCGTGCTTTAGAACTGTTCGATCCATCGGGGTTTTACTCATGAACGAGCAGCGCTTCAGGAATCTTCTCCAGGAATTAATTGACGAGAATCCTTTTGCGATCCGAGCTACGCTAAAGATTTTGTACACCGAGTTTACAGAAGCAGTGCCCACTTTAGCGGTTACTTGCGAGGATAAGCCTAAGCTTCTTGTGAATCTATCCTTTGTATCGAAAAACTGCAAAACAGATAGCCAAGCGAAAGCAGTAATCTGCCATGAATTTCTCCACATATTGTTACGTCATACTGAACAGACGAAGCAGCTAACAACGGCAAGACATATTGCGTTCGATGCAGTCATCAACGCCATCATTCATCGGCAATACGGTAGCGACTACTCGGACATGATGGCGATTTACTACAAAGATTCTCAGGATCTACGTAAGCTCCTTCGACCAATGAACAATCAGGAGCAAGCCTGGTTTGATAAACATAGCTTCTCGAGAATTAAATTACCACAGTGGGTCATTGCTTGGAACGGACTTTACAGCGGAAAACTGGTGGCTGATGACATTGAGTCTTTGGCTGAAAGTCTGGCAGTTGATACGTCAAAGGGTCGTAATGGTAGAAAAAAATCACTGGCAGAAAATAAGCGAATTTTTACTTCTGGGCCATTTACGCTTAAAGACGGGGTTTTAGACGATTTCAGCGATCTTTTAGGTAATCACGATGAATTAAGCAAGCCACTAACTGGTGAATTAACGGATGCTCTTGAACAGTCAATGAAGGAAATGAATGGCACTGGCATATGGCGCTCGCCTAAGAACCGCGGTTTTGGTGCAAACCCTTACGAAGCGCTTTTCAATGCACAGGACGATTCAATGGCTAAGTGGCAAAGAAAAACTCTTGAAGTGCTTCGCAAACACTTGATTCCTGATCGCCGATCAAAAGCTATTCGGTTCGAAGAGAGGGAATACCGTATTCCCGTTCTGTCGCCGAAAGATCGGCGCGCCTTTTTACGCTCTACATGGGACACGTTTCTGCCTGAAGCAACATGGAGCAATCGTCTAAAAAAGCGTGAAGGATCTGCCCAAGTTTATCTTGATGTTTCTGGATCTATGAATGCGGAAATGCCTCAAGTTATTGCATTATTAGGCCGGCTTTCACGATACATTCAGCGACCGTTCTGGGCTTTCAGCGATGAAGTGTCCGCGGCAATTATTGAGCAAGGACAGCTAAAGACGAACACTACCGGCGGCACTAGTATGGCTTGCGTTTTGGAGCACATTTCCAAAACTCGCCCGCTTGCAGCTGTTGTAGTAACTGATGGTTATATCGAAAAGTTGGATAAACGTATGGTCAACTTAATTTCGAATACCAAACTTCACATCTTGCTGACGCGAGATGGAAGCGCTGCCGAACTCAATCGTGCAGGCCTGTCATACACGCAGTTGGACAAAGTACCCATATGATTCGAATAAGTGAAATGGTGCTACTTGGTCATCCTGACAAGTTTTGCGATCAAGTCGCAGACGCTATCGTTTCTGAATGTATGTCGATTGATAGTGACGGCTACGCTCAAATTGAAGTCTCGGTGTGGTCGGATCAGGTTTGGCTGTCTGGCGGAATTTGCACTCGTAAGCCACTCAGCAAAACATTGAAAGAAATCGTAATCGAAACCGGCATCGCGATTGGCTATATTCCTGATAGTCACATAGATGCTAATCGGTATCAAATCACCGATACAGTCTGCCACCAAATTGGAGATCCAACTCAATGGTCGCGGTATGTAAATGACCAAGGAATCGTCATCGGTTGGGCGGGTTATGACAAAAAGACTCATTTCCTTCCGCCAGAGCATTTTCTAGCACATATTTTCCGAAACGCCCTTGTCAATTCCTGCTCCTCAGGGATTCTCAAAAACCAAGGTCCTGACGGCAAGTTGATTGTTCGTATGCGGGAAGAAGGTAAATCTTGGTTACTAGAACACATTTTGGTCACTCTTCAGCAGCAAGAGACATTGACTTTTATGGACCTCTGCCAAAGAATTGCATTAGTGGTTTCTGAAACCTACGAGCGAATTCAGAACAATGACTCGAGATGGATCACTCCCTGGCGCGACATTAATCTCCTCATAAATCCTAATGGTCCATTAATCAGTGGCGGCAGCGACGGCGACAATGGTCAGACTGGCAGAAAACTCGTCGTCGACTACTACGGACCTCGTATCCCCATCGGTGGAGGTGCTCTGTCAGGTAAGCACATGGGGCACATTGATCGAGTTGCTGCATATGCAGCGCGTAGTGCAGCACTAGCTGCGGTAAATTCGGGCGCAAAAGAATGCTTAGTTCGATTGACCTACGCCCCCAATTTACTAGATCCTCTTGATATTACTTACGAAATGATAGGAAGCGGAGTTAGATGCTCCCCAGCCTTTTTCAATCATCAAACAATGACGGACCGTTTCTCTGGAAATCTAATTACTAGAGACTTGGGTAGAGGTAATCATTTTTTTGATTTGTCGCTTCCCTGGAATCGGTGATGAGTGTTTATGAAATTTTCAAGCAAATCACTTAATGGGGATCGTTATGAATTTGACCTTAGAACAAGCCCTGAGAGCTTATGCAACCATGATGAACACAAAGGATGCATCATGCCTGGAGCCATTACTTGCTGATGACTTTCACTACGCATCACAGTGGGTGTTTGACGAAATCGAGTCAAAAAAAGCTTACCTTGAATACATCGTGCCAAAACTGAATGCGATCCGAAAATCGGGGTCTGTGGTTTGGGCAGAAATGGGCTCGTTAGAGCGCGAATTTCCGGGGCCATGTGTCGTAATGGCTCAAGACGAAAAGGATAATTTGATTGCTGTGGTTTTGGCCAAAATCGAGGACGGAAAAATCAAGCGCTTAGATCTCTGCGGTGCACCTTCACCACACTCTGTTAGCAGGACGGGGGACTACCCTGGTCTCAAAAAAACCAAATCTAGCACAGAGCCCCAGCATATGTTTTGGCTTGAAACCCCGGGAAAAAAACTTGAGAAAGAGCTCAACGCATCTTACAACTTGAAGCAAAAAGCATCTCGCGCTTCAGCCAAGGTTGTGCTTTTGCATCGCGAAGCGTTCTCGATGGTTGACGATTGGATAGACCATATTGAACTTCGCAGATCTGCGGGCGCAAATTTTGCCGTATGGGGAAATAAGTATGGCGAAAACCCAATGACTGGGCGACGTCGATGGGGAGAGTGGGAAAAGGCCAAAGGCCTCAAAAGCCCAATGGCTATCTTCAAGGCCATAGAGGATATGGCAGAGTTCCTAGGTGTTGATGTCGATTGGGTAGACGCTCTACCGCTTATTGCTTCCATTGACTGGCTGACGGCAGCTGTAATTGCAAATTGCAAGGGCTTCGAAATCCCAAGTCTGCCAGACGTTGATGATCTGCTTACTCAGCGAACTTTACGCCCATTTGGTCGTGTAACTATCGGCGCGATATGGGGATATGACATGCATGAATTTGATCTTACGCTAGAGCAATGGATGCGTGTACTCAAGGGTGAGTCCTGGTCTGCTGAGAAACGGTATTGGTATGAAGGTCAACGATTTAAGGGCAATTGGTCATTTGATGGGCTTGGATCCCTCTCAGTCGGCTATGACGGTGGTGGGCAAGGTTGGGCAGGCAACTTATCTGGACTGGACATGATTATGGGGCCGGTAGTTGACGAGGTTGACCTAGCCAAGCTCGCTTTAAGTGCCGTTAATCCGGAAAAGGTTTAAGACTGGAGAGCGGACAAATGAAAAAATTATCTTCGCCCACCACCGCTGATGTGCTCGAATATGTGCCAGAAACATACTGGGACGAGCATGGTTCACATTTAGGTAAAGACCTTAACGAATTTGAAAGACGACTGCAAGCAACTATTTCAACTGGTGATTGGTCAAATCTTAGACTTCCTGCCGTCCGCTTTGGATTTGAAGGCGGTAACTATCTGCCGAAATTTTTGAATTACGAAGTTGAGATAGCTCGAATTGCACTGGAATCCACAACGTGGGATGTCAAAAGCATCAGAGCTATGCCTACTAGTCGCGGAATAGCGTATCGTGTTGTTGATGAATACAACAATCAATATTCGTTTAAACCAAAAACCTCTCGACGACCTCTATCAATGAAGCAACTCATAAAGTTGATTGAAGGGCTGAACGTTGACGGCGTGTCATCCTCTCCTGCCGTTTTGAGAGCAGATCAAACTGCAGACAACGCTAGTGCAATTCAACAATTAAAAACATTTGTAAGTGTAAGTTCTGATTTTTATCCAACATTGTAAGCTTGTTATTCGTATGAGGCAGAAAGCTGGGCGAAAGATCAACTCTCAAAATTGCAACAGAAAAAGGAAATACAAAAAAACATCGAGGTAGCTGATGGAGGCCCAACATGATTGAAGATGAGCACCTATACCTTGACCGCTTTCAATTAGCTGAGCGAGGTTGGACCAGGACTCTAATAGAGCGCTTTCTACCCAACCCAGATCGGTGGGCAACCGTCAATCATTGGAGGAACTACACTGGCAAGGCAACCTATTTCGTTGAAAAAGTCATTGCTGCCGAAAATCTTGCTGAGTTCAAAAAGGCCTTTCAAGCTTCGATACTCCGACGAAAACTGACTCAGCGCGAGGTTCGCGCAGCGATGAAGGAGCGGGCACGGGTTGATGCTCAATATCGTGAGTGGATCAGAGCAATTCGGCCGCAAGATATTGAACTCATGATTCTGAGCAACAAGTTAGCAGCCGAATTAGAGGCGGCCATAGCGATGGGCTACCGGACACCGCACAAATGATATTGTCCCCTTCAAATGAGGCTGATTTTTGAAATCAGTGTTTAAAAATGCTATGTATAGAAAATCGAGGTTTTAGATGGATCCCTCTGAGTTTTTTTTGAAATATTATTCAAAAGTAATGGTTGCACCTTTTCATGATGCTTCTTTTTACTCGCCAGACTTATCAAAACAACTAGAACTTAGATCTGGAGACAAAACATCCATCCCAAAATTACGAAGCTCCGCCATAGGCATGACGCTATTTTTAGGGAGTCGCGCCGTTCGTGAAGCTGCAATAATTAATTTCAGTCAAGGTTTTAAATCAATTGAAGCGATCACATCAGTTGCAATAAAGGCTGAACACCTCGCCGATGCAATTATTGAAGATGCCCGTATCAAAGTAATTCCATCGCTACCAGCCTATGTTGATGAAAATTATTTTTCTAGATGGAAAAATCGATATCACCAATGTGCCCAAGAGCACAAACACGGAGAACTTCGCCAAGCAACTATTTTGACCTGCTACAGGCAGTGCACTTTTTCTTATGAAAATGAATGCGCACTCATTGCCTCTGAGGAAAAAATATTAGATCAAATTATTGGAATTTACGATGTCTATTGTGGTGCACTTAGGAACTTGCTCGGTCAAGAAATCCTGTCCTAGTGTTTTAAAAAGATGCACACAATCATTGGAATTCATTCTTGCGAATATGTATCTTGAAAGCTCATGGCATGATGGTTAATCAAGCACTCCGTCATAACGTATCTCCGATTTTGTTCCTTGACTTCGACGGTGTCTTACATCCAGGAAACGGCTCAGATGGCAGATTACTATGCCGCGCAAAGGATCTTGACATTGCGATCTCTGCTTTCGAGATCCGCATCGTAGTGTCTTCCAGTTGGAGATTCCACATGGATATGGATGAAATATTAAGTCTGTTGCCGACAGACATCGCTAGGCGTGTTGTGGGAGCCACGGGAGACCCTCACATTGGCAAGTGGCCACGATTTAATGAGATTCGAACATGGATGGATAGACATGCTGAGTTTGCTGATTGGCGTGCACTTGATGACGCTCAACTAGAGTTCCCTAAACCGTGTAAGCAACTAATTGCGTGCGACCCTAGAACTGGCTTCGGAGCCATACAAGCGAACAAGTTGCAGACATGGTTGGGTAGCATTTAGTTGTGAGCTACCATATATTCTCATCATTCTAAATTTCTACCGAGCCACAGCGAAAAACTTTCGATATCGGCAAATCTGAATTGAAATTGACCTGCCCCTAGCTAGCCGTACCAACATTAAATTCCAAATTCTTCATCGAAATTCGGAACAGATTGCAAACTCCATTCGTATGCTGACTCAATGTGTTTAGCGCCCTCTTTTGAAAGATATTTTGAACGCGGTTTATTGCCTACCCTACCCAAGTCCAAACGGTCTGCATCCCAACATGTTTGAATAGTCGAGTCGAGGTGAATGCCCCCGTCGCTGTGAAAACTCATGGCATGACAGAGCTTTTCCAGTTGCTCATGGGTCAGGTGAAAGAAAGTCCCGTTTAATTCTTTTGCATAGCTAGCTGCCCTACTGCCATGTTCCGGGTCGACATATTCATTCAGCCGTCTGCTGTCATGCAAAAAGGCAAACAGCTCTACCACCAGCAGGTCAGCCTTCGTAGCACGTCCAATCGTCAATGCGTGATAGCGAACCCTGGCCCAGTGACTTGGACCATGAACGCCATGGCGATCAACTTTAAACTGCTTCAAGACCGCTTTAAGCAAGCCTTTTCTGTCGAATACTGTTTGGTTCATTTTCAATAGCAAAACCCGGCTGGGATGTGTCCTATCGTTATCAGTTGAGCTAGGCGTGGTGTCAATTAGTCAAAAAGCATCAACATTATGTGATGATGAGTACTGGGGCAAAAACGTCTATGAATGAACAAATAGACACTACTTAACGACATCAAAAATTATCTTCTTGTTCCAGGATTTCCGGCTATTCGCCATGTAGATGGAATACGCGCATTTGTATATTTGATACTGCCAGAGTTGACACCGATTTTTATTAAATAGGCAATGCCGTGCGCTCTATC
>Ga0214921_10006118_pt1 | contig 16655 bp, 11 predicted proteins | sample LL1505_MetaG_FD_177992 | JGI IMG/M metagenome (GOLD analysis project Ga0214921, IMG submission 177992) | Freshwater microbial communities from Lake Lanier, Atlanta, Georgia, United States - LL-1505 | ecosystem: Environmental > Aquatic > Freshwater > Lake | place: USA: Georgia | collected...
GCGGTTGCAGTTGTGAGAGTCGTAGCGGTCGGAACCGGTGTAGGGGTCGATGTTGCAAAGTTGTTTGGAGTAGCGGTGGCGTTCGGAGCGGTGGCGGTTGCAGTTGTGAGAGTCGTAGCGGTCGGAACCGGTGTACGGGTCGATGTTCCAAAGGTGGTTGGAGTAGCGGTGATTGCTGGGGTTGACGTAGCCGTGCCGAACGGAGTCGATGTAGCGGTGCCGGTGAGGGCCACCGCCACATTCGGAACGAAACACACCGTGAATGCCAACACGAGCACCAACGCGAGCACTGAACGTTTTTCATCTTTTACGGAGGTGCGATCTGAAGCACTTTGTGTGGTAAGCCCGAATAGTGAAAAGAGAATGTGAATGGCCCATAGCCACGCAGCGGCTCTGCTCTCGCGATCGCTTGTGCGTGTAATAAGGGAGTGAGCCAAAAAATACTCCGACCAAAACCTTCCCGAGTTGCCTTCGAGAAACGCGCGAAAAAAAACTCTGCTTTCCGTTGCTACGACTGAGAACACACCGTCCGGTTTCGGTGTGATGGATCTGCGGCGTTCGTTGCTACTTCGGCCGCAATGTTTAGGTCGGACTAGTTTTTGAAATCGTTGAGCTTTTAACGATAAAAAGTGAGCTTTCTGCCCCCTAAAAAGACCCACTTTTTAAGACGCGAAATGTGGTAGTTAGGGGTCATCTTTGATTAGTAGAAGCGCGTAGTTTTCGAGTCACCCAAACGGTGTATTCTTGAGGCTGTGCCGGCCACGTCGGGATTACTCTGAGGGGGCCCACGGACAAGGACCCATAAGGCCTCGTTGAGTGGTCCCTACGACAGCCAGGAACTTCTTTACTCTGCTGGAATTATTTAGGAAAAGTTCTTAAGGGAGAGCCTGAGACGACTGGGGACTCACCATTGCCTCGCCGAAGACTCAAGGCCCACGGCTGTGCTACGCAAAACTTGCAGGGCCTTTCAAAGATGGAATGGTAGGTAAAACCCCTCCCAAAGGAGGGCAAATTAGAACGAAACCTCGTCGCAGCCAACGGGACGGGAGGCCCCCCTCCCCCTCCTCATGGGAGGAACCACGAGGGGGCGGCGCTGTCCTAGCACACTACTCACACAACCATGAGTAGCACATGCACGCGCTCACTACATGCGCTCTACGGTATCGATTCCAAGCAAAGAGAGTCCGTGTTGAATCACAAGGCCGGTCGCTGAGACCAACGCAGCTCGAGCGAGCTTCAGGTCAGGTGTTTCAGCGTGCAGCACGGAGCAGTTTTGATACATGCGACTAAATCGTTTTGCGAGGTCATACACATACGAGCAGAGGATGTGCGGACTATATCGCTCACACGATGATTCAAGAACGGCGTGATACTCATTTATCAATCGAAGAACATCGATCTCAGTTTCGTCGGTGAGGAGCTCCCACTTCGCTCGAGCGAGTTCGAGATTCTCGACACCAAGCTCGCGCAAGATCGATCGTGTGCGCGCATACGCATACATCATGTATGGTCCTGTGTTGCCTGTCTTCGATGTCCACGCCTCCATGTCGAACACCACAAGCGAGTTGTTGTCGACGTTCAACATTCCATATCGCATCGTCGCGAGTGCGATACGACGAGCCGCCTCGTGACGCTCGGCATCGGGCCACTCGTTGATGTATTTGTCGAGGAACTCGGAATTGATCTTGCTAAGCAGCCGCTCCTTGAGAGCGGACATCAAGATCACCGTTCCCTTTCGGCTACTCATCTTCCCTTCAGGTGTCACAACTTGCGCGTAGGAACAGTGGAAGCACTTCTTCACCTGCTCGTAACCCATCAACTCAAGACACCTAAAAACCTGTTGAAAATGAAGGGTTTGAGCAGCATCCACCACATACACGGAACGGTCGATCTTGAACTCCTCGAACTTGCGCTGCGCGAGCGCGAGATCTCGAGTGGCATACAACGCTGTACCGTCCCGTTTGATCAACACGCAGAAGCCAAGACCATCTTTGGAGAGATCCGCGCCGACTGCGCCCTGAGACTCAACGAACACACCCTTCCTCTGAAATTCGCGCACGAGTTCTTTGCTCGTCTCACCGTACTCCGACTCGTAGAAGAAACGATCGAAGGAGCAGTTCAACCACGTGAAGGTCTCCTGCAGCTCCTCGATAGACCACTGACGAGTCTTAAACCAAAGCTCCTTCATCTCAGGATCCTGCGACTCCATCTTTTGAAGTATGGCAGAGACCTCCGCGTTCCACTTCGCTACCGTCGGAAGGATAAGCTGTCCATCTGGAAGCGCGCCAGGAATCCTATAGATCTCGATCAGATCAATTCCGATGCCATCCGCTTGTACCTTCAACAGGTCGGTGGGCACCTCAACTCGAAGCACCGTCTTCCCCTCACCAACACCAAGCTCATCCTCGGCCAGCATCAATCCGACGCTCTGCACACCTTTGCGATCGGCCACGGTTATCTGACGAGAACCAAGAGCGACGCCAGGAGCAGCATGTGCAACGATCCATCCGGGTTGAACATCAGCGGCGTTCTTCTTCTGCGATACGACGCGAGCCGGACCATCCGCAGTGGTGAGCGAGACAACGAACCACTCACTCTCGGTGGGATGGGTCTCAATGGCATCCACCCGAGCGGTTTTGACCCCCTTAATTTCACACCGCGAATAGCTACCGATGTCGAGCTGGGAGGTGGCTTTAACGTACGCTTCCCCTAAGAATTCCAGCCGGTTAGACTCCGGCATCGTCCGTTCCGGATGGCTGAGGAGGTACCACAAACACTTGGCGACATGGGTACCTTCATCCCCAAGGTAATTTACCGGAATCGTCGTGAATCCGTTCCACGTGAAGAGCCTCGAGATCGAATCACCCAACGAAGCATTTCGAATGTGTCCGACGTGAAACGACTTGTGCGTGTTCACATTTCCGTACTCAACCATCACGCGGTCCTTCTTGGCCGGTCGAGCCTTGAGGAATTCTCCACTCAAAATAGCTGGCACGAGCGCCGCCGCGAGGGAAGCCTTGTTCAAAATGAAATTGATGTAGGGTCCGATAGCGACCGCTTTTTGGATCTCAGTCTCGCTCTCAAGAAGCGGCGTGATCTTCGCAACGAGATCAGCGGCGATAGCAGGGGGAGCTTTCTTGAGAGCGCGAGCTAGCTGGAAGCACGGAAACGCTATGTCACCGTGATGTGAGTCCTTAGGAGTCTCAAGAAGATTTTCAATCTCCACCGCTGAGAGTGAGAAACCTTCGCTACCGCTAACAACCTGAGCGAGAATACGCCCGACCGCCGACTGACCAATCATACTATCTCCAAACTACTTTCCAGCTTTTCGCTCTTGAGCGAGCAAGTTGTGCAAATACTGTCCGTACGAGCTCTTCTTCTGCCCCTCGATGATCTTCTCAAGCTGCGAGGTGGAGATGAAACCCATCGAGTACGCGATCTCCTCGATACAAGCGACCATCAAGCCCTGTCGCTCTTGCAACGTTTGAATGAAATTGCACGCCTGTAAAAGCGATTCGTGCGTTCCAGTATCGAGCCACGCCATTCCCCGTCCCAGAACCTCGACGTTGAGCCTCTTGTTTTTAAGGTATGCCAAGTTGACGTCCGTAATCTCCAGCTCTCCGCGAGGGGAAGGCTTGAGGTTTGCGGCGATGTCGAGAACGTCATTGTCGTAAAAGTAGAGCCCTGTAACGGCATAGGGGGACCTAGGATTCGTTGGCTTCTCGACAAGATCAATCGCCCGACCATGGGAGTCGAACTCTACCACACCGTAGCGTTCCGGATCCCGCACTCGATACCCGAACACCGTGGCACCTTCCGTTCGAGACGCTGCGTTACGAAGAGCCTCGGGGAATCCATGCCCAAAAAAGATATTATCTCCGAGAGCGAGCGCGACCGAGTCGTTACCTACGAACTCACGACCGATAATAAATGCCTGCGCGAGACCATCAGGACTCGGCTGCTCGGCGTACTGAAATGAGACTCCCCACTGGGACCCGTCACCCAGCAACCTTTGAAAACCAGGAAGATCGTGCGGGGTAGATATCACAAGGATCTCTCGAATGCCGGCGAGGAGGAGCGTCGACAATGGGTAGTACACCATCGGCTTATCGTAAATCGGCAGAAGCTGCTTGCTGACAGCTAACGTTACAGGATGGAGACGAGTACCTGACCCGCCCGCTAAGATAATTCCCTTCATGCGTCGACCCTTTCGGAAAAAGAACGCTTACCACCTCACTCCCCGAACATCGGGGCGACCGGCCGGACCAGACTAGCAGGAACCGTCTGATTTTTCACTATACCGCGGGCACGACCGATGAAGGCATGGGGAGGGGGAAAAACCTCATAAATCCAGCGCTCCGACCCTGGTTGAACCTTTCTCCCCACCGCGGATTGTGGTCAGATCAGGAGATGAGAACGATACGTTCGGTGGCAGCCCCCCTCCTCCTCTCCCTCCTCGTCGGATTTTGTCGAGAAAGCGCCGCGCTTGACCTGAAAGGCCTCCTTAAAAACGGCGGTACGCGGGTCGAGCGGGAGGACGGGACTCTTCTGCTTCAGTATCGGGATAGCGAACACTTCGTTCCCGCGTCCATCCTCAAAGTGGCGACAACGTTCTGCGCTCTTGAGACCCTTGGCAGGGATTTTCGATTTACAACCACCTTCTACCGTGGGCCAGACAACACCCTGTATCTCAAAGGCTCCGGAGATCCCTCCCTCGTTTCGGAGGAGCTCAACACGATCGCGCAAAAGCTCGCCACCCTCATGCCACGGATTAATCGAATCGTTGTCGATCCCTCACTCTTTAGTCCGGATATCGACATCGACGGCAGCTCCGCAAGCCTCAATCCGTACGACTCAAAGGTAGCCGCGTTTGTTGGAAACTTTAGCAGCGCCGCTCTCACCCGGCGAAAGGATGGCACGATCGTAAGCGCCGAAGCCCAAACTCCGATAACCCCCCTTTCACGACAAGCGGGTTTGAAGCTGCGACGCGGCGCCTCCGAACGAATCAATCTTGGACACACCTGGCAGGTCGGTACCCAGTACGGAGCAGAGCTCTTGGCGGAGTTCCTCAAGAGAGCTGGAGCATCGGGGACACTTGGGGTAGCGATCGGTTCGGTCCCATCCGGGACCTCGAAGATCTACGATCATCACTCCACAAAAGATCTCAGCGAGATCTCCCAAGGACTCCTTAAGTATTCAACAAACTTCACCGCGAATCAGCTCTTTCTTACCCTCGGTATCAAGCGATACGGAGCCCCTGCAACCGTTGAAAAGGGGCAGCTTGCGATGACCGAGTGTCTGAAACAAAAGGTCGGCTGGGGCGACTTTCATATCGAGGAGGGCTCAGGACTCTCTCGCAGAAACCAAGTAACCCCGAGCCAAATGACAACGCTCCTCAAACGCTTTGAGCCATACAAAGATCTCTTGAACGTCGAGGATGACTTCACTGCCAAAACAGGGAGCCTTCGCGGCGTAAACACCCTTGCTGGATACTTTGATCTTGCCAACGGAGAGGCGGTACGCTTCGCCATCTTGGTCAACAGCGACGTTGAACATACGCACAAGTACAAGGTCGCTCGCGCTATTCGCGAGTATCTCCTTCGCACTCAAGGGGAGCGATAAGATACTTCCCGTACGAGAGATCGCGCATTTAGGCAAAAGCACGCGAGAGCGGGGTTTTGCCTCCTATCCTTACCGCTGAGAAACCAATCCTAGAAACCGTCGGATCCTCTCTCCCAGAGCGACCACATCTTTTGCGTCACTTGGCGACCGTTCAATCTGGCTCTCCTCAGCACGAGCGTCCTCGATCGCTCGAGACTTCTCGGCGGCATAGCGCGCGAAGCTCTCTAACAGATCGGGTCGGATCTCAAGAAGATTTGTCAGAGCACCTTTGCCGATACGACCGACCAACACCTCAGTCGCCGCTCGCACCGTCGCGGTACGGGTGGCTCCCGCAAGAAGCGCCATCTCTCCAACAACCGTCCCTGGTCCAACCGAAGCCACATTGATCGGCGAACCGGAAGCCCCCACCACCAATACAGAGCACGTCCCTTCAAGGATCAAGAAGAAGAAATCTCCCCCATCGCCCTCTCGCAGGAGATCCTCCCCGTGCCCAAACCGTTGGATGAATACGGCTCTCGCCAAGAGGCGCGACTCAGAGTCAGAGAGGTTCCTAAAGAGCTCGGTGTGGGGAAGCATCTCCAAAAGACGCGCCTCATCGTCACGCTGCTCCTGAAGATAGGGCATCTCGGTCTTGTAGACCGTTCTGATAGGATACGGGATCTGAATGCCGGCTCGCCGCGCCCCGTACCAAATACGCGACATCAGATCGTTTCGAACATCCGTAAGAAGCTCATAGTCGTCAATGAATACTCGCAGTTCATACGTTATCGATGACGCCGCAAAATCAATCGTTCGAGCGTCCGGGGCCGGTGTCGTGGCGATACCCGGCGTCTCAAGGGCCGTTGTCCGTAACATCTCCTTCACAAGACTCGGAGGCGCGTCGTAGGAAAAACCTACGGAGACCTTGAAGCCGTGCAGACGAGAGGGACTAGAATAATTGAGGATACGATCCTTTCCGATCGCTGAGTTGGGAATCGTGACCTCGTTTAACTCGCGTGTCACAATTCGCACTGAACGCCAGGTGATCTGACGAACCTTTCCGATCGTGTCCCCCAACTGCACCCAATCGCCAACCGCTACAGGTCGCTCAAAGACAAGAGAGAGCCCAGAGAAAAGGTTCCCCAACGTATCCTGCAACGCGAGGCCAACGACGAGCGAGCCCACACCGAACGTGGTAAGCAAGGGCGAGACATCTTTATGCCACACGCCGCTGTATACCATGACCATACCAACCACAACGAAACAAAGCCGGACGATGTCGACCAGCAAGCGAGGCGTGCGGGCCCGAAACGCACTGGAGTGAATATCAGCGAGAAAGATCGCCTGCACCGTGTTCGCGAAAAACCACACCAGTCCAAACCCAAGCACCGTGGCGACGAGCTTAAATTCTGCCGTATCGCGACCGAAGCCACACAGGCTCTCAACCATCCACAGAGCGGCAAAACATGGAAGAACAAGCGCCCGGACCATGCGAGCGATATCTTTAAACCTAGTTCCTAGCCGACGCTCCAACACAAGCGACAATACCCAGACCGCTACGAATACGCTCAGACCGATAAGGGTGGGGTAGTTTGCAGTCATTACTCTTTCTCCGTCGAAGCCGCTGCCGGCCTCATCAAGGAAACGGCTATCGAGCCCACGATAATACCCAGAACAACTATGAGCGAGACCTCCGTCGGAACGTGGTAGTCCAGGATCACATCAACAAGGGCCATCTTGACGCCGATGAAGATCAACACGAAGGATAAACCGACCCCCAAGTAATGGAACCGTCCAATGAACGCCAAAAGTAGGAAGTAGAGCGCCCGAAGATCGATCACCGCGAAGATGTTCGAGGTAAACACAACCAGAGGCTCCTTGGTGAGTCCAAAGATAGCCGGTACCGAATCAAACGCGAACATGATGTCCGTGAACTCGACAAAGACCAGCGCGAGGAAGAGCGGGGTCGCCAACAATCTTCCATCGGCCCTGGTGAAGAACTTCTGCCCATCGAGGGTGGGGGAGAGTGGGATATATTTTCGCAGAAACTTCAACAGACGATTATTCTCGGGATGAATCTCGGGCTCCTTACCCTTGAGAACCGAGATTCCCTGGTACACAAGAAAGATGCCGAACGCGACGACGACCCAATCGATCTCCATCACGACAGAGCCCATCGCGATAAAGATCGCTCGCAGAACAAGGGCGCCGAAGAGCCCGTAGAAGAGCACTCGAAATTGATTCTCCTTCGGGATTGAGAAGAACTGAAAGATGACGATGAAGACAAACAGGTTATCAACGGCGAGCGACTTCTCAAGAAGATAGCCCGATAGAAACTCAAGCGCTGTTTGTCGAGCTAACGAATCCGCGGTTCCACCCAGCGCCGCGACGATGTCGGGACGATACGAAAGGTGCCAATAGGTAAGGACATAAAGGATGACGTTAAAGACCAACGCGAGACCGAACCAGTTTAAGGCCGATAGAGAGGCCTTGCGGATCGATATCTCCTCAGGTTGTCGGTGAAACGCTCGTAACGAGGTGAAGAGGATGCCGGCAACAACAACACAGAACAGGAGGTACAGCGGCCAGAACTCTGAAAAGGTGAAGATATGGGTCATGAGCTCGGTGTAACCTCGTGTAACGCACGCTCCACTATGAGTCGACCGATCGAAACCATCGTGAGGGGAGAATTCCCCTCTGCTTTGTTGTTTGCTGTCACAAAAGCCCGTTTGTGAGTCGCAAGGGCTCGACGAACGAGTCGCAATACATCGCCGCGCATCTGAGCGTTCGGTGCCTGAACTCGATCGTAGGGCTCGAACAGCTCTTCCGCGTTTTGGTAGCTTATCCCAAGTGGTGTGAGTAGTCTCGCAATGTAGAAATCAGCCGTCAATCCACCCGCGTCGGCGGCGGCGCGCATCTGATGGTGGAGCGGAACCATCGAGTTCCAATGGTTGAAGCAATGCGCCACGCGCGCCTCGTTGAGGGCTTGAAAGTAGCCACACTCCAGCAGCTCCGGATTGCGAACCTCGACCGCGTACTCAAAATCGGCGGGCAATGCACGCAAAAATTCCGCCAGTCGGTCAATAAATTCCCGATACCGCATCGTCCTCTCAGAGAACGGCGCAAATTGAAAGACAAAAGGTCCCGTTTTCTCTCTTACGGCGGGGTCTCCATACGCCGTCAACACCAACCGCTTGAGCAGGTCGAGATCGAGAAAGTCCGGATTAGGCCGTCCCGCGTTGGCTCCATACCGAGGATGTTTCGGATAGGTCGCTATCGTGAGCCGCTCCCACACCTTCGACACCCAACGAAAGCCCTCGGGCACAAGGGACGCATAGTGCAGCAGAGTTTCTGCTTTCGGAGGATTGTAAAAGAAGCTATCGACACACACCGTTCGAAACCACGGGATCGTGGCGTATTCACCAAGGCTGTTCGAGGAGAAATCCTTTTGGCTCTTATACGAGCGATGGTACACGACCCCCTTCCACCCTGGGAACGCCCAGGTACTCGTGCCAAGATAGATATCGTTCGGCAACGACGCCCCTTGAGGGCTCCAGATATCCTCAGCCGAAGCTGTCGCGGTGAGCTCTGTCATCGTTGGCACTCTCGCATACCCCATACCGCGGGTCTATGAGAACCCACTGCCCACTACTCGAGCACGTTCACGTTTACGCGCACGGTCACGTTCACTTTTACGTGCAGGAGCACGCTCGCCTCCCCCCGAAATCCCCGAACTTTCCAGTATGCGGCGAACCTGGGCTGTAGTATAGTGATGTATGGCTCACGTCACTATCGAGCACCCCTTGGATTGGGGTTACCATTATCAGCTCATCTTCGTATATACCCCCGGGACACGTCATTTTTCTGGACGAATAATCGGCCCCGTCAACACGACCGGTCGGGTCGAGCACCACCTTGTAAGCCTCGTGCACCTCAAGGTCGCGGGTGAAATCCTATGCTTCTCTCGACGCCCTGACTCCGCTCCCGCCCTTGCGGTCACCCTCCCACCGAGCGCCAGCGCCGTATTCGATATAGATATCCGACTCGGTGGAGCCACCCCAGAGGAGGGCGAGCTCTTCGGTCGATACCGAGTAACCTCGCGCGGCGTGGAATACGCGGAGGTATTTCAGAAGCTCACCGTCTTTGAAACGCGAATGCTCGCAAATGAGAAGCTCTATCGACGACTCCCCTACCCTCGGAGCGCGTTGAAGCCCCCTGCCCTACGAACCGATCTTCATACCCACAGCTCGGGCCAGGTCTCCGCCGAAGGGCTCATGGAGATAGCCGTCAAAAAACATGTGCCCTACCCAACCAGGCTCCTCGACGCCCTTGGTATCCCCTACTCCCTTGAACACGTACAAACCACCAAGCGGTTCTTTTACCCCCCCACGGACGGCCCAGAGATCGGCCACATTCCGGCTGAAGAGGATGCCGTACCGATCGATACCCTCTCCACACAATGTCGAAAGATCCTCTCCGCCGCGATGTCCGTTCCCGCCGACCGGCAGGTCACCTTTGGAGACCTTGAGGTGTCGGTGTATCGCTTCCGCACACCGATTACTAAATCTCCACAAATAGCCCTCGAGCTGTTGAGAAAATACGCGGAGGAGTACGCACAACAGGGAGTGCGATACGCCGAGATCACCGCGACTACAAGTGGCCTCCTCCTTCCCGAGTATATGGCGATGGTGCATCAGCACCTGCCAGCTCTTGAGGAGGAGACCGGTGTAAAGCTTCGATTCCTTGCCGGGCTCCCCCGTAACCTTCCTGAGTCGATACTCGCGCGCGAGGTAGAGAAGCTCAAGATCATGGGAGCGAGCCCTTATATCGTGGGGGTCGACTTCGTCGGCTTTGAGGACAACAAGATCGGGAACCTTGAGCCACATATCAAGAGCATCGCTGCGTGGGCAAGTGAACATGACCCGGAGTTCACCCTCCGCATCCATGCCGGTGAGAACCGAAAGAACTTCGGGAACGTGAGGGAATCTCTCCGACTCGCGCAGAAGTATAAGATGCGCGTGCGTATCGGACACGCCGCGCACGGACTCGACAAAGAGGCGCTCGACATCGCTGAGGCGCTCGCAAAAGACGACCTCGTCATCATCGAGTTCAATCCTGATTCGAACCTTGCACTCAACAACATCGACACGGCGGAAGAGCTGGAGATGGTGAAGTGTCTCGATCGAGAGATCCCCTTCGTACTCTGCTCAGATGGCGGGGGACTTTTCCAAACAGATATCTGGCAACTTGATGATACCGCGTCGTTTGCTGGGCTCAAGGAGCACCATGTCGATATCATCGTACGACACGAGGAGCACCACATGCGGCGAGAGGCCGCACGATTTGCTCGAAAGTTGCTCACCTTGCCGAAGGATTACGTTGAGCGCGTGGAGAAAGCATTTGCAGCCCTACCACCATTACAATTCACCCCTCGCCACGATGATGACGCAACTGCGAAGGCATTTGAGAGGCATCTTTCAACGCATGGTATTCAGTTCTCCCCTGAGAGTATTCAGTCAGCAACCGGGGGCAAGCGACCGATTCTTATTCTTGGTGCCTCTGGGACTCGGTGGTGGGATCGGGTCTCAAAACTGCAGCAGACTGTTATCACCGACCTCCTCAAAGGATTGGTGCAGGCGATCGATCCGAAGAGCGCGTACCTCCTAATCGGACGCCCGAAAAACGCCGGAATTACCACGGTTCTCTCCTCCTCGGTTATTGCAAAAAACACCTCGAAGCCGCCTAGCGAACATCTCGCGCTGATCAGCGCAACGGTGCAGGCGGATCAGACAACGCAATCATTCACTCCCGGACTGACCCACGTTCTACCTCTTCGAGGCGGCCTCTTCACGGTACCTCATCAACTAGTCGACTACGTGGCTTACCATAAAGGCCTCGTCGTGTTCATCGGCGGGGGGACGTTCGTGCGAGATGCGGTGCTTGTGGCACGAGAGCGAGGGGTCGGATTCGCCCTCATGAAGGGTCCAGAGGGCGCCTCGACCGACAAGTGCGTCATGTTCGACGCCACGCGTCAATTTAGCGACCTCGATGGTCTCCTCGATATTCTCAAGCAGTACATGCCCGAGGCCCTGCGGGCCGGAAGATAATATCTCCTACTCCATCTTGCACGAGGCATTGCAGCGGCGACCACTTGGAGCGTTTGGAGGAATCGCACCTCCGTCGCATTCCTCGTCACGATTGATCACGCCATCACCGCAGAATTCCAGTTTGCATGTTGCAACGTTGCAAGAGTATTTTGGAAAGGTCGCGCTCGTCGTGACCAACTCCTTAAAGGCAGCGGGAAGACGCCGAGAAGCTCCAAGCACGAGAGGCCCATCAGCGCATTCAGCGCTTTCAGCGACCTGCTTTGCAGCTTCACACCTTCCAGCGTCTGAACAGGTGTAGACCGTAGTTCGACACTCTGCGGTTTCGGAATCCCCGCACGATGAGCCCTCCTTGCGCGGATCCGGCACAGCTTGACATGCGCCATTCCGGCATCCCCGCCTCTCACAACCGTTCACCGCAATAGAGGAGTCTGAACAGCTTCCCTCATCATAAGGTTCGAACACACACTCCTTGTTTCGGCACACCGACTTCTCGCACGGATTACCGGAAGCGCCCGATGGAATACAGTGCTGGCCCTCCCGAATAGCTATGAGTCGAGAGCTCTCCGTAGCTGCCGCCGGCTGCCCAGTGGCGTCACAGACAAGTGGCGCGGAGAAACAGGAGAACTCGCCACCCAAAACAACGGCACCATCCAAGGCGTACCCGGTCTTTATTCTCGCCCCACACTGCCCCTTGTAACAATCCAACTCAAGACACCGAGCATCCTGCCCCCAACGAAGCTCAGGTGGGGGGCAGTCTAAGACCGATTTGCACCTTACGGCATTGGCCGAGGAGCTTGGTTGAGCCAGCAACGTCCGGTTGGGAAGTACAACCGTTGTTGCAAGTAACGTCCACATCAACAGGGACCCAGCCTCCTCGAGCATGCGTCGAATGAATCCTTCTCTCATAGCGTTACACCCGTCCAGGGACCTGCGTCGTAATACGATTTCGTTGCAAAGTCTACGCGGTTATGAGCACAAGAGGGAGCTCCCATTTTTCGTTTGGTTAGAGACCAACCGACCAGTACCATGGAGATAGGGAAGTCGATGAAAATCCTCCCTTCGGGGCGATTTTCAGGAGGCGGAAGAATGGCGAAGCTTGTGGCCCCTGTCCCTAGGGAGCCGAGGCACAACAACGCTTTCGCGTTGTTGTGCCGAAAAGGCTGCGTAGAGCACTCGAAAAAGGGCTGTGTCTTCGCCCTCAAATGAACGGTGCGTGAGCACCGTTTCAAGCAAAACCTTGCGTCAGAGAGGTTTTGCCTTGTTTCCCAAGGATTGAGGAGGATTCCGTGGAAACACTCGCCCCCCTACCCAAACCGGACAATCCCATCGTATCAACCGATCCGCCGCGCCCTGCCGCGGAGAAAAAACCCGAGCTGGGAGTGATCCGACTCCCCTCCCTCGACAACGCTGCGCGGTGCGCCGCTTTTACCACCCTTGATATTTCGGAGAAGCCCTTCTTTCCGGATATGAAGGTTCATACAAACTTTGGGCAGGAGGTGCGAGAGCTGTCGCAAACACAGATCCACTTCGCCTCAAAGGAGTATCGGTTACGCAGCGATCAGCTCGCTCAAACGCTGCGACTCTTTGGGGACAAGGTATCACGTTGTCTTCCCCATGGATTTTGCGTTCAGGTTGGACTCTCCTCGCTCGAAGGAACCGGAGCATGCGATACCGTTACCCTCATTCATCAATCCCCGAACGGGCGTGCTCACGCGGTCTTGGAGCAGCACTATCTCCCCTTTAACGGCGGGGGCATAGGTTCCATGGTTCCAACCGACGAGGCTAAAAACACCGTCCTCAAGCTTGAGGAACGTCTATTTTACTACAAGACACTCCTCGCCATTAAGACCGCGGTCAACAACAGGCTCTGTCGCCCATCCGAGCCTTCATGAGCAGGCCTATCCAGACACGCCTTAACTAACTAATTAATCGAGCTTTTTCGATTCTCCAATCATTGCTTTAGAGCCTCTACTCGACTGCCGATTCTACTGCTAGCAGGGTGACGAAGCCTGACAACCGTTTAGAGGAGGAGATCTGTGAGCGCTATTGTTGAGGAACCGCAGGTATTGATAATCGACGACATGTTAGCAAGTCGAGCGGTGGTAAAGGATATGCTTGCGGAGATGGGCATCACCCGAGTGGCGGAAGCAATCGATGGCCATGAAGCGCTTGTGAAATTACAACGACACAGGGCCCAGCTCATAATCTGTGACCTCATGATGGATGAAATGCATGGTGCCTCCCTCCTCTCGCAGCTCAAAAAGCTGGCGTCGTTAAACCACATACCTTTTATCATGATGAGCAGCTGCTCCGAGGAGCCGGTCATTCGAGCTGCTCTAGAGATGGGAGCAAAGGACTTCCTCGTGAAGCCGCTGTCATTTAAGAGCTTTCGGGAAAAGATCCTGCGGGTCCTGCGCCGGGAAGAACACTCCTGAAAAGGCGACCTCGGAAAGATCCAGCTGCATACGTAGGTAGGCGATGTGCCCCTTTTGCAAGGCAGCTATGTCGATGGGGAGACCTGTAGACAACCAGCCCAGGTTGTTCAAGACTGCCTAACTAAGAATAGCTGGTTGGGCAAAAACTATCTCCTGTTGCTCATTGCGATAGATGGAACCATTTTTCACCACCGTGCTAAATCGTACTCTTTGAACCCCAGTTTGTGTCTGCGATTTCTCAACAAACACACCCCTCCCGCAAGAGGATCCAGGCCGCGATCATCCTCGCACTCCTGCTCTTCATCGTTGGCGCTATTCCGAGGGTCGCGGGGGTAAGCACCTCGCCCCTACAGGCGGATGAGAAGCACTGGATTATGCGCTCTCAGGTAATGCAGCGCCGACTCGTTAAAGCTTGGTGGCATTACTCAACCCATCTTGGGCATCCTGGGGTGTTTCCCGCCGCCGTCCTTATGTCGGGACAGGTCGGTGCAAAAATATACAGTAAAGCGCACCAGGCCATCACCGGCTCTCCGGCTCCGATTGGAACACTACACGCCTCACGCCTTGCGAACGCCCTCTTCTCGAGCCTCCTTCCCCCTCTCATCTTTCTCTTCCTGATCGCATGGACATCAAGGTCGGTGGCCTTCTGCGTCGGATTCCTTCTCGCCTTGGGTCCACGGACGATCGATCTGAGTACTCTTGCGCACATCGATACGAGCTTCGCTGTCGTTACGACGGTAACGATTATGGTCTATCTCATGGCTCTGCGCCGTGGGAGCATACCACTCAAACTGGTCGCAGGGCTCCTCTTCGGCCTCTGTATCCTCTCCAAGCCCACCTGCATCGCTCTCATCCCCGCCTTCATCCTCGCCAAATCGATACTGAGGTGGCGCTGGCCTGAGACCTACAAGGAGCTCCCGGTTGCGTGGTCTGACGTGTGGGTCGCTCTCGTCGCCTTAACGATTTTTGTGGGCGGCTACACGAGGCTCTGGTATCACCACAAACCCTATCCGGAGTGGGAAGGGATCGATCGGACCATCCCCGACCTGCTCTACGGTATGGGCAGGGAGCTTCAATCAGGGGCACTCTGCCTCGTGTTAGTTGCCGTGCTTGGAGCGATCGCATGCAACGTAGGGAGGAAGCTCCTCTCTCGGACACCCCTGACGTGGGCGGATCATCTCCTAAAGCTTGGGGCCGCTCTAACCTTAAGCTGGGCACTTTTCCCGGTGGCCTTCGAGAACCTCACCGTTTACTACATGCGCGTATTCGCGCTGACCGGTGTCGAGCACCACTCGTTCCACGGTAGTACTCCACCGATTCCCGGAGGATACTTTACCCTTGGATTGGTCGACCTCCCTCCCCTGATCCTTATCTCTACCATGCTGATACCCCTACTCTTCATCCCACGGATTCGGCATACGCTGACACAATCCGAGCAACAGCTGTGGATTATGTCCTCATGTACCGCATTGGTGTGGATCCTTTTCCTCTCAACATCATCGAAGCAAGCGTGGCGATACGCACTACCCGTTGTGCCACAGATATACATTATCGCTACTCTCTCCCTGTGCGCCCTCGGTCGATTCATAAAGACCCCTCGGCTTCCCTTCATTCTTCTGATCTTGGGACAGTTCAAGGCTGTCTACCGTGGGTATCCCCACTGGGATCTCTACCAGAGCCCCTTCGCTCCCCCACCGCAGTTAGCGTATGAGATCGGTGCATTTCATCCCCGAACTGGGCAGGTAGAGGCGCTTCGATTTATCGCTGAGCAATCCCGCCAACGGGCCAAAAAGATGTACGTCACCGTGTTCGGCGACGGCAAAACACTTACAGATGAAGCGGACCGATGGCTCGGGGAACGGGCGCATCACCTCTATTTTGGCTACTACCGAGAGGACCGTGCCGATTACGTTCTTGTCCAAGGTCACATCAAGGTGGTCGATGCGCGATTTGAAAAATACCTTTCACACGAACCCGTCTACGTAGCTCGTGCCAAAGGGGTGCCCTTTATCTCTATCTATGAGGTGAAACGCGAGAATGCTGAGCTACCTTTGGATACGCCCCCTTCGTCGCCGCCGGAGACACAAAGCAATCGGGGGGCTCCCGCTCCCGGCCACGAGTAAGGTCCGAGCAAACGTAACGACCGCGAGTTAACGAGCTGTGAAGGTCATTGATTTGTTCCCACCCACAGAAACACGTTTCGAACTTGAGGTGAAACGTACGCCCGCTCGAGATGCTTTAACGGTATAGGTCCCCGCAGGAATCTCCCTAAAGGTGAAGTGACCCGTTGAGGAGGTCACGACGGTCTTTCGATACGTTGGTCCCGTCGCGAGCCGCAAAGCTATCGTGACACGCGAGACACCCCGTGATCGTCGCTTGACAATACCTGAGATACGATATCGTTTGCGTGAGGCTATGCCGACCGCTGCAGCGCTGTAGGCGTCCACCATTCCCGAAGTTACCACCTTTCCCTTCAGTGAGCTCAGGGGCTTGGTTGTCGAGAGAAGGATGT
>Ga0214921_10006119_pt1 | contig 16654 bp, 22 predicted proteins | sample LL1505_MetaG_FD_177992 | JGI IMG/M metagenome (GOLD analysis project Ga0214921, IMG submission 177992) | Freshwater microbial communities from Lake Lanier, Atlanta, Georgia, United States - LL-1505 | ecosystem: Environmental > Aquatic > Freshwater > Lake | place: USA: Georgia | collected...
TCATCCACTCCAACTTCAGAGTTGAGTGTCTAGCACTGGCTGGGTAGACATCGAGTGGGTAGTTGATAAGCGGGCTACCTTTAGGGTAGTATACAAAGCGCTGCCAGTGCTAGACTCGATTCTTTTTATTATTGTCAGTTGTTGATCTATAAGATAAGATACACATATGCCTATTCTAAGTTCCTCTGCGGGCGCAACTAAAGGTCCTTCAACAGCTCCTACAATCGGCGCAGCATCAGGCGGTTCTGGCGGAGTTGTATCAGTTACATTTAGCGCACCGAGTTTTAGTAAGTTACCTATTACTAGTTACACAGTAACTAGTTCATCAGGACGTACAGGCTCTGGCTCATCGTCACCTGTAACAGTTAATGAAATTACAGGAGGCTCTTACACTTACACAGTTACTGCTACAAATGCCAATGGCACTTCTGCAGCTTCTGCTGCAAGTAACTCAGTGACTTCTACCTTTGTAACATCAACTGTTGAATATCTTGTTGTTGCTGGTGGTGGTGCTGGAGGAAGTAACACTGGTGGAGGTGGCGGTGCTGGTGGTTATAGAACAGCATCAGGCTTTGCAGTAAGCCCTGGCTCTCCAATTACCGTAACAGTTGGTGGCGGAGGCCCAGGAGTTTCAGGTGGAGCTAAAGGCAATAGTGGTTCCGATAGCGTGTTTTCATCAATTACATCAACAGGTGGTGGTGGTGGTGCTAATGAAGCCACTACTGGACTTAGTGGTGGTTCTGGTGGCGGTGCTTCTAGAAGTAATACCAACGCTGCTGGTACATCAGGACAAGGAAACAATGGCGGTGCTGCCCTTGACGGTCATTACGCTGGTGCTGGTGGCGGTGGCGCTGGTTCTGCTGGTGTTAATACAACTACTTTTAAGATTGCAAGTGATGGAGGTAGCTCTTCAACATCATCTATTAGCGGTTCATCTGTTGCTTATGCTGGCGGCGGAGGCGGTGCAACTGGTGTTAGTAGTGGAACAAGTGGTGCAGGCGGAGGCGGCGGCGGTGGTGCTGGTAATTATTCAGGGTACTCAATTGCGGGTGCAGCAAACAAGGGCAGCGGCGGTGGCGGTTACGGACTAAGTAACTTGGCTGGTGGCGCAGGTGGTTCAGGTGTTGTTATTATTGCTTACCCAGATACATATGCTGCTCCAACAGCAATTAGTGGTGGTTTAACTTACGACCAACCGTCTCGTTCAGGTTACAGAGTTTATAGATTTACTAACGGAACAGGAACGGTGACTTTCTAATGGCACACTATGCATTTATTGATGAAAACAACCTAGTAACAGAGGTTATCGTTGGACGCAATGAAAATGAAACTGTCGACGGTATCTCTGATTGGGAAGCTCACTACGCAGAATTTCGCCCAGGTTTAACCTGCAAGCGTACGAGTTATAATGCAAACATCCGTAAAAATTATGCAGGAATAGGCTACACTTATGACTCAGTACGCGATGCGTTTATTCCGCCTAAGCCATATCCTTCTTGGGTGCTTAACGAAGATACTTGCCAGTGGGAAGCATCAACACCAATGCCTACAGACGACAAGCGTTACACCTGGGACGAAGCAACGACTAGTTGGATTGAGGCTATTTCCTAGTCATTTATGATACAGTCCGTACATGACACCGGAGATCTTTGTTCGCCCTTGGGGCTTCTATGTAATTTTGCACACCGAGCAAAAGGTGCAGGTTAAACGAATACACGTTGAAAACGGAAGTCGTTTAAGCAAGCAATCTCACAAACACCGCGCAGAGCACTGGTATATCACGCAAGGTTATGCAGAGGTAGAGTTATTTGACCAGATACTTCATCTTGGCCCAGGAGACTACGTGTCAATTGGAGTTGGAGAAGTTCACCGCGTAAGAGCTGAAGGCGAAGGCGACCTCGTCTTTATCGAGATTCAAACAGGTGAGTATCTTGGAGAAGACGACATTATTCGATATGAAGATGATTTTGGACGCGTAGAGTAATGGAGCAAGAGCTTCCTACGTGGTTCAACCACGTTAAACCAAACTTTGAAAACTACCTAAGGTTTCCTAATGAAAACTTAGTGCCTGTTCCGTTAAACGTACTGCAGATCGGCGCGTACAAGGGCGACACTACACAGTGGCTATTAGACAATAAAAACATCAACAGGATAGTAGACGTCGACACCTGGGAAGGCTCAATCGAGCACGAAGGAACGTTTGACTTTAACCAGGTTGAGAGAGTCTACGACGAAAGATTCACCGCAGTCGAGAAGGTTGAGAAGCGCAAGGGTACGAGTGATAGATACTTTGCGACGCGCCCTGAAGGTGAAACATTCAACGTTATCTATATAGACGGAGATCACACTGCATTACAGACGGCAATTGACTCGCTTAACGCATGGAGGATCCTAGAGGTCGGCGGCATCATGATATTTGATGACTACGACTGGCACATGTATCAAGGAACACCCTTACATCCTAAGGACGGTATCGACTGCGTCCTAAGGCTATTTAGAGGACGCTACAACCTTATTGTTACGAACTATCAGGTATGGATTCGTAAGACGGCGGAGTAGCTAAACTTAACTATATCTAGGTATGATAAGATACGCGTATGCCAATTCTAGGAACTGTAGCTTCTGGCTTCAATGTCTCAGTAACTCCCACAGTTGAGTATTTAGTTGTAGCAGGTGGTGGAGGTGGTGGTTATTACCACGGCGGCGGCGGTGGTGCAGGTGGCTACAAAACTGCTACTGGCTATTCTGTAACAGCAGGCTCTGAAATCACTATAACGGTAGGTGGCGGTGGTGGCGGTTCAGGAAGCACAAAAGGCACTAACGGAAACAACTCTGTATTTGGTTCAATTACATCTACTGGTGGCGGAGGCGGAGGAGGAGGCAGTGCTGCTGGCGCTGATGGTGGCTCAGGTGGAGGTGGACAAACAAATGCTCCTGGTGCCACTTATAATGTCGGTCAAGGATTTGGAACAGCAGGACAAGGAAATAACGGCGGCTGGGCGTGGCCTAATCAAGGTCACAACAATGCAGGTGCGGGTGGTGGTGGAGCAGGTGGCGCTGGCGCAAATGTTGTTTCAAGCACTGTAGAGAATAGTGGCGCTGCAGCAGGTAATGGTGGCGCTGGTACAACATCATCTATTTCAGGTTCTTCTGTTATGTATTCCTACGGCGGCGGAGGTGGTAAATCTGCAGCCACCAATCCTGGCGGTGGCGGTTATAGTGGAAGTGGTAATACAAATGCTGGTTCTCCTGGCTCAGGTGGCGCACCAATTGGTGGTTGGGATAATCCTGGAGTTGCAGCAGAGGTAAATACTGGAGGCGGTGGCGGTGGTAGCGGTGAAGGTAGTAGTGGCGGAACTGGTGGTTCAGGAATTGTGATTATCCGTTACCCAGACACATACGCTGCAGCAGCCTCTGCATCCGTATCCCCTACAACAGTTGGCGGATACAGAATTTATAGATTTACAGCGAACGGCAACATAACTTTCTAAAAATAGTATAGAATATAGCTAACAACCGTTTCAATAAGGAGACAAAATGGCTCATTGGGCTGAACTCGACAATAACAACGTTGTTCTTCGCGTACTTGTCGGAGACAACAACGACCCAGCAAATGACGAGGGCTATCAGTGGTTAATTGACAACCTCGGTGGAACCTGGAAGAAGACTAGCTACAACACTGTAGCGGGCGTTCACACGAACGGCGGAACACCTTTCCGTAAGAACTACGCTGGTATCGGCTACTCATATGACGAAGGACGCGATGCGTTCCTACCTCCAAAGGCTAACTGCCACCCGGAGGAAACACTAAACGAAGATACATGCACATGGTCTTGTGCTAACGCTGAGCATACTCCGGTAGCTCCAGAATAAACTTAAACAAAATAAAAGACCGCGCCCGTTTGGACGCGGTCTTTATTTTTGTCTCTTTACGGTAGGCGACTACCTGAGATAGTTGTTTCCTGACCTGTGCCTAGATCACGAAGGACGATCTTAATTTCATACTGCTCGTTAGGTGATAGCCAATCAACGTTAACTACCTTGCCAACGCCGTCTAGACCTATCGCGCTTGTCGAGCCGTTCTTATCTACAATCATTAACGTTGCCCACGTTTTCGTCGGGTCAAAGTTTGGAACGTTAGGAACCAAAACGCTTGCAGAGCGGTGACCGTTTGTACCTTCTGCCTGTGCAACAACTACAGGAGCAGTTATCGTTATCTTATCGACAGCAGCGTCACGAACAGGCTCTGGGGTAACGATAGGAGCAACCGGTGTGGCAACTACAGTATTAGACGTAACCGTCTCGGCGCCTGTTGTATTGTTACGAACGGTGGTCTGAACTGTGATGTTTGAATCCTGTGGGACTGCCTTAATCTCGACGGTGTCGCCGTTATTAGATACACCTACGCTCGAGTACGAGCGTCCGTCCGCAATTACCTGAACGGACACCGTCTTGTTTGGATCCGTTACAACAGGAGCGGTAACGGTAACGGTGACAGAGTTGTCGCTCTCAACTTTAAGCGCAGTTACGACGGGAGCCTTAGTATCAACAACCGCAGGACCTGTTGGTTCCGGATTAGGATTAGGAACAACCACACCTGTTGTGTCATGTAAAGGAGTTTCTACCTTGGTGGCGGAAACTTGAACGGAGACGATGTCTCCTTGGTTAATTGCCTCAAGACGAATCACGCCGTCGGCGTCAATAAACTTAACTCCGCCAGACTCTGTAAGCTTTACAACAACACCTGTTGTAGACGTTGTTTCCTTCCAGGTAACGATCTTGTCAACTACGCCGCCTTGCAGGATAGCATACTTGTCTCCAACGACAGGAGCATCTACGATCTCGTCGATAGAAACATTGAAGTACGAGTTGGCCTTAACCTGTGTTCTGTCTTCGTCCTCAAGACGCAGTATCGTGCCATTTATATCTGGGTTAATTCCCCACCAGGCGCTTGCGCCTTGGGCGGGTAAAAGTGAAATCGCGAGCGCCAGTGGTAGCGCTTTTCTAATAGGTAACATAAGGTGTCCTTTCGTCTTTTTGTTAACAAAGATATAATAACAGGAAAAGTGCAAAATTATCACCGCAGGTGAAACAAGATAGAATAAGGCATGGAATCATTAAGGGAAGACATCGCTAAAGAGGTAGAGGAAAAACTACTACCTTTGTTAGAAAAACCTGGATATATGAATGCTAAGGGAACCCTTAGTATGGTGCTTGAAGTGATACGAGGTAAGTAAATATGCCAATTATAGGTACAGGCGCTTCGCACGGAATGAGTGCAAGATTAAAACCTGTTGTTACAGGCGGAACGCTTACTTCAGATGCTACTTATTACTACCGCACATTTACTGCTAATGGAGATTTAGAAGTTACAGGGGCACCATTAACTGCTGAATATATAGTTGTAGGTGGTGGGGGAGGCTGTCAAGGTGGATTAACTGGAGGTGCTGGTGCTGGTGGTTTTAGGTATGGAACAAGTTCTCTTACTCCAACCACTTATACTGCAACTATAGGCGCTGGAGGTGCTGGTGCAAATGGTACGGCTTCAAGTTTTATAATTAACTCTTCTGGAGGCGGAAAAGGTGGCGGTTCTAACGGCGAGGGCCCTGCAGGCACTGGAGGCTCAGGCGGCGGTGGCACCGCTAGTTATGGTTCTGGAGGACGTACTGGTGGCTCTGGCAACTCAGGAAGTTACTCGCCTTCAGAAGGAAATAATGGTGGTAATGGGGGTACGTATAGTAATCCTCCGCAAACATCTCCTACTGGTGGCGGTGGTGGCGCAGGTTCTGTAGGTGGAACTTTTAGTGGTACAACTTCAGGTAATGGTGGTGCTGGAACTAGCGCTTATTCATCTTGGGGAGCAGCAACATCAACTGGTGAAAATGTAAGTGGAACTCGTTATTACGCAGGCGGTGGCGGAGGTTCTGCAGGATACAACAACGGAACAACTGGTAGCGGTGGAAATGGTGGAGGAGGTGCTGGTGGCAATACAGCATTTGCTGCTGGAACTGCAGGTACTGCAAACACAGGCGGTGGTGCTGGAGGTAATGGTTACAACTATAACGCGGGTGGTGGAATCAATTCTGGTGGCTCAGGAATTGTAATTGTTCGTTATTTGAAGACGGCGGTGTAAAATGCCAATTCTAGGTTCAAGCGCTTCACAATCAGGACGCACACCTGGAGTTCCAACCTCGGTGTCAGCAACGGCAGGTAACGCACAGGCGGTTGTTTCTTTCACCGCGCCTGCGTATACAGGTAAGAGCGGAACGGTTACATACACCGCAACGTCATCACCTGGAAACTTCACCGCAAGTGGAAACTCTTCACCGTTGACCGTGACTGGTTTATCAAATGGAACAAGCTATACTTTTACCGTCACCGCAAGTGTGAACGGTGTTAATGGAAGTGCGTCAGGAGCAAGTGCGGGAGTTACTCCTATTGTGCCTTTCACGGCTACTGGTGGAACTGAATATACGTCTGGTGGGTATAAGTATCATAAGTTTACAGGAAACGGAACTTTTGCAGTAGCAGCAGGCAGCCCGTCTAAAAATATAGATATGCTTGTTATTGGCGCAGGAGGCTGCTCCGGATATGGAAATATTGGCGGCGGAGGCGGAGGCGCAGGAGCGGTAGGTTACTACTCTGGACTTTCTCTTAGTGGCAGTGCGTCTGTAGCTATAACAATAGGTGCTGGTGGAACATCCGCAGCAACAACTGCACTTCCTGGACCTAACGGCACTGCATCATCATTTGGTTCATACTTAACTTCACCTGGTGGCGGCGGTGGCGGAAGCCAGAACAACGCGAAGAATGGCTCTGTCGGAGGTTCTGGTGGTGGAGCAGGTATAAACTATGGCTCTAGCGTTGGAACTCCTGGCGCTGGAAACGAAGCGTTAAGCGGGTCTCTTTCTGGGTCTTCAACACGTTATGGAAATAGTGGAGGAACTGCTATCAGCGTCTATGGCGCTGGTGGAGGCGGTGGTGCTGGAGGTAGTGGTGGAAATTCAAGTAGCACTAACAATGGAGGACTTGGCGGAGCGGGAACTAATGCTTTTTCTACTTGGCTAAACGCTACTGCGTCTGGAGTCTCTGGTTACATTGCTGGAGGCGGAGCAGGTGGAGATGCAAATAATTTTGTGCGTGCTGCCGGTGGATCTGGTGGCGGTGGAGATGGCGGATATAGTGGAACTCCTGGGTTAGATGGCACAGTTAATACTGGCTCAGGAGGAGGCGGTGGAAATAACGGTGGTGGCGGAGCTGGTGGCTCAGGGATTGTTATTGTTAGGTACGCTGTCTAATGCTAGAGGCAACAACTAAAAACTTTAACGAACTGCTAGAAAACAATCTGCCTGTACTTGTAGACTTTTGGGCGGAGTGGTGTGGGCCGTGTCGGATGCTGGCGCCTATCCTAGAAGAGATCAGCTCAGACTACAAGTACGTTTTTATCACCGCAAAGTTGAATAGCGATGAGAATCCTGAGATTACATTTAAGCACGAGGTTAGATCGATACCAACGATGATACTTTTCAAAGGTGGAATTGAGGTAGCAAGAATGACGGGTGCTAAGCCTAAGCCAGCAATTGTTGCCTGGTTGCAAGATCACGTTCAACTAGGATAGGATAGAATAAGAATATGCCAATTCTAGGAACACAATCGTCACGCGGAGGAGGAACTCCTACCGCACCCACTAGCGTTTCAGCTACGGCAGGAAACGGGCAGGCGGTTGTTTCTTTCACCGCAAGTTCTTATATAGGAAAAGGAAACGTCACCTACACCGCGATTTCTAGTCCTGGAAGTATCACCGCGAGTGGAACGAGTCCTATCACTGTCACTGGATTAAGTAATGGAACAGCGTATACTTTTACTGTAAGAGCTACTTCATCGACCGGTGAGACTGCGACAAGTTCTGCAAGTGGAAGTGTTACTCCAGTGAATCCTGTACCGGTTGTTACTGGTGGCACCTTAACAAGCGATGCGACGTACTACTATAGAACGTTTACAGATAACGGAACGCTCGGTGTTGCTAATTCTAATTTAACTGCTGATGTTCTTAGAATTGCTGGCGGCGGATCAGGCGGAGCAAGTGCTTACTTTGAAAATCCTGTAGTTACAGAATTTTATGGTGGAGGTGGTGGCGCTGGCGGAGTTGCGTATTCAGCAAGTTCAACTATTGCAGCTGGGTCGTCTCTTGCAGTGGCAATTGGCGCTGGTGGTGCTGGTGGAAATGCTGGATCTAATGGAAGCCCGACTACTGTTGCAGGATTTGCCAATGCTATTGGTGGAGGTATGGGCGGTTCATTTAACGACTTAGGAGGAGATGGCGGATCTGGCGGAGGAAGCTGTAGATATTATAGTTCACCCAACTTCTACAACCGCCCTAATGGAACTGGGACATCAGGACAAGGAAATAATGGTGGAGCTGTGAATGGTACTCTCTATGGCGGAGGCGGTGGTGGAGGAGCTGGAGGAGCGGGAGGACAAGTTACGTCTGGCGGTGTTGGTGGTGCAGGTGGCGCTCCAACAACTGCTTACTCATCTTGGGCAAGTGTCACAGGAACAGGAGTCGGTGGAAACTACGCTGGTGGAGGAGCAGGACTAAGAAATGCAGATTCAGGGACAGCATCAGGCGGTGGCGGAACTATGGGAGTAGCAGGATCTGCAAACACTGGTGGCGGTGGTGGGCCTGCTGAAAGAGTAGGGTTTGATGTCACGCGACCTGGTAAAAATGGCGCTTCAGGAATAGTTATTATTAGATATACTCGTTCACAAGTAGGCGGTTAAGTAATATAATTGCAAGTATGAGCGACGTAATAATAGAAGTTGATACTGAAGCAGATCTGCGGACGAGCGACGGAGATCACGACAAGTTTTCGCATTATGTTCACCGCGATCAGATGATGGAAGCCTTTGTAGAAGGCAAGCCTGCTGTAGCTTTATGTGGAAAAATATGGGTACCAACGAGGGATGGAAAGAAATTCCCTGTCTGCAAGACCTGTAAAGAAATCTTTGAAACACTGCCTAAATAACACGCTTTAGCTAAAAGACAGTATAATTTGTCTTCTACTTTTAGATTAAAACACATATTTCACAGGGGGTAACGGTGAGCTTTTTCTCTTTCAAACTAAGCGAAGATTTCGTACAAGGCTACAAAGAGAAGAAAGCTCCGTTTGGTTATACAGACGCAGCTGGTAACTCCGTTGGAGAGATTACCTTTCTTCGTACGTACTCTCGTTTGAAAGAAGACGGAGAAAAAGAAACTTGGGCTGAAGTTTGTGAGCGTGTTATCAACGGCATGTACTCAATTCAAAAAGATCACTGCAAGAGACAGCGACTTCCCTGGAACGATTCACGTGCGCAGGCATCTGCCAAGGAGGCGTTTGATAGACTGTTCAACCTAAAGTGGACGCCACCTGGTCGTGGTCTTTGGGTTATGGGAACTCCCCTCGTTAACGTACAAAAGAACTCTGCCGCACTTCAAAACTGCGCATTTGTTTCAACGCTTGAGATGACAAAGCAAAATCCTGCAAAGCCATTTGCGTTTCTTATGGAGGCGTCAATGCTTGGCGTCGGCGTAGGCTTTGACGATAAAGGTGCGGACAAGGATTTTGCGATTTATTCACCGCAAGGCGATGAAACATTCGTCATCCCAGATACGAGAGAAGGCTGGGTTGAATCACTCTCACTTATCATCAATGCATACCTAAAGGCAGATCAAAAGAATCCTGTGTTTGATTACTCACTAGTGCGTCCCGCGGGAGTTCCAATTAAGACATTTGGTGGAACCGCCGCAGGGCATGAGCCACTAGAGCGCTTGCACAACTACATCCGCAACATATTCGAAGGACGTAAAGGTGAAAAAGTTACTCGCGTTGATATTGCTGATCTCGGTAATCTTATCGGTGTGTGCGTCGTTAGCGGCAATGTTCGTAGATCGGCTGAGCTTCTAATTGGTCGCCTTGACGACGATACGTTCCTAAACCTTAAGAACGCAGAGCGTTTTCCAGAGCGTAACTCCTATGACCCAGCATCACCAGGTTGGGGTTGGATGTCAAACAACTCTATCGAGACAACGGTAGGACAAAATCTAGGTAAGATCGTTGAAGGCATCTCCCGCAACGGAGAGCCGGGCGTAGTGTGGCTTGACGTATCACGTAAGTACGGCCGCCTTGCAGATCCTGTAAACAACAAGGACTGGCGTGTTGTAGGTTACAACCCTTGCGCAGAGCAGAGTCTCGAGAGCTACGAGTGTTGCACGCTCGTTGAAACATATCTAGGACGTCACGATTCACTAGAAGATTATAAGCGCACGTTAAAGTTTGCATATCTATATGCTAAGACCGTAACGCTACTTCCTACACACTGGGAGGAGACAAACGCAATCATGCAACGTAACCGCCGCATCGGAACCTCGATGTCAGGTGTTGCAAACTTTGCAGATAACGTGGGCCTTCCAACTCTTCGCGAGTGGATGGACGAAGGTTACAAGCACATCAAGGCATACGACAATACTTATTCAGAGTGGCTTGGCATCCGCGAGTCAATTAAGATGACAACCGTTAAGCCTTCAGGCACGGTTTCAATCTTGGCAGGAGAGTCACCGGGAGTTCACTGGACACCAGGCGGAGAGTACTTTAACCGCGCAATTCGTTTCTCTAACGAGGATCCAATGCTTCCACTATTCAAGATGGCAAACTATAGAGTTGAGCCTGCGTCAGAGTCACCAGACTCTACAAGCGTCGTGTTCTTCCCTATCAAGTCAAACGCTAAGCGCGCAGAGCGTGAGGTATCGATCTTTGAAAAGACAGCTATCGCCGCAACCGCGCAACGTTACTGGTCAGATAACTCTGTATCCGTGACCGTATCGTTTGACCCTGAAAAGGAAGCAGAGCACGTAGGTACAGTTCTTCACATGTACGACGGACAGTTAAAGACGGTATCCTTCCTGCCTATGGGTAACTTCACGTATCCACAGATGCCGTACACGCAGATCACCAAGGAAGAGTATGAAGAGAGCACTATGACTCTCATGCCTATTGATTTCTCTGGCGTATATGAAGGTATGGCGGCAGACGCAATAGGAGAAAGTTACTGCGTCACAGACAGCTGTTTGGTGCGAGAGATCGTAGAAAATCTAAAAGATAAGTAATCTATTTCTTCTTATGACCTGTTGCCTTTAGGTGTATACCTAAAGGACCAGGTGTAGAAGTTATTCCGCAGTCTGCGCATGAAACAGACATAGAGTTAGTTATTGCACCTGCACGGCGACGATTCTCTATCAGCGTGTCTCTACGAGCTGGATCTTGAAACGCTGCTTTAGTTCGCTCTGCTACCATTTCTTTATACATTAGGTCTTCAAATTTCTTCTTCATTCTAATTGAATGGGCTTGGCCTATCTCTGGGTGCGCATCAAAGAAGTCCTGTGTACCCTTAGATATTGCTTTCTTATGCTCTTCGTCTAGTTTTCTTCCCATTGAGTTCTTGTGAAGAATTTTTCTGTGTTCTTTTGCAGCTTTACTATCTTTCATTTTTTGTGACTGTGCAGTACGTTCATCTGTATTATCCCAGCGATTCCTTGACGAGTCACTCATCTGCTGGCGTATACTTTCACCGCGTTCTTCGTATGCTTTTGCTATTGCAGCCCGGCTTGCGCGTTTTTGTTCTTCTGTGTACTTATATCCAGCCACACCGTCTCCACCGTCTGTTAAATTAGTAAGCTGGACTCCAGTAGATCTTAGATTAGATATCCACCATTTTTCCTTCTGGGCCAGTTCTTCTTTGGTCCATCCGTCGTTTTCCTCTAGGATAATCATGTCTAGATTTTCTGTCTTAAGCAGCTTCATTACTTTTCTATTTTTCTTAGTGTCAACTTTTCCTACGCCACGTTTAGCTTCATTTATATGCGCTTTAAAACGCTCCTTGGATGGCTTAGTAGTCATTCCTACATAAAATATACGTGATTCTACCTCTGACGTATCCAGAAGAGCGTATATAATTCTAGGCATATTTGTATTCTATCATACTTATATGTTACCTATACTTGTGAAAAGGAAGTGCGCCTAATGCCACAATACGAATACCACTGCAAGAAGGGTCACTACAACCTCATAGAGCGCAGCATTAGCGAGCCTGAAGGTAATCCAACCTGTACGACTCCTGATTGCTCTGAGGAGCTCAAGAGGCAATACAGCGTGCCCTCTGTAAGCTTCAAAGGAAACGGGTTTTACTCGACATCGAAATGACATGCTTTTGGGATAGTTCAATATAGAATTATCCTATGTCAAAACATAACCCGCAGCTGCTTAACCTGCGCCCTGTCTACGATGAGTGGGCTTGGCAGGAGCAATCAAATTGTCGTGAAGCAGACTCGGATCTATTTTTTCTAGATCCGCTAATGCGCGGTAAAGAAAAACGTGACAGAGAACGCGCTGCAAAGAAGGTGTGCAAAGGTTGTCCCGTAGTTCAGCAATGCTTGAATCACGCACTTTCAATTCCAGAGTTCTTTGGAGTCTGGGGCGGAATGACAGCGGATGAAAGAAACTCTATTCTTCGTAAAAAAGGATTAAGAATAATCAAGTAAGTGTAAACTAAAAACTTATAGTTTACAAGTATACCTATTTTGTATATGGTCCGTCCATGGCACTAGACATACAACTATCTAGCAATTACCCTTTCTTTAAAGATCATGGAGTCCCAGCTTGCGCGACGACAGATCCAGAGATCTTCTTTCCAGAAAAAGGAGCAAAGGGTCAGTCTCTTTATATCGTCCAGGCAGCGCGGCGCATGTGCGCGGGGTGTCCGTATAAGCAACCTTGTCTTGAGTGGGCAGTCGTCCATGATGAAATGGGAATTTGGGGCGGGACAACCGCCAAAGAGCGACGTGTTCACCGCAGAAAGTTAAAAAGTAACAAACAGCAATAAATGATAGAATAATAAAGCTTTCTTGGGAGAGGTAAGCGACCCTTACTACCTCTATCCCTAGGAGAGACTTATGGCAAAGAAAAAAGACGTTATGGCTGCAGACGTGTCTAACACAGGACCTGTAACAGCTATTGGAAATATCTTTATGCGCATTGTTGCAGTGTTTGCTGCATCTGGTTTGTCGGTTATCGGCGCTGGCGCAGTTGTTGGAATTAGCACTGCAAAGGCAGTAATCCTTGCAGGAACGCTTGGCGTTGCAACAGTAGTTGAGAAGCTAGCACGTGGATTCCTAAATGATGGCAAGCTTGACATCGACGAGATTAACTCGGCGTTTGCAGCAGTGGATAAGCGAGCGGCTGCAGAATAATACGTAGGCATACATAATGTCTACACTTAATAATTCTTACGGCTTTATGAGTGATGACCAACGTATGCGGCAATGGACGTGCGCCATCTGCAACAAGATATACGTTGTGTCATCGCTAGCAAGAGACTGTGAGGATATACACCTAGCTACTGGAAAGTAGTTAGAAAACCTATAGGAGAATAATGAAGTTAATTAAAAAAGTAGCAATGGCATCTGCTGTTGCGCTAGGTCTTGGAGTGTTTTCATCACTTCCGGCAAGCGCCGCGGACATGTCGCTATCAGTAAAGGTCGGAGCGGCTGTTGCAAGTTCGAACGCAACAACAGCTCTAGTACCAGCAGCAGTGACGGTACCAGCAGATAACACAATCGACGAAGCAGACGTAGTTCGTTTGGTTGCAACTGTAGACGCAGGTACATCAGTTTCATTCGTAGCAACAGGAGCTATCAAGCTCGTTGCAGCTCTAGACAATCCAGCGGCAGTACGTGTACGCTCGACTGACGGAGTTTCAGCAGTTGTTGTAGCAACAGGCACAGGTAACACTGCGACTGTTTACGCCTACACAACAAGCGTTGCTGCAGGTACAGTTACCGTTTCTAACGGTGGCGTTACCAACACAATTTACATGAAGGGCACAGCGGGCGCTGCTAACGCAGTTTCTGTAGTAGCTCCTTCAGCTGTAGCTTCTGGCACAGTAGCAACATACACATTTACAGCGGTAGACGTTTTCGGTAACAAGGTATCCGGCCTTGCGATTGCAGCTACAGTTGCAGGTGCAACAGTTGCAGCAACTGGCCTTAACGTGGCAACAGTAACAACAGCGGTTGATACAGCAACAGTAGGTCTTGGCAACGCAGAGCTTAAGGTTCTTGCTCCTGCCGGTGGATCTATCGTGGTAGTAGCAACAGCTTCAACAGCGGCTGCGGTAGCAGGTCTTACTGCTCCAGTATCAACAGTTGCAGCAACAACAACAATCAATGATCTTGCTGCAGAGGTTGCAAAGCTTAAGGCTGAGCTTGCTGCTGAGAAGGCTGGACGCGTTGCCGATAAGGCAGCAGCGGATAAGTCTTTGGCTGATGCCAAGACTGAGGCTGCGGCTGCAAAGGCTGCTGCTGACGCGGCAATGGCTAAGGTAGTTGCGGATAGCGCAGCTGCTAAGGCTGCAGCAGACAAGGCAGTGGCTGATCTTACAGCCGCAGTTGATAAGCTAACGAAGGACATGGCTTCAATGAAGGCTAAGTTCAACGCAATGGCGAAGAAGTACAAGTTCGCTGCAATTAAGTAATTAACAACTTAATACAGATAAAGGGGCGGGTCCGAGTAATCGGGCCCGCTTTCCTTATATAGACGCGAGTAAAAATATAGGATAAAATCTACCTATGCCAATTCTAAGTTCATCGTCCGGAGCGACTAAGGGACCTGCAACAGCGCCTACTATCGGGTCCGCATCTGGTGGGTCTGGCGGAGTTGTATCAGTTACATTTAGCGCACCTTCGTTTAGTAAGTTGCCTATTACTAGTTATACTGTAACTAGCTCAAGCGGGCGCACAGGTTCTGGCGCATCTTCCCCTATAACAGTTAATGAAATTACCGCTGGAACGTATACATACACGGTCCGCGCTGTGCACGCTAATGGAACTTCTGCCGCAAGCTCTGCAAGTAACTCTGTAATCGCATCTTTTGTTCCCAATGCTCCTACTATTGGAAGCGCGTCTAAAACTTCTACAGTGGGCGCAATATCTGTTGCGTTTACACCCTCAGGAAGTGGACCAGCAGCAACCTCTTATACAGTAACTTCTTCTCCTGGCTCATTAACTGCTAGTGGTGCATCTTCTCCACTTACTGTTTCTGGTTTAACAGGCGGCACTAGCTATACATTTACTGTTTATGCGAGCAATGCCTCAGGAAACTCTTCTTCTAGTTCTGCCTCTAACTCTGTTGCTGCTCCTCAACAGTACTCACAAACGTTTACTTCTGATGGAACTTGGACAAATCCTGGAGTCTCTACTGTAGAATTACTTGTCGTTGGTGGTGGAGGTGGTGGCGCACACGGAGGCGGTGGCGCGGGTGGTGTTGCTTACACGGCGTCTTTTGCAGTAAGTGGGAATCAAACGGTACAAGTAGGACCTGCTAGTAATTTCCAATCTCCTGGAAATACTTCATACTTTGGTTCAGGAACTTTATTTGTTGGAAAGGCTGGAGGTCCAGGTGGACTTTCAGGTGATCCTGGTGGTGCTGGAGGTAGCGGTGGCGGTGGTTCATACAATTATGCAGTTGGTGGCACTGGCAATCAAGTAGCTACTTACGGTTATGGTTTTGGCAATAATGGCGGTTCAGCAGGAAGTAATAGTGGTGGCGGTGGTGGAGGCGCTGGTGGTGTTGGTGCTAATGGCACTGCTACTGGAGGCCAGGGTGGAATTGGACGACAGTATTTTGGAACGTATTATGGCGGTGGTGGTGGAGGGTTTCAAGCACCTAGTTCTGGTGGTTTAGGCGGTGGTGGAGGAAACCCTGTAAATGATGGAGTTTCAGGAACTCCAAACACCGGCGGTGGCGGTGGTGGTGGCGGTGGAGGTTCTGGCGGCACTGGTGGTTCAGGTATAGTAATTGTGAGGTACGTAGCATGAGTGAACAGAATGTACACATTTCACCAGAAACAGATAAACCATTTCCATCATGGGTGCGAAAAGAAGTCACCTATAATGATGAAGTAATAGGTTGGTATTGGGATAGTCCAGTAGTAATGCCAACTACTCCTGATACTACTTTTGTTTGGAATGAAGACAGTTTAGAATGGCAAGAATACACAGGTCTTAAGTAAATCTTTTGCAAGATAAGTAATTACTCCGGCTTAGGCGGAAGAATATCTAACCTGTCATAGATGGCGGTTGCTGCTGCCCAGATTGTGTCGCTGTTGACAAACGCGTGGATATCGCAAAGAAAGATTATCTTGTTTTGGATCTCGGCTTTCACCGCAGCAAATGACGGGCAGAGATCACAGACATCGCCTTCAACTATAGGGGAGATCATTCCGTAGTTTAAGGGCACTACTTTATCTTATCGTGAACTAGAGCGGACGACCGGGATCGAACCGGCGACCTGAACCTTGGCAAGGTTCCGCGCTACCAACTGCGCTACGTCCGCGTGTTTTACCTATTAACTATAACCTTTTCCCAATCAGAGTTACAATCATAGCAGGTATCGTCACCGTCGAGGACGAGAGAATCAGACACGACTCCATAGACTTTACCCTTACAGTTTGGGCAAAAGAACGTGAATTGAACTGTCACTCTTCATCCTCTACAATCAACTCTTCATGCGGAACATAGACAATGCAAGGGAGTCTTTCATCTCCAAGAACTGGTCTCCAC
>Ga0214921_10006121_pt1 | contig 16653 bp, 4 predicted proteins | sample LL1505_MetaG_FD_177992 | JGI IMG/M metagenome (GOLD analysis project Ga0214921, IMG submission 177992) | Freshwater microbial communities from Lake Lanier, Atlanta, Georgia, United States - LL-1505 | ecosystem: Environmental > Aquatic > Freshwater > Lake | place: USA: Georgia | collected 2015-05-28
CGGTCAGCATTGCTGATTGGAAGCCGGTAGCTGAAGCCTTCAAGCGCTTGTGCGTCCTGCACAAGCTGCACATTGACATGACGGTGACTGCGGATGCCTCGCGGGTACTGCGGGTTCCCGATACGGTCAACAACGGGGTCAAGGGTAAGAAGCGTGTGCGTGAGCGCACCAACGTCAGGTTCATGCACGAGGGCAGCTTGTTTGATATTGAGGACATTAGCGCCTTGGTGCACAAGGGCTTGGCTGGGACAAACCTAGAGGTCAAGGCAGCGAAGCCGTCCAACACCCTGACACTACCCGGCGTACGCCCAACGGCAAGCATAGCGGCGCAGCCCATCAAGCTGTACCCCAACAGCAGCACCAAGTTTGGCAACATCTTCAAGGCGACCAAGAAGGGCAACGGCTGCGGGCAACTTGCGCACTACGTCGAGAACGCAGACCAAGACGGCATGGAGCCGCTGTGGCGCGGGCTGTTGAGCATTGCGCAGAAGTGTGATGACGGAGACAGGGCATCGGTGTGGCTGAGTGGGCTGCACCCCTACAGCGAAGAGCGCATGCAGCAGAAGCTGGCTGAGATTCGCGGGCCGTACCCCTGCACCAAGTTTGATTCAGAGAACCCCGGTGTGTGTACATCGTGTGTACATTGGGGCAAGATAACCAACCCGCTGGCCCTTGGGCGGGAGTACAGCACTGAGACCGCGGTCAAAGAGATTGAGGTGGTCATCCCCCACGCCTCAACAGACCCCCGCAAGATTCTGCGGCCTGAAGCACCCCGTGGCTATGCCTATGGACGGGATGGGGGAGTATTCATTGAGAAGGAAGACGAAGACGCAGAAGGCAACAAGATTAAGCGCCAGATATTGCTGGTTCCCTACGACCTGTTCCCCTTGGATATTTTGAACAACAACGGAGAGCACACCATCCACATGCTGGCGCTGCGCCCTGAAGGTACGCAGACCGTTACGCTGCCACAGAAATCGGTAGTGAGTAAGGATGACACCCTCAAGAGCCTTGCCCAGCAAAACATACTTGCGTCATTCGGCGCAGGCAACGACAAGAACCTGTTTGATTACATACGAGCGAGTGTAGAAAAAATGAGCACTGAAAAACAACCCATCAAAGTACCCGGCAACTCGGGCTGGCAATCCGACGACACGTTTGTGTACGGCGGCAAGATTTACTCCACGGCTGAGCCGTTGGCCGTCCCGATGCTAGGTATGGAGAACATCGTCAACAACACCCAGTCCAAGGGCACGCTGGATGGCTGGAAGAACGTCATCAACTTGTTCATCCGCAAAAAGATGTACGACCACTTGGGCATCATACTGTTCAGCGCTGGCGCTCCGTTGATGCGGTTCACTGGTATCTATGGACTGACCATCCACTGCGGCTCAACCGAGTCGGGCACAGGCAAGTCGCTGGCGCTTGAAGGTGCGGCATCTATCTGGGGGCATCCCGTGCACTACCGCACAGGTAAGAGCACATCTCCGGTCGCCATGCAGCAGCGTTTGGGTTTGCTCAACAGCATGCCGCTGATTACCGATGAGATTACCAGCAAGAACCGAGCGTCTCCTGAGTGGTTCTCCGAGTTCCTGTTGGACATGACCGAGGGACGCGGCAAGGAGCGTATGGAGTCTGGCTCCAATAAGGAGCGGCTGAACTTGTCTACATGGATGTCGATGGCGCTGATGTCGTCCAACACCCACGTAGTCGATACGCTGACCGGCGCACGCAAGCACGCAGCCGAGGGTGAACTGCGCCGCCTGCTGGAATTTGTGCTGGACGAGGAGCTGGCTTGGGAACCGCACGAGGTGGAGATTATCAAGAGCTTGGGCCAGAACTATGGCGTGGTGGGTGACCTGTTCTCAGACTATCTTGCCAAGCATGTGCCTGACTTGATTACGTTTGTACCCGAGGTGGTTGCCAATACCTACAGGGACTTCGCGGCTACCAACGACGAGCGCTTCTGGATGGCGGGGATTGGGGCGGCTATGTCTGCTGGCTTGCTACTGGGCAGCGCCCACGCTGACATTGTGAACTTCCCCTTGCCGGAGATTCTGGAGGCGTACAAGCGCCGTGTGGAGTACATGCGCAGCAACATCCACACCAATACCCGCACCGCCGAGGACGTACTGAACGCCTATACCCGCGAGAACTATGGGCACTTCGTGGTGGTCAACTATGGGGTTGCTGGCGGCGTGCTGGCGCAAATGGGCGACGGCGCTGTGATTGACAAGAGCACCACACGCTCCCATGTTATGGGCCGTATCGAGAACGGCGTGACTGCTGGGTACGTTGACTACTACGTTGACGAGCGGCAGATGAAAGCGTTCTGCGCCACCATGAGCTTTGGCTACGCTGACTTCAAGAAGCAGATGGAGAAGCAGTTTGCGGTGACGTACATGCCTAAGAAAGACTTGATGGGGCGCACCAATGGCCCGCACATGCGTGTGGCGGTAATGAAGATTTCTCGGCGGGTGGATGAAGAAGCTGCTCTACAACTATCCGTGGCAGAGAGTTGAGCGGGGGCAGGGGTTCTTCATCCCCTGCTTGGATGTTCTAGCGGTCAAAGAAGCGGGCCTACAAGCAGCCCTGCGGCATCGTTACTTCGGAGTTAAGGCCGAGGTCGGTATCCGCAAAGGGCTGCTTGGGGTCTGGTTCTATCGACCGGCTAGGACTCCAGTTGTTTGATGCGCTGCTCAAACTTTTCAGCCAAGTCTTGCTTGCGTTTTTGAAGCTCGTCGATACGCTTGCGCTTCTCGTCGCCGGGCATATTCGACCCGCGAATCCGCTCTTCAATCGTCCGCATATTGCCCATCAGCTTCTGATACTGCAAGGCTATTGGAGCCGCACGCAACTCAGCGCGATGATTCTCCACAAGGTCTTTGGCATCGGCTGTACGACCCTCCCGTTTCATGGAGTCAAAGTCCCGCTTGATTTGCAACGCGTCGTCGGCCAGTTTATACATGGTGTCCGCATCAGCCCCGCCGTACTTCTTCTGAAACGCTGCACCAATCAGCGACATCTCCGACAGGTTCTTGGGCACAGGCTCCACTTCACCATTTTTGAACAGCCCGTTGGTCGCCGCCATCACTGCGATGGGCACTTGGCCCAAATAGCCGCCCACAATGCGCTCAATCTGGATAGGCGACAGAACGGGGGCAAACTTGCTCATGGCCTTGGCCAGCTCGGTGGTGTTGGCGTTGTAGCGTTCCTCCACGCTCTTGCCCCGCAGACGGGTTGACTCCAGCTCAAAGCCCGTGTTGAAGTCCTTGTTCGTCCACACCTCCGCAAATGGTTTGACGACCTGCGGCACACCCATAGAAGAAGCGCCGGGGATAGCACCCTTAAACATGCTTTGAAGCGCGGCAAGCTGTTGCCCGCCATCCGTCTGCCCTGCCATAGCGTCTGCTGCGGCTGCGCCCAGCGAGAAGAACCAACCAAACTCGTACGGGATTGGCAGCTTCAGCGGCTCATCGGTAAACGGCGTGTGCAGGAAGAAGTTGCTGTACCTGTCTTTGGGTTTGGCGTTCTTGTAGTAGTCGTCATCCTGCATAGCCATCGCGTACGCGATGCCGCCCGCAGCCAGCAGCATGGCGTTGTTGTAGAACTTCTGCTTAATCTTGAGCTGTTCTTCAAACGGCATCTGCCCGGTGGCTGCTTTGTACAAGACGTTCAAGCCCTGAATCTGCGCGTTGAAGAACGGAATCATCCGGCTGGCGTACTGCACCATTGGCGACAGCCCACGCTTGTGGAAGTTCATCGACTCCATGACGGCGAACTCTGCCTCCACCTCCGACAACCCATTCTTAATGGCGTTCTCGTACACCAGTGCCCGTGTGGCAGCATCGGCATTGAGCGCGGCTTTGTCCGTCATGCGGAACAGCTTGTCAAAGGCGTTGAAGTCCTTGCCGCTTGCCAGTTGCAAGGCAAACTTGGAGATGTCGTCTGGGTCACCTGTGAAGATGCCGCTCTGCATCAAGCCCTTTTTAATCAACTCCGCCGCAGTCGTGCTCTGCCCGGTGCTCATCTTCAAAAACTCTTTGTTGGCTTTGTAGATGGCGGTCAGCATGCCGTAGTCCAGACCGGCGGTGGCGGTTGCCGCCATAGGGTCACGGAACAACTGGCGCATCAAGTACAGCGGAGTGCGGGTAACACCGGCACGCAGCAGGTCACCGGCAATGCCGCCCCACTTCAAGAACCCCGGCAGCGTCAGGGGAGCGCCCTCAAGGCTGCGAATCAGCAATTCTGCGGGGATGCCCTCGGCCACCGTTCCGTTGGTTTGTACGCGCACATGGCGCTCACCATTGTCTTTGGGGTCGTTGGGGTCAGGCTCTTGGTTAAACCGGATGATGCTGGCGTCTGATGCTACGCCGTAGCCCTTGCGGACTTGCATGGTATCCGTGGCTTTGCCAATCTCCTGCATGGCATAGCCCACATTGCGAGCGGCCAAGTTGGTCAGGGCTTTATTCACCAGTAACGTGGTGTTGCGCGGGATGGACTCGTTAATGGGCAGAATCTTGGCTTCGCCGCCTTTGAGTGCTGCCAGATGCGGCTGGTGGCGGATGTCGCCAATGCGGATGGTGCGCTCACCACCAAACACCAGCTCGGCTACGCCGTTCTCTTTGACCCGGTAGTACGGAACGTAGTCGCCTTCACGCAGGAAGTCCCGCGCCTCGGCCTTGGTGATAGCGCCCGTATCCGCCAAGAACTCAATCATGCCCTTGTTGTAGGCGTTGTACCGCTCACGCACTTTCTCCAGTGCGGCTTTCAGTTGGGGGTTGGCTTCCGCCGCCGCCATTGCAGCGTCAACTTCTTGCTGGGTAATACCCAAGGCCCCAAGGTCTAGCTTGGCCAACCCTTTGTTGGCAGCACGCTGCGCAATCAGGTACATGGTCGCCATCTGCATTTTGGCAGCTTCATTGCCGTACCTATCCGGGATGTCGCCTACCGCATCAAACACTTCCTTGGCGCTGTCTTTCCCAGTGCTGCGGATTCCTTTGAGCCCTTTTGCATCCTCGTATATTTCCAACGGCCCATTGCTCAGTGCGGACAATACCAACGGCATCTTCTGGTCGGCCTTGGTGTAGCTGTACATGGCCTGCTGAAACAGGCGGGAGTCGCCAAACGCCTTGGCTCCCATCTCCATTACCTTGCGCAAAGCCGCCCGCATATCGGTCGTCTGCATCTCAAACTCAAGCGCGTAGTTTGAACCACCACGCATGGTCTGCCACCAGCCCTGCTTCTGCGCTACGGTTCTTTGCGCCAGTTGGGACAAGTCATTGTCTTCGCCGTACTTGGCTGCGCGGGAGAACAATAAGTCCCCAACTTCTGGCAATTCGTTTTCTGCAATCTCCCCGTTTTCTTTTTTGGGGAGCTTATCTATCATGTTGATAAGCTGCGAACGCACATCAAGGATTGCACCTTGCAGTCCTTCAATTGCATTGGGCTTGCTCTCAAGCAAGTCCATTAGATTTTCTTCAAAACTACCGGGGCCGTAATCCCGCCAATGCATGTGCGAATACAAGCTGTCTCCGGTTGTATCCGGGTCTTGGTTGTATAGCGCTTCTGCAAAAATAGGATTATCAATATTAAACGCGTACGCATTTATCATGTCGCGTAAAACGGGCGTTTTAGCCATCCCTTTTACCGTACTAAACCAAGAATCGGCTGCATCCAGTGTGGCGTTAAACAGGTCTGCTTTTGCGCTAAGAGACAACCCTGCTTTTATCGGGGGCAATTTCATCCCGCCAACTGCTGCTACCGCACCGCGTAAAAACGTGCGTCGGCTCATCCCCGTGGGCGCAGGTCGCATCTCCATTTGCGCTGCACCAAATGCCATGTCAACAAGTCCTTGAGCGTCTAACGACTCTGGAGACATTCCAAATCTTGCTAACAGTTTGCGGAACCCGTTAGCAATTCGACTTAACCATGCGCCCAGCACCCCTTTTGATTCTGACGGCTTGATACCTGCTTTTACCGCTTCTTCAATTGCATAGGCCAGAGTTTCGTCGGATATGTGCCGTGATTCCGTTTCTGCGGCTTCTACTCGAGCCAATGCTGCTTTGGCAACACGAGACTCTATAGACCCATCATTTTTCTTAGCCCAGTTTTGGATTGCGTTAACCAACGCGTCGTATTGCGGTTTGCCCAATATGTTTTTAAGCCCAACGTGCGCACCCACTTCGTGCAGCAATACCCCCAGCGCTTGTCCCTTATCAATATTCTCCGCAATCAAAAACGCCTTGTTGCCTGCGGTGTCCACAAACCCACGAGCATTTTTGGGGATAAGCCCTCTATATTGCGGATTTGCTTTTATCAAGTCCGCTACAGACCCATAAATTTTTACGCGTGAAAGACTTGAGAAGTGTTTCTTCAGTTCGGCAACAACGGTATCGACCGTGCTTGGGTTTGCAGTTGGGCCGCGTGAGAGCATCGCACCCTTGTCCAGCTCAGCTTGCGTAGCCGCTTGCAATTTGGCTTGGGCCTTTTTTTCCGCAGGGGTCAGCAACGCTTGCTTGGCAAGCTCCAACGCGTTTGCTTTGGCGCGTTCGTTTGTTTCAGCCCGGTCTACTACGGCTTGCGCTTCTTCTTTGGCCTTGCCTTCTTTGGCAGCATTCAATTTTTCCAATGCAACAACGGTCTCTTTTGTGGCCTGCTTCAACGCAGCTTCTGCCGAGATGACGTTGTTCTCCAGTACCTCCCGCGCTTCTTGCGCTGGGGTTAGTTTTCGGGGCTTGCGGGCTTGGCTAAGTCGCTGTTGTCCGCTTGTGCCGCCAGCGCCTTCAATACTTTCAGCCGTACCCGTACGCATTTTTGATGGTGCAGCCGTCTGTGTTCTGGCTACGGGCCCCGCTACTGGCGCTACTTTTGTAGTGCCTGCAATGTTTTTGTAGTACTGATACTGCGCTTTTAACTTTTCAAGCTGCTTGTTGATTTGCGCAACGCTCTTGCCTTGTTTTTGCAAGGCTTGGCCTTCTGCTTTCAAAGCATCAAACTGAGCTCTAAGCTCCCCCATCTTTTCAATGGCTTGTTGCTTTTCTTGTGCCCGTTGCAACCTATCAGTCAAAACGGCGGCTGCTTGCGCTCTGGCCGCTGCTGAACGGCTTTCAGGCGTGGTCTTTTCAATGGGTTCAACGATTGTTTTTTTCCTAAACCCCGACAACTTGGTTTCAATTTTGTCTATGGTGTTGTCAACGCTCTTTGTGCTTTTCTTTTGAGCAAGCAGTTCTTCGCGTTTTTCTTGCGCGGTTTTCAGTTTCTTTTCAAGTTCTTTAACTTCGCTTTCAAAATTCTTTTGCGCAATTGGGGGCACAGTGACACGGCTACCGGGCAGGGTTTCGCCTGTTGAGGTTTGAATGGTTCCGGTTTGCCGCGCCGTAACCGCAGCCTGCATTTCTCGTTGTTGTTTGGCAACCGCTTCTGCGTTCCTACGTGCCGCAGTTTCTGCAATTGCTAAGACTGCACGTTGCGCGTCTGCTTCGGCCTTCTTCTGTGCAAGCAGGGGGTTGGTGTTGTTGGCTGCTTTCAGTTCGTTAAACCGGCCTTCCAGTTTTTCCAACTTGGTGCGTTCAGACACAACCAATTTATCCAACATGGCCTGCGCAGTGAACTCCGCGCCATTAAAGTCTTCTTGCAGCTTTGCTTCTATGTCTGCCAAGTTTTGGATTGCAGCATTGAGTTCGTCTTGTAGTGCCTGCGCTGTTTCTTGTTCAGCCGCCAGCATTTTTTGCTCGCCTTCGCGCCCTTCAATTTTTTTAGCTGCCGCCAACATCTTTTCAATGCGAGTTTGTGCAGTAGCCAATTTTTTATTTGCTAAATCCAGCGCGGCTTTTGCGTTTTGCATGTCAGGCGCGTACAGCTCTTCACGCGCAGCTTGCGCTTCTGCTTTGGCTTTATCAAAAGCTTTTTGTATTGCTTCGTGGTAGCTGTTGCGAACGTCAGAAATTTTGCCCGCCAACGATACAATTTTTTGTTCGCTCTTGGTTAATACCCGGTCTTTCTTTTCTTGCAATAACGCAACAGTTTCAAGCAGTGGTGCAAGTTCTTTTGCCATTTCCGTGGCTTGCATTTTTATGCTGGCGTTGGTGTCCTGCATAAAAGCCAACAAAGCATTGTTGGTGTCAATAAGCTGTTGCCCCGAACCTAATATCTTAATTGCTTCTTTTAATTTATTTTCATATTCCGGCAATTTTGTACCGGTAAAATTTACTACCAATTTTTCAAATGCTACTTTTTCTTTGGGCGTTAATTTTTGGCTTTTTAACCCGCGACTAGCAAGCGCTTTTTCTTCGGGGGTCTCACCAATGTCGGGGTAGGGAACAAACGCTTTTGCCAAAGCTGCCGTTGAAAACCGCCCACCTTCAAAACGCGTCCAGAAAAACCGCGTGTCTTTTTTTATGTTGTCTATCTGCCCGCGCAAAGTCTCCAACGTCTTCAACTTGGTGGCGTCTTCTTCCTGCACTTTTCTTTCTTTGTTTTCTCGCCGCTTCTGCAACTTGCGTGCAGCATCAACCGCAGCCCGCCCCGCCTTGACCGCAGGAGACTTTTCAAAATTGGATGCTGTGGCACGGATGTAGCCAACGTCTTCCCGCGTCTCGGGGAATAGCTCGGTTTGCGCTTGGGCTTGCCGTATTGACTGACGTTCCAAAGCGTCTGCTTCTTTGTCTTTTCCTTCTGCACGCAACTTTGCAATTTTTGCAGCCGTCTGGCTGTCTAAGTCCAAACTGCCCTGCGCCCTTTCATACTCGCGCAGTATTTCTTGCAGTTCGCGCAACGCGCTACCTTCCGGGGCCAACGCCGCTTCGTAGCTAACGGTTTTGTTTACACGTCCACGTTCCCCAATGCGCGTCTCGCTGGGTTTACCGGGCACGTTCTCATAGACTTTTCCTGCTTTCCAATTTGTTCCGGGTTCAGATACGGTACGCGTATACGTTTGCTTGCCAAGGTCTTCCCCACGCAAAATGCGCTCAGCTTGGTTCTGTGCTGCATCCAACATGGCCCTATTAGCTTTGCCGTCTTCAATCAAGTCTTTTACCCGCAACAACGCTTCTTTGATGCCCTGTGTACGAATAGGCCCAAACTCCGTCTCTATGGTTTCCCCTTCAGGGATGTTGCGTTGCAGCGCTTTATCAATTAGATTGCCTACGTATTCCTGTAGGCGGCGCAGTTCTCCGGCCAGCGTAATGGCTGTTTCTCCTTTTTCTTCCGCAGTCTTGCGGGCTTCTTCGGCAGCAAACTGGCGTTTCAATGGGCCTGTCTCTACGCGCTGCGGCGCACGCGGTGGGTTTGCAAGCTGGTTGCGAAGGGTATCCAGTTGTTCTTTGATGACGGCAACCGCCGGGTGGTAAGCGCCAAACCGGCGCTCCTCCAACGGACGCAAGTCCCGCATCTCAGTCTCTGCGCCAAGGATGGTCTCGGCCCCCCGCACAATGGCAGGTTTGGTAACGACCTCGGTCAGTGCTTCACGGCGCGGCAACGCCTGCACTCGGTTCACCCATTCGCTCAAGGCAGTATGCAGTTCGGACGCGGCTTTGGTGGCTTCGTCTACCGTCATGGCAGGACGGCCTTGCGCACGGCGGGCAATAGCAGCTTCTTGTAGCGCTGCGCTGATGTAGTCGGCACGGGCACGTTCAGCACGGGCCACGGCTGTTTGTATTGTCCCCGATGCGGTTTCGCCTTTTTCTTTGCCTAAAAAATTGCCGGTGCGAATCTTGTCCAGCTCATCCTCAATCCGGGTAAGCGCATCTTGCTGCGCTCTACGGGCCGCAATGGTTTCCTGAACGTGTACGGGGCCATCTTTGGCCAGCGCGTTTACTTGGTCAAGCGCAAGGTTCCCGCGCCCAAACGCTGCCGATGCTGCGGCCTGCTCGTTCGACCGTTTTGCTGTAACGTAGTCTTGGTCGGCTTGTTCTTTTTCAGCCAACAGTTTGTCCAGTTTGCCAAGCTCTTCCTTTGATTTGTCGGACGGAAGGATTGCTTCGTTTACCTTAACAACTGGCTGTTCCCCACCCAAGCCTTTTTCAAATATAGGGTTGAGGTAATCAAAGTTTGTTTCCCCGGTACGGCGCAGGTTTTCAAGTACGTCCATACCTTCGGTGAACCCCGCCATGCGCTCATCCACTGGCGTAGTTTGTTGCTGGGTCTTTAGGTCTGCTTGCCGCGTAGCCATCTCTTGGTCAGCGGCTTTCTTGGCTTGCTTTTCTTGCTCCGCAAGCCGCATCTTCAGGCCGGACAATAAGACATTGTTATTTACCGTAGAAAGGGTAAAAGTTGCGTTACCTTCTTGAATAGGCGGTATTTTTACCCGGTTCTCAACCAACTGTTGAGCCAGTTTGGGGTCTTGCATTAGATAGTCTGCATACCGACCCATATCTTTAGGGTCGTCCATTTCTCCTGCGGCGCGTGCAGCATCGCGGGCCGCGCCTATCTGCTGGGTTGCGTAGTCCGTGAGCGTGGTGTCGGGTTTAACCGGGGGCGCGGCTTCTGTCTCATACAGCGAACGTGCAGCGCCTTTGCGACCGCTGACTTGGATGCCTTGCCCGACGCGGTTTTGCATCTGCTCCAGCATGTAGTCCTCGGGAGTCATTGCTGCAACGCGCTCTTGTTCTTTAAGCGTATCCAAGATGGGGCGTACACGCCGGTACTCCGACGCTGCCGCTTTCAAAATGGGGGCATGCTCTCGTAGCTGAGCGTTGATTGCTGCGTTGTCTTGCTTCTGCGCTTCTGTCAGGGGCTGCGTTTTTGTGGACTTCTGAATCTGCGCTTGAAGGTCAGCCTTCACTTTTTCAGCAGCTTGGTACTCCGCTTCTTTTTCTTTGGCGTACTCGGGGGTCTGGCGGCGCGCTTGTTCAGCAGCGTCAGCTTGGGCTTTAGCCTGCGCATCGGCTACGGCTTGGGCGCGTTGTGCTTCGCGTTGCTGGGCATCGAACCGGCCTTGCTCTTGACCGCGTTCTATGCGGCGACCAACCGGGGCAAGCACACCACCCAGCACCGCACCGCCTACAAAGTTGTCAAAGTACTCTTGCCGCGCTGCTGGGTCGTTGATGCTCAGTCCTGCCTGCATACGCTCAAACACCTGCTGACCTGCTTCGGTCAGACCCTCAATCGTCATTGTCTTGCCGGTGGACAGCGCGTAGTCTGCGGCGGTCTTCTTGAGGGCTTCCTTGGCGTAGTTGGCCGCTACCTTCTCTGACGCGTTGATGCCAGCGCTTTGCAGAATCTTGCCCACACCGGGCATCATGCGCAGGCTCAAAGTATCCAAAGCCGCTTGGGGGAGGGATGCTAGGGCGGCATCCGCCAAGTCTGTCTGACTTAGGGTTTTCCCCGTGTCCATTTGACGGGACAGGTTCGAGCCGGTGAACTGCGCTGCGGATGCAGCGCCTGCTGCGCCAAGCCCTAATGCCGTTGCGCCTGCTGCACCCAATCCCAAAGCCCCTGCTACGGGAGCAGAACCAATTGCAGCGCCCGCTACAAGCGGAGCCGCCATGTACGGCAAGGAACCGCCAACCAACTCACCCAGTTTTGTTAACGGGGCTTCTGTCCAACCTTCTTCGGTTGGCTTGAACGTCTTGGCTTGATACGCTTTCTGTTTGGCAATCTCTTGCTCAGCTTCAGGCAAGCTGGCAATACCCGTTTTTCCTTTTAGCGCCGCAACGTCTGCTTGAAGACCAGAAATGCTGGACTTGAGCGCTGGCATAAAGCCCGACTTGGGGCGTTCAGCCGGTGCTTCGGAAGCAAAAGCCTCCGGGTACATTTTCTGTGCTCGGGCGTAGGCGGCTTCAGGCGTTTCCCCCTGTCTGACAGCTACTTTAGTACCATCGGGAAGCGGAACGCTTTGCGCCATATAGAGTCCTTAACAGAGATTTGCTGCGCTAGTGCAGCTTGATGACTATACCATCAGGGTCGTGTAACGTCCATGCCCAACATGGCCTTAAACTGTTCAAAAGACTTGGCCTGAACGGAGGGGTCTAGTGACTGCGCTTTACTGACCCCCGGCAAGTAATACTGAACATAGGCGTTCATCGGGTTGAACTTGCCTGCGGCAATAGCCGCCTGCATCTCCATACCTTTCTTCAAGTCGCCGCCGCCAAGCGCCATCAGTGTGCGGGCTTCTCCGGGCAATTGGTTTGCCCTTGCATTTGCGGCTCTTTCTTGCATTTGCGCAATAGCCAAACGCTGCGCGTTGTCGCTAGCGTGGATATCCGATTCAAACTTTTGGCGCTGCCCTTCGAGCCGTTCTTGGTGGCCTTCGCGTTGGGTTTCAATATCACGCTGAACCATTGCATCAAATTTGTGCCCAGCAGTTTTAAGGTTGAGTTCTTCTTTGTGCGCAATGTGTTTGACCGTCGCATCTTTAACCGCCATCAAACCTTGTGTCATAGCGTTTTCTGCGGCAAGACGGTCTTTGTTTGTCATGGTCTCGCCGTTGTACTTCAGCTCTTGCAACGCATCGCGGGCATCGTCCAGTTTTTGACGTTGGGCGTTGGTGTACTTGGCCTCGGTCATGTACTGGGTAACGGCGGATTGGCCACCTTTAGCGATACCAGAGATACCTTTGCCCGTGGACTGTGCAGTTTCAAGCCCGCCCACTATCATTGCCAACCACGGGTTCATAGCTTCTTGTTGGGCGATGTTCTGTTCGCGGGCATCCTGCCGCGCTTGGCGGGCGCTCACCAACGCGTTCAAACCTTCTGACTGCTTGTCTGCCAACGCCATTGCTTTGACTTGTTGCGCTCGGGCCAAATCGCCAATCTCCGCAATCTCAGGCGGCAAATTGTCCCGTGGGTTGCCTTCCGCTTTGAGCGCGGAGCTGAACGCCGCGTTGTAATCCAGACCTGACGCAGCCGGAACCGAGCTGGCTTGGATAGTGGGAGCCACTGCGGGCGCTGGGGCTACATCGGGAACACGCAGTTGGTCAACTCCCGTTTTTTTCTCAGGCGCTGCTTCTACGGGGGTGTAATTGGCTGCGTCGCGTTTGGTTCTGTCGTTTTTTTCTGTTCTAGGTAACGGATAGTTAACTTTGGGCGGTTGATAGTCTTTTAAAATTATTCCTGCACGCGCTGCCTGTGCCTTTTCTACACCGGTAAGCGGTTCGTTGCGGTCTATTTTGGCTTGCAAATAGTTTTTGTCCGCGTTTGCAATTGCCGACCCCGCCGCTTTAACGCCTTCCACAATGCCTGTACCTATCGGTTTAACCGTTTCTCTAAAACCCGTTCCAGCGGCTGTGCCGGTTCTTCCCATTTCTTCGTACATAGCCGCCGTTTGCGCCGACACAGGCATTTTTCTAACCAAGTCTCCTTCTGCAAACGCAACTATCCCACCAGCGGCCATGCCCTGCATGTTGGGAGCGGGTAACTGGCCAATACCTACGTCTTCGGGCAGAGGTTGCCCTTGGGGCTGCTGTGTAGCCTGCGGTTGGGGCGCGGCTTGGCGGATTGGGGGCTGCGGAGCCATCTGCGCCACAACTTGTTGGTTCACTGGGGGAGGGGCAGCGCCTACCATCTGCGCTGCCTTGGCAGCGGCTTGCTTGCTAATCTGGTCGTCCACGTACTTGACAGTAGACAGCAGCATGGTGTCATCCATGTGCATCTGGGCAAACTGCTTGCGTTGTCCGGGCGTCAGCTCAACAAGGTGTGCGATGACCGCGTTGATGTTCATTGGGCCGGTGATACCAGCCGAGTTAGGAGTCAGGGGGCGAGTTCCAATCATGACTGTTCCTTATCCCATGCTGCTGAGCAGAAGCGCAGGCAGACCGCCTTTAGATTTGACTGCACCACCTTTGGCATAGCCTGTAGGGCTGGGGTTGTTCTTGGTGTACTGGTTGTACGCACCCAAAGCACCCGCGCCTGCCATGCCCAGACCCGCCACTTGATTGAGCAAAGATGGGGCTGCTTGGTATACGCTTGAACCGGTTTGAGTCAGAGGTGCACCGCGGATGATGTCCGACATGAATCCAAGGTTCTTAAACGGGTAGTTCTGCTCCGCAGCGTAGTTCTGCTGGCCCACATTGAGAAGGTTCTGGGCTTGCTGCTGTTGCTGACCGCCCAGTTGGTTCTGAAGCGCAAGACCGGCTTGGCCCTGCTGGCCCAGTAAGGAATACCCTTGAAGTCCCTTGGCTTGGTCTGCGTTGTACTGTTGCTGGGCAGCGTTGAATGCGTTTTGCATACCGGTTGCTGTGATGTCACCTTTTTGCAGAGCGAGGTTACGCTCCCGTTCGGCCCGCATGATGGCATCCCGACCGCCGCCAAAAGCTCCCGCTTGAGCAGCTTGGGCTTGTTGCTGGGTTCCAGCTATTTCAGATTGCCGTTGTGCATCCCGCTGTTGCTGCTCAATGACGCTCTGAATGTAGGGCGACATGTACTGCTGGGCTTGCGGCTGTCCAAAGGTCTGACCGGACAGTGCTTGGATTCCTTGCAGGGCTTTCTGGGAGTAGTTGGCTTCTCCTTCTCCGCCAAGCCCTTCGGCTTGCTGATAAGACTGCATCTGCAATGGGCTAAACGCAGCTACTTGGTCGCCGCTCAGGCCGTATTTCTTGGCAAAGTCTTGGTAGCTTTGGTATGGCTGAGAAGATGCCGCTTGTGCGGCTCCAAGGAGTCCCTCAGCGTATGGAGCAATTACCGGCGCAAAGCCTGTTTGATACTGTATTGTTTGGTCTGCCATTTCAGCTCCTATGCGGGAAGGTACTTGTTTGCTTTGCGCACATTGTCAACTCCGGGTATAACTTGTAAGTTAGTTGGTACGTGAAGCCCAGACACCAATTCCCCTTGTAGAGGAAGAATGTGGTCTACATGCCAAGGAAACCCAAACATTGTAGTACGTACCGCTGCTATTTCATAGGCTTGTTCAATCATCCAATGGTCGTCAGGGGACAACCATGATGGGGTGCGGTGCATCTTTGCCAAACGGCGTTTGGTAGTGTCTGCACGAACTTTGCCGGGATTTTCTTGCTTCCATTTTTTCTTAGCTGCTTTCACTCCTTCGTGGTTAGGGTTGTTTACCCTCCACTCTGCACTACGTATTTTTGCAACAGCCTTTTCTTTGTCTCTGTTGGCGGCGTATAGAGCTCGGCGTTTAGCTTTTATTTTTTCTGCGTTTTGGAGGTATTTGGCTTTTACACGCGCCTTGGTTTTTTCAGGGTTGGCATGATACCGAGCCCTTTCCAATTCCCGGCGGCGCTCTGTGTTTTTCACAGCTTATCCAACTCTTTATATGCGCCAGAATTTACGGCAATTTTATCTTTGCCAACTGTTTTTGCTCGACGTTGCTGTATTCTATCTATCATCTTGTACAGCGCACGAGCTCCTGCATCTGTAGAACCGTTGCCAATCTCTGACACGATTCGCGCAGGAATCACAAACTCATTGTCGGCAAGTCTTGCAGGTTGGTTATGCCCTATTATGGCTGGTATATCATCACTGATTCCGTCACCGGGCCCTTTGAGCAAGCGCCCGCCATCGGAGTAACCTCCGAGGTTGTAGTGGCCTGCAAGGTCGGCTATGCCACCACCATCCGCATACACCTGTGGGCCTTTGTAGCCAAACTTACCTTGGCGGTAGAAGGCATGGGGTGCTGGTAGACCACCACGGGCCATATGCTGGAAACCGTACGGAGTGGCAAGACCACCGGTAGCAGCCATACTGCCGCCTTCATTGTCATTGCTACGGGTTAAAGAATTACTGTACCCGCCGGGGTTAATACCACGACCATTGTTATCTCCACTTGAGGCTCTTCCGCCGCCTCCTTCCATCCCAGAGAAATCAGTTTTATTTATAGCGTCCCGTATTGCTGCTCGTTGCGCCGGGTCGCCTTCTGGCGGAGAATATCCTCCATACTGCTCGGCAAGATTAACAGACTGTTCTTCACTCAATGGAGCCGGGACTACTTCTTTAATTTCATTTTTAAGGCTGGTGATTCCGGGAACTGAATAGTAACTTGGCTCCACCGATACTGCTGGAAACAGGCTTTTAAGAAACGATGGAACTTTAAACGATGGGTCTCCCGGAATGTAGTCTTTAAACTGGTCTTCCGGCGACACTCTTACATAAGCGTCTGGATTAGGTTTAAGTGCGTTAATTGCCGCCTTACCAAGCTGAAAAATCGGGCCAGCCTCAAGAACTTTTCCAATCCAGTCGTTGCGTTTCTCATACCCCTCTGGGCCAAGCTTGTCCTCCAAATCACTCATCTGTTTTTCTCGTTCAGCACGTCCTTCTGGGGAACTGCTGTAACCACCGCCACCATCACGCGTACTGGTGTTAATTTTATTTCCAAATTTGTCATACTGTTGGTCTAGTATGGGCGTAGTTGGAGTGATGGGCTCAGGAAGCTTGGTCTCAATCGGCTCAGGAGATTTAGGCATGTTGTAGCTCACCTGTGGGGAGGCGTTTCTAAACTGCATAGGGTTAGGCCCGCGCCCCATTAGATAGTCGTAAATACGGCTGGAGTCGGTCACGCCCCCAGCAGCCATGCCTTGGGATTTCTCATATTCAGACTGCCCCACACCACCAAACGCGCCTGCCGTACCGGCCTCAGATGACACATCCCTGTTGGGGTCTCCGCCAGCCTCATACGCGCCCACCTGTTTGTACTGTCCAGTAACTGGGTCAAATGCGTACTTACGGATGTAGCCTTTCTTTTGTGCGGGCGCTCCATCGC
>Ga0214921_10006122_pt1 | contig 16650 bp, 14 predicted proteins | sample LL1505_MetaG_FD_177992 | JGI IMG/M metagenome (GOLD analysis project Ga0214921, IMG submission 177992) | Freshwater microbial communities from Lake Lanier, Atlanta, Georgia, United States - LL-1505 | ecosystem: Environmental > Aquatic > Freshwater > Lake | place: USA: Georgia | collected...
GTTTGGTGGTTCTATTTCTATGTCTTTTGGAGTTTATTGAATTCTTATAAAGCCAATCGTAATCTTATAAATTCTTTTAAACTGGATCGTAGATTATTGTGGTTGTACGCATTCAATACTCTATTATTCCTGGGCCATCACCTACTGGGCAAAGAACTTTATGAACATAGCACCAATGAAGCATTCAATATCCTATGGTGGACGACATTTGGAATTTTAGTTGTTTGGCAAATCCAGTTTGGAATCATTAGCTTTTTTAAATTTCAAAAATATTTAATACTGTTGGTTTTTTTAGGTTCTGCGATTGCCTCTGTTTTGGGCTTAATCAAATATGTGAATATTTTGTCTGGCTCTATGTCCGCTAATTATTACAATCAGGCTGGTTCACTAATCTCGGGATCATCCTTAAATTCAGATTATAATGTGTATGCATTAGGCTTGGCCGTTTCTTTCACACTATCGCAGCATCTGAGCACATTTTGGCAAGGTAAAAATTGGTATAAACTTTTTTTGCTTTCTATACCGGTCGTGATCTTAAGTATTTTATTAAGTGGATCAAGAAGAGGAATCTTGATGGTAGGGTTAATCCTATTTGTTCTGTTTTTTAAAAAGAAAATCATAACAGCGAAAAAACAAATGGATTTAGTTGTTTTTTTAATAATCCCTCTGATAGTTGTGAATATAATTTCATATTATTGGATAGATATAATTGTATTTTTAGCTGAAAGTAGCCTAATCGATTATAGTATCGAAAGGATATTTACGCTTGGTGAGGAACTTACCGGGGAGAACCAACGAATAACGCGGTTTTCATGGAGTCTTAGCCATTTTTCCGATTATGGGGGATTACAAACAATAGTTGGGGGTGGTTTCGGATACCTTAAAGATATGGGGAGGGTGTTTTCAGGTGATGTAGAGGATAATCCACATAACTTTCTGTATTCTGCCTTGTTATACGGAGGGTACATTGGCTTCGCAGGGATGCTTATTTTTATTCTGCGCATGGTTTCTGCAGCATTTACCCATAATCGATTGTGGTATCCTGCAATTCTACTAGTAGTGGCATTTGGACTTACTTCGTCAAATTCGCTGTATGCATATCGTTTATTTCCTGCATTGACTCTAATCGTATCATTGAGTACATCAAAATCGTTGTTGGGATTCGGTGGTAATCCGCGACAATGATGGTACTTTTTTACCGGCATTGTGCTGCTCAATCAACTGGGGCATTTCAACAGGAATTGACCCCCTAATGTTTCAAAAAAAATAATTAACGGGTTTACGTTGTTTCACAAAAAGACATTCAAAAGTCAATATGTAAAAAATTTTACCGCCTTGGCTGGTAGTGAGGTAATTGCCCAGCTTATAATAATTAGCGTTATGCCATTTCTTACAAGGATATATACACCTGTGGAACTTGGACAGTATGAATTTTTTAAAACAACTTCCCTCTTACTTGTCGTTGTAGGTTTTTTGAATTACGATGTCTCTGTTTACACAGCAAAAAATAATTCAGAGAGAATAAATAGTATTCTGCTTACCGCATTGGTTTTAACCTGTATTTGTTTAGCATCGAGCGTTCTGTTGTTTCTTTTCAACGACTATTTTGTAAAATTCTCGGGAAGCGAAATTAAAGAAGGGTGGTTTTGGACATTGCCTTTGAATGCATACTTTTCTTCACTTACCAATTTGATGATGGTGATATTAAACCAAAGTGGTTCCTTCAAGCAGTTATCGATAATAAAAATTGTGGTAAGTGTTCTAGTTGCTTTTACCCAATTATTTTTTGGATGGCTAGGAATGGGATACTGGGGCCTGGTATACAGCACCATGGCTGTACAGTTTATTGCATTTATATCTTATTACATTCCTTTGGATAAGGAGTTTAAAACAGACATTAAGAATTGCACGTTTACTGAAATGAAGATGATTATGCTCACCAATTGGAGATTACCGATGATTGTGTTTCCTGGTAACTTTTTGAACAATCTGGCACAAACTTTACCCGTTTTCTTTTTGGGGAAAATAGATTCTCAAGTACTTGGCTATTACGGACTGGCTAGGCGGGTAATCGAGTTTCCATTGAGTTTTGTTGCTACAGCCGTACAGCGTTTGTATGTGAAGGAACTGACCGATGAAATAAAAAGTACTGGTACCGGTCGGCGTTCTTACATAAAAAATCTAAAGTTATTTGGGGTAATTGCGGCATTATTGATCCTTGGAATATTGACTTTAACGAAATCATTGCTCCCCATTCTTTTTGGAAAGGAATGGGTACCTGCAATACCCTTTGTAATGATACTTGGAATTCTTTTTAGTGTAAAATTTATATTTGGGGGATTGAGTTTTGTAATGGTTATTGGAAAAGCCCCCAAAATCGCTATTGTTTGGCAAATTTGCTTTGCTTTTATCATAATACTAACTTTTATCATGTGTGAACAATTTCAAATTGAATTGATAAATACAGTTATCGCATTTGTTATTTCGGGAACTCTATTATATCTTATTTATGGAATTCTATCGTATCAAGTAGCTAAATCAACTCGATTACTTTCAAATTTATAAATAATATAATTCACTATAACATGGGCTATGTCGATTTAAATGTAATCAATCATCCCCGTACGGAGCTATTACACAAACAGCCGTACCAGATATGCAGTCGAACGATTATGGACACTTCGGATCCTGATATCAGCTTTGACTCTGAGGGTGTATGCAATTACGTGCGTCAATACGAGTATTGGGAGCAGAACCAAAAAGTGACTGGGCAGAAAGCAGAATTATTTCTGGAATCTATGGTTGACCGATTAAGAAAGGCCGGACGCGGGAAAGATTATGATTGCATCATGGGATTAAGCGGGGGGGTGGATAGCAGTTATATGAGCTATTTCGTGACCAAAAAATTGGGTCTGAGAGCCTTGGTTGTTCATGTGGATACTGGCTGGAATTCGGAGTTAGCTGTCATGAATATTCAAAATATTGTGCAAAGGCTGAATCTTGATTTGCATACATTGGTGATTGACTGGGAAGAAATGCGTGATTTACAATTGGCCTATCTAAGATCGGGAATTGCAAATCTAGACGTTCCCCAAGATCATTGCTTTCTTGCTAGTTTGTATACGGAGGCCAAAAAATATGGTATAAAGTATATTATGAATGGAGGAAATATGGCCACCGAGTCTATTTTACCACAATCATGGGGCTATAATGCATCTGATTCTTGGAATTTAAGAGACATTCATAAGAAATTTGGTCGAAAACCACTCAGGAATTATCCGGTGGTTGGTTTTTGGGAATACAAATTATTATTGCCTTATATTGAAAAAATGGAAACTATCAGGCCATTGGAATATATAGAATACAATAAAAAGGCAGTAAAAGATTTTTTAATAAAGGAGCTTGGTTGGCGTGATTATGGAGGGAAACATTATGAATCCGTGTTCACAAAATTTTTTCAATCCTACTATTTACCAACCCGCTTCGGATTTGACAAGCGAAAAGCTCATCTATCAAGTTTAATAGTATCGGGTCAATTGTCAAGGGAGGAGGCAGTAGAGCAGCTTAAAGAACCTCTCTACGATTCCGATCAACTGATTGAAGATAAGCTATATTTTACTAAAAAATTAGGTATTTCGCTCCATGAATTCGAATCTATCATGAACCAAAAGATAGTTAAATTTAGTGAATTTAAAAATCAGGTTGAAATGGAAAAAAGAATTAAAAAGGCCTTAAGATTCCTGATAAATCCTCGGAGGTAATCGTTTATGATAGTTATAGTTGACTACGGTCTGGGAAACTTAGGCTCCATACAAAACATGCTGAAGCGTTTGGGATATCCTTCAACGATAAGTTCCGAACAAGCCGTTATTGAAAAGGCATCAAAACTAATCTTGCCGGGTGTAGGTTCATTTGACGCGGGAATAAAAAATTTACATGATTTTGGATTGTGGGGCCTACTCAATGATAAAGTTATGTTGCAAGAAGTTCCTGTTTTAGGTATTTGTTTGGGCGTACAATTGATGTGTAAAAGAAGCGAAGAAGGGAGTTTGCCGGGTTTGGGTTGGTTTGACGCCGAAGTATTGGGATTTGACAAAAGGTTTGAAGGCGACAAACAATTACCAGTGCCCAACATGGGATGGCGAAATGTGGAAATTAACAGGCAATCCAAATTGCTTACAGACATTCAGGAAAATCCTAGGTATTATTTTGTGCATAGCTATTTTTTGAATGCCTGTAATCAGGAAGATGTCATTTTGACTGCTCAGTATGGTATTCCATTTGCAGCAGCATTGAACAAAGGAAATATCTATGGTGTACAGTTTCACCCTGAAAAAAGCCATAAGTTTGGTTTTGCTCTGATGAAAACTTTTGCATTATTGTCATGAGATTTAGAGTCATACCTGTTTTGTTGTTGAAAAATGCAGGTCTGTATAAGGGTGTCAAGTTTAAGGACCACAAGTATGTTGGCGATCCGATAAATGCCGTAAAAATTTATAACGAAAAGGAGGTTGATGAGCTGGTTTTTCTTGATATAGAAGCGACGCTTGAAAAAAGAAAACCTGACCTAGATTTTTTGAGAAGTATTGCATCGGAGTGTTTTATGCCCTTAGCCTATGGCGGTGGAATCAATTCAGTGGATATGATTCGTGAGGTATTGAATGCGGGTATCGAAAAGGTAATCATTAATTCTGCAGCCGTTCACAATCCTGATTTGATACGAGAGGCATCTCAGTATTTTGGCGCATCTACCATTGTTGCGTCTGTAGATGTCAAAAAGAATCTTTTTGGTAAGTATGTAGTATACATTCATAACGGTAAAGAGAAAACGACTCTGAATCCGGTGGATTGGGCAAGGACCCTTGCAAATTTGGGAGCCGGTGAATTAATTATTAATTCAATCGAACAGGATGGCACTCTAATGGGGTATGATTTTGACCTAATAAAGCAAATAACCGCTGCAGTTTCTGTTCCGGTCGTTGCAGCAGGCGGAGGTCGGGGTGTTCAAGATTTTGCCCGTGTATGTTTTGAATCAGGGGCGAGTGCTGCGGCTGCTGGTGCAAGTTTTGTTTTTCAAGGTAAACACCGGGCCGTTTTAATAACTTATCCGACGGAATCGGAAATAATCGATTCAATTTCTAGATACATTTAATTTTAAAAGATTTATTGTTTTGGATTTGAAATACAGCCTACATATTTTTAATAGTAATATTATTAATGAGTCACGTTTAATGAAAGTAACCGCGAGCCTTGTAAGGCACGATATTGTAAAGCAATGTATTGTTTATGGAAAATGGTCGATTGGACTTAAAGAGAACGAATTATGGGATGAAGATCGCAGTATTGTCAGGGTGAAAACGCTATTAGAGGTAATGAGGGCTCAGGGCCAACTGACTAATCCTACATTTTTTCGAAAAGTTATTGCACTATTCAGTATTTTCCACTTTCATTTTGCAATCTTATCAAGATTGTTTTCTCGACGAAATGTACAATACGTTTGTGTACATAATCCGGAATTCCTCGTTATTGCCGCCTTTTACAAGATATTTAATAAAGTTGAGGTAATTTATTTGCCGCACGAATTAGAACCCCATAAAATTGGCCTTTCAACGATTGGACGGTTTTTGATTGGATTACTGGAGAGAATTTTCATCAAAGTAGCATCATCGGTAGTTTTGGTATGTGATCCTATCAAAGAATGGTATGATAATAGTTACCGACTCAAAAGTACCTATGTTGTTAAAAACGTCCCTAATATTAATTCTATGCCAGGGGCCTCAGTCAAGTCTCGAATTTTGAGGGAGGAGTTTGGAATACCTGCTGACCACATCATCTTTATCTACCAAGGTGGAATAGAAAAATCTAGAGGTTGTGACCAAATCCTGGAAGTCTTTAAGGAAGTCAAACATGATCGGCACATAGTAATGATGGGGTTTGGTTCCTTAGAAAGCGAGGTTATCTCCTTATCTAAACTATACAGTAATATTCATTTCAGGAAAGCGGTCTCAATGCAGGAGATAACTAAGTACACTTCAAGTGCAGACATTGGGTTACACTTTTTGTTTGAAAAGCCAACTTTAAGTTATCAATTATCTTTGCCAAATAAGTTTTCAGAGTATATGATATCTGGAATTCCAATAGTGGTTAGTAGCTATTATACATACATGACTAGACTTATCAATGATTTTGGCTTAGGGTGGTCATTACCCCCTTCTAAAATCGATTTGAAAAATTTTATTGAGACAATCTCAAATTTGAATATAAAAAACTTACAAAATAATGTAACTAGTTATGGCAATGGTATCAATTGGGAACTAGAAGAAACGGAATTGTTAAAAGCATTTCAACAGCCTTAATGAGTGCCTATTCTAAAATTTTGTTAAATATGTTGAAGTATATTCCTAATTTAATAAAAACAAATAATCTAATCTCAATAGTATAAATACTTTATTTAATATGTTTAATTATAATGAGAAAAAAATTCTAGTACTAGCTCCACATACAGATGATGGGGAGTTTGGTTGTGGCGGTACGATAAACAAATTGATATCGCTTGGAGCGGAGGTGCATTATGTTGCTTTTTCTGCTTGTGAACAATCAGTTTTGCCAACTCTACCAAAAGATATATTGATTTTTGAGGTAAAAGAGGCAACTAAAACATTAGGAATAAGGGAAGAAAATTTAATTTTATTTAAGTATGATGTAAGAACTTTTAATTATCATCGGCAATCTATTTTAGACGATATGATTCGTCTAAGAAAAGATTTGGGCCCAGATATAGTTTTTATTCCATCATTAAATGACATACATCAAGATCATTTCACCATAGCAAATGAGGCTATGCGAGCGTTCAAATTTGATTCATTACTTTGTTATGAATTACCGTGGAATAATCTGAATTTTACTACAAGTTCATTCGTGCATCTGGATGAAGAGCACGTATCAAAGAAGGTTGCTGCTTTAGGTAGGTATAAATCTCAAATGCACAGGAATTATGCAAATGAGGAGTTTGTAAGGTCCTTGGCTCGTACAAGGGGAGTGCAGGTAAATACACGTTATGCGGAAGTTTTTGAAGTAGTAAGATGGATTATTAAATAACTTTATGAACGGTAAAATTAAAGTTTTGATGACTGGTGCGGGAGCGCCTGGAGGGCCGGGGATAATAAAGGCACTTTTGAAAGAACCTAATGTTGAGTTAATTATTTGTGACGCAAACGAATTTGCTTCTGGTAGGTTCTTGGGTGTACCATTTCAAAAAATTCCTATAGCTACAGATCCAAGCTTTATTAGTGAAATAATTAATATTTGTCTAGAACGGTCTATTCAGGTAATTTTTCCATTAGTTACTTTAGAACTCTTTCAGTTTGCTGCTTCAAAGTCTGAATTCGAAAAAATAGGAGTTCGCGTAATTGTATCAAATGAAAGCGATTTGAAAATAGCTAATAATAAGCGTAAATTACTGGACCATTTACAAAATTTAGGTATTTCGGTACCGAATTTTAGGGTAGCAACTAACTATGAGGAAATTGAAAGAGCTTGTACGGATTTAAATTATCCCGCAAATGCGGTTGTTATAAAGCCGAGTGTTTCTAACGGTTCACGAGGGGTACGTATTTTGACAGAATCAGTTTCAGAATATGATTTATTATTCAATGAAAAACCCGGTAACTTATTTTCAAATTTAAAAAGTATTAAAGAAGTACTTTTTGATGTGTCATTTCCGGAATTATTGGTTTCTGAATATTTGCCTGGTGATGAATATACCGTTGATACAATAGTAAGGGACGGTAAGGTAAAAGTTATTATTCCAAGAAAGCGAACAAAAATGGTGGGTGGAATATCGGTAGCAGGAATATTTGAAAAAAATGAAGACATTATTAATTATTGCTCGGATGTGATTGAATCTATGAACCTTGAAGGTCCTATTGGAGTTCAAGTAAAAGCTGATGTTAACGGACAATACAAAGTTTTAGAAATTAATCCGAGGATACAGGGTACAAGTGTTGCTGCACTGGGAGCGGGTATTAATTTACCTTTGTTAGCAATTTATGGCGCTGTAGGCAATCCCAATTACAACTTAAATATCAAGTGGGGAGTCGGTTTTGTAAGATATTATGAAGAATTGTTTTATAATGCTTGATGCCCAATTTTTAGAAAGATTTGACCAAATTATTTTTGATCTCGATGATACCTTAATTTATGAGAAAGATTACTTGTTTGCGGCATATTTAAATATTGCTGAAACATTTGGGAATTGCAAGGAGGAAGTTATCAATATGTATTCGTATTTGAGAAATAATTTTGTTTTAGGAAATCGATCTAGATTGTTTAATGACTTAATTAATGAATTTGGACTCCCTAACAGCCATTTGAATATCATGATTCAATTACTAAGGTCAGTAAAAATAAATGGTGGTTTACAAATTACAGTTGAAGGAAAACAAATTCTTCAAATTCTCAAGCGAAAAAAAAGAGAATATTCTATTATTACCAACGGGAATCCAATTCAGCAGGCAAATAAAATTAATCAAATTCAATGGGGTGAATATCCCCGGCCCTCTTTAGTGGTATATGCGAATGAATTCGAGCCGAAGCCTAGCCCTAAATCTTTTTATATGGTTCAATGTAATAAGGGTGGTAAAGCGTTATATATTGGGGATAGCGAGGTAGACAAGGATTTTGCAAACAATGCTGGAATGGGCTTCTACCAAATAAATTCATGTATGAAATAGTTATATTTAATGTGTACCATGACTTTAAGAAATTAAGAAAATTACACCAATAAAGAAAATTTGTATTTACAGACCGCCCTGTAATTTAAAGTTTATAAGATTAAATTGTGCTGTAGTATCAAATAGGTATATATTGAGAAACTTTATTTAATAACATATAAAGTACTATTCTAGACAAATTTGATTAAATGAAGATACAAGTTTTACACATATCACATACTGACATTCGTTTTGATAGCCGTATATTAAAGGAAATGGATTGTTTGCAAGCAGAATCGCAATTAAATGTCTTTGGATTTGGAATAGTAGATAATAAATATGATGCTGAAAATGCACCTGAATTGAATATCAATGTAAGAATATTCACATTATTATCAAAGAGATTTTTAAGGATACCAAGATCTTTACGATATATTTTTATGTATTTTGAAGCATTATTTAGTATGCTTATTCCTGCGGTCATGTTAAGACCCAAGGTTATTCATTGTCATGATACATTAGTCTTGCCTATAGGATGTATGGTCAAATTGTTTACCGGTTCTAAACTCATTTATGACGCACATGAACTGGAATCCCGGAAAAATGGTCAGGGCAGAATCTTATCCGGGGCGACATATCTTGTAGAAAAGATTTTATGGCGATTCGTTGATTTTTTCATAACTGTTTCTCCATCAATTGTTCAGTGGTATGAGGAAAAATTAGGTCCAAAGCAAAACGAGATTATACTTAATTCTCCAATTTATATGGAATCGATTAAGAGAAGGCTTCACAATGAATCATATTTTCGTAAGTTGTATGCAATATCAGATGAAAATAAAATATTTCTTTATTTAGGTATAATCGCGAAAGGAAGAGGTGTTGAAATGTATCTTAACATTTTTGAATCTGAGGGGATATCCTCGCACATTGTTTTTATGGGTTACGGGGATTTAGTAGATGATGTAATAAATAGGTCAAAAGGATGCAATCGTATTCATTTTCACCCTAGGGTAGAACATGAAAGAGTTGTCGAAATTTCACAATCTGCTGACGTTGGATTGGCGATTATTGAAGCTATTTCATTGAGTGATTATTATTGTTTACCTAATAAACTATTTGAGTGCGCATTTGCAGGAATACCGGTTTTGGCGTCCGATTTTCCGGATATGAAACGCATGATAGAGGAATACAAGCTTGGAGCCACAACAAAAATTGATTATCAATCGGTACGCGATTCTATAATTCGAATCCAAGAGTTTGGCCTATCAACTTCTGACTGTGATTTGTATCCCATATCTTGGCAGAATCAATCGATTAAACTTTTAAATGTATATAAAAATTTACTATAGTAATTTAAAAAATTAACCTTATGTGCGGAATATTCGGAATAATTTCTAAGGAAACAAACAAGACTAATTTAAATAAATTAGTAAAACATTCTAAACAGAGAGGGGTAGATTCGAGTGGGTTAATATATTTAAAGTCTGATATCTACCATATTTCCAGAGCTGATTATGATATAGAAAAACTTCTGAGTAAAGATGCACCATACGCTTCTTCAATAGTGTTAGGACATAGCCGGCTTATTACAAATGGACTAGAGGATAATCAGCCTGTATTTCGAAAATCGATTGCAGTTATCCATAATGGGATTATTGTTAACGATGAAGAAATATGGACAATTCTTGATAAAGAGCGTAATTATAAAATTGATTCTGAAGTTATTGTTGCTATTGCAGAGGAATTTATAGAAAAGGGTGGACCAATTGAAGATATTCCTAAGGAAGTAATGAAATTGTGCAAAGGGGTTGTTTCTTGCGCTATGATTTTTAAAAATCATGGTAAGTTATTATTGTTCTCCAATAATGGAAGCCTCTATTCAGGCAAATCCGGTTCTGATATTTATTTTGCGTCAGAAAGGTATGGTTTAGATATTATTGAGTGCACTGACATAGAACAAATAAAAAATGATAATTATAAGTTATTTAATATACCTGCCAGTGCCGAGAATTTCAAAGTTTCGGATGAAAAGACAAGAAAAGAAAATTTAATCCCTGAATTTAAATACATAAAATCAGAAGAATTATTGCTTGAATATAATAAAGTCAATATTAAAAGATGTACTAAATGTGTCTTACCTGCGACTATGCCATTCATTAAGTTTGATGTGAATGGAGTATGTAATTATTGCAATAGCTACAGGTTGAGAAATGTTCCGAGGCCGAAAGAAGAATTGTTTAATTTAGTCGAAAAATATCGAAGGCCTGGAAATCAATTAGACTGTATTGTTCCATTTTCCGGGGGAAGAGATAGTTGCTACGGGCTGCACTTGATTGTCAATGAACTGAAGATGAGGCCAGTTACATACACCTATGATTGGGGTATGGTTACGGACCTGGGTCGGAGAAACATAAGTAGAATGTGTGCCCAATTGGGAGTAGAGAATATAATAGTTGCCGCAGATATTTCATTAAAAAGAAGAAATATTCGCAAGAACTTAGAGGCCTGGTTAAAATCGCCGCACCTCGGCATGATGGCATTGTTAACGGCGGGTGATAAGCATTTTTTTCGATATGTTGAAACAATTAAAAAACAGACCAGGATTAATCTAAATCTATGGGGAGTAAATCCACTGGAAGTAACCCATTTCAAAACAGGTTTTTTGAATATTGAACCTGATTTTGAGGAAAAGAGGGTTTATAGCCATGGTATAACGAAGCAATTGAGGTATCATGCCAAACGATTTTTAACTATGATGGAAAGCCCTAGTTATTTTAACAGTTCATTATGGGATACATTAAGCGGGGAGTATTATCGTAGTTTTACTGATAAACAAGATTATTTTCATTTATTTGATTATTGGCAATGGGATGAAGAACTTGTTAATGATACCCTTCTTATAGAGTATGATTGGGAAAAGGCAATAGACACACCTACGACCTGGCGTATTGGTGATGGAACAGCGGCTTTTTATAATTATGTATATTACACTATAGCAGGTTTTACAGAGCATGATACTTTTCGCAGTAATCAGATTCGTGAAAATCAGATATCTAGGGAAAGAGCATTAACTCTCCTTGAAAGGGAAAATATGCCAAGGTATCAAAATATACGCTGGTATTTAGACACGCTCGGATTGGATTTTGAAAGAGTTATAAAAATAGTTAACAACGTACCCAAATTATATAAGTAATGTTAAGGTAAGTTGATTGTTTTGAAAAATGTCATAATACATTATTACATTATCAAAATTTATCTTAAAAGCATCTTTTTAGCGTAAAAAAATTCCCGAATCTGGTAGTTAAATCCTTTTATTGAAATTAGTTTATATGCCGTTAAAAATTACGCACTTGACTACTGTTCATCCTAGATACGATGTTAGGATATTTTCTAGAATATGTTGTTCACTTGCGAAGGAAAAAAAATTTGAAGTAAACTTGGTAGTATCGGACGGAATGGGAAATGAAATTAAGGATGGAGTTAATATCTTTGATGTAGGTTTAGTTACGGGTTCAAGGTTGTACCGAATCATTAATACTAGTAAATTGGTATGTCAGAAAGCTTTAGAACTTAATAGTGAAATTTATCATTTTCATGATCCTGAATTTATACCAACTGCTTTAAAACTAAAAAGACTTAAAAAAAAGGTTATTTTTGATATTCACGAAATTTATAGTCTTCAAATATTAGAGAAAAAGTGGATCCCCTATTTCTTTAGGAAATTCATTTCCTTATCATATGTAATAATTGAGAACTATGCATGTAAGAAATTTGATCTCCTGATAGTGCCACAAGAGGCAATGGCTCAAAAGTATAGTAAATTGAAAAAAACGATTTTCATTGGAAACTTCCCCATTAAAAAGGTTTATCTCGGTAATGACCTCCCTAAAATAAATAAATATAAACTGTTATATTCTGGAACAATTAGTGAAACAAGGGGTATTTGGAATATGTTGGATTTAATATTAGAACTTCAAAAATATAGTAATAAATATAGATTAAACTTAGCGGGCGATTTAAGTAAACCTTTGTTTGATAAAATAAGGACCCATAAAGGTTGGGAGTTTACCGATTACTTGGGGTTTCTACCTAAAGAAGATATATACCAAAAATATAATGAAAATTCAGTAGGATTGATATTATTTAATAATGTAGGTCAATACTATTTAACTTATTCATTAAAATTATTTGAATATATGCAAGCTGGTATGTTAATATTGATGCCTAATTTTGGCGATTGGATATCGTTTAACGAAAAATATAAAGTGGGCATTAATGTTGAACCAAGTAATGCAAAACAAGTTGCAAGTAGTCTTGATAGGATTAACCCCAATTATATGGAGATTCTATCAAGTCACAATAAAAAAATTGTCGAAGAATATTTTAATTGGGAGTCACAAGAGATCAAGTTGTTTAATGTTTATTATCAAATGTATAATAATACTCATTGATCTTCAGATCCGTTCTTTTTCAAAGAATCCTATTTTAGAAGTATGCTCCTAACTTAGCATTGACAAATTGAATCCAAATTGTTTGTATTCTCAAATTAGTTCAATCTTAATAATTTTGCCTGAAGTGGCTAAAAAATGAATATTTGGATTATTTCTAAATACGCATCTTCTAGAATTAACGGTTTCGAAAGTAGACTATTTTCTCTGGGCAATGTATTTGTTAAACGAGGGTATAGTTGCTCAATAATCTCTTCTGATTCGAATCACTTTGGTATCTATCCAAAATATAAAAATGTTTATAATTTTTATAGCTGTGATCAAATTAATGTACTGCGAATAAGAACTTTTAAATATTTGAGCACCGCTTCTGTTCGTAGAATTATTAGTTGGTTAGATTTTGAAGTAAAATTATATTTTGCGCCATTAAATAAATTATTAAAGCCAGATGTTATCATAGTTTCAAGCCTATCGTTGATTACTATTTTGAATGGTATTAGATTAAAAAAAATTTATGGGGCAAAGCTTATTTTTGAAATTAGAGATATATGGCCTTTGACATTGATAAAAGAAGGAGGTTGGAGCAAAAACAATCTCTTTGTTATGCTACTTAGGAGGATAGAGCTAATCGGATATAAAAATTCAGATTTGATTGTCGGAACAATGCCAAATTTAGCTGGACATGTGTATCAAGGTAGTAGGCAAATCAACACTAGATGCGTATGTATCCCGTTTGGTTTTGATTTAAATTTTTTTTCTGTTGAAACAAGTCAATCAATTCATAATAAAAAGTTTTATAACATTCCCGGTGATAAATTTATTATTGGTTATGCAGGTAGTTTTGGTTTAACAAATGGTCTTGATTCTTTAATTGATTGTATTATTCAAATGGAATCAGATAATAGGTTTTTCTTCTTATTGTTAGGTGAAGGCGCTAATAAATTGAAATACCAAGAGCGCACAAGATTATCTGGTAATGTTTTGTTTTTGCCTAAATGTGATAGACGAGAAGTTGCTTCTTTTTTAGAATTGTGCGATTTACTTTATTTTTCGGCCCTAAAAAGTGAGGTGTGGGAATATGGTTGGTCTCCTAACAAATTAATCGATTATATGATGGCGGGAAAACCTATACTCGCATCTTACAGCGGATATAAATCTATGATAAATGAAGCAAATTCGGGCTTTTTCGTAGAGGCAGAGAACCCAATAGAGATTGAGAGGGCACTTAATAGAATAATTGGTTTACCGAAGTCAAAATTGATTGAAATGGGTGCGAATGGGAAGAATTGGTTAATAAAAAATAGGAAATGGGAAGTCGTTGGTGATAGATATATTGAGATGCTGAGGTCGTTGTTTTAGCTGTGATATAATATTGTACATTTGTAATTCGTTATGTACAAGAAACATGTGAAGCTATTTTTTGACACAATCATAGCAACTTTAATCTTGCTAATATTGGCGCCAATCCTATTGACTTGCACATTCTTGCTTCTATTAGCAAATAGTGGTACTCCATTTTTTTTTCAGAAACGACCTGGTTTGAAAGGTATAATTCTTACCATTGTGAAATTCAAAACGATGAACGATGCCAAGGATGAATCAGGTGAATTGTTACCCGATTCCCTTCGATTAACACAAATTGGCAGATTCATTCGAAAAACTTCTCTCGATGAACTACCTCAATTAATCAATGTACTTAAAGGGGATATGAGCCTTGTAGGGCCACGACCTTTATTGGTGGAATATCTGCCTTTGTACAACGAACACCAAAAGCGTCGCCATGAGGTCAAACCCGGAATCACTGGCTGGGCTCAGGTAAATGGACGTAATGCAATTAGTTGGCAAGAGAAATTCGAGCTGGATGTATGGTATGTTGATCATTGTTCTTTTAGCTTGGATATGAAGATTCTATGGCTTACCATCCTGAAGGTATTCAAGCGGGAAGGAATAAATCAAGCCGGGCAGGCAACAGTAGAAAAATTTAACGGTCATAATTAGTGGTTATCTACGGCGCAAGTGGTCATGGTCTAGTTATTAGGGATCTTTTAACCCAAAATGGAATTCAACATTGGCAATTTGTGGATGATGAGCCCAAAGAGGGTTGGTACGGGGAATCCGTAACGCATCCTACAAGCGCTAACCTACACAAAGATGTAAAAGCTATTTTGGCGGTCGGTAACAATCGTATTCGAAAAGAACTTTCTAATCGGTACAATTTAGACTATCAAAAAATCGCTCACCCTTCGGTCATTCATTCCTTACCCTCCAATCAAATTGGGATAGGGACCGTTATGATGGCGGGTGTTGTTATAAATCCAGAGGTTTGGATTGGGCGTCATTGCATTTTGAACACAAGTGTTTGTGTCGATCATGAATGCAGAATAGAAGACTATGTACATGTTTCTCCAAACGCAACACTCTGCGGTAATATTCAGGTTGGAGAGGGTAGCCATATTGGAGCCGGTGCCGTCGTAATACAAGGCATTCGTATTGGCAAATGGGCGACCGTGGGAGCAGGTGCCGTGGTCATTAAGGATGTTCCAGATTTTGCAGTAGTGGTCGGAAATCCCGCTAGAATCCTAAGGGTAAATCCATCCTATTGATTTTTTCTGGTTTAGTTCTGGGTGAATTATCGGCAATGGTACCTGCTGCGACGGAGGGATTGGACCAATGGAGTCCAGCGTTTGCTTCCAATTGGGATGAACGTGTTACCAATCAGACAGGTATTTCCTCTGTCCGCAAAGGAAAGCTTTCCACCCTGGAATTAGGCTTGGCCGCTTGCAGGGCCTTGGACTGGGTGGGGGATGACTCTGGAAACGCTGTTCCCGATGCCATCATCAGCGTAAGCCAAACGCCCGAGCGCTTGGTTCCCGGGAATGCCTCTGGAATTGCATCGGCCATGGGATGGACCAAAGGAACGGAAAGAACCGCCCCGCTTTGTTGGGACTTGCAGATGGGTTGTGCAGGGATGGTTTGGGGGCTGTATCAGGCGGCTATGCTCTTGCAACAGGACTCGATCAACGAAGTTTTGCTGGTTTGTTCGGAGACGCACAGTCGTTTGGTCAATCCCAGCGACCGAGCCACCCGCTTACTTTTTGGCGACGGGGCCACCGCCATGCGTTTGACCAAGCAGGCCAAGGCAGGCCAAGAAGGAACTTGGACTTTTGAGTTGGGTACGCAGCCCGATGGTGCCGGTCAACTGTGCACCAAGCCCGATGGCTTCTTGCACATGGATGGCCTGGGCATCTTTGATTTTGCGGTTGGAACGGTGGTTCCGGCCTTGGAAAAGTTCATCCAAAGCAACGGCCTATCCAAGGATCAGATTTCGACCTACCTGATGCACCAGGCCAGTGGCTTGGTTCTTCAATACATGCAGCGGATGATGCAAATTCCTCCGGACCGGATGCCCATCGCCCTCGATGGTTATGGGAATACCGGTTCGGCCAGCATCGGCATCCTTTTGGCTCATCATTTTGCGGGAACTACTCATC
>Ga0214921_10006123_pt1 | contig 16648 bp, 20 predicted proteins | sample LL1505_MetaG_FD_177992 | JGI IMG/M metagenome (GOLD analysis project Ga0214921, IMG submission 177992) | Freshwater microbial communities from Lake Lanier, Atlanta, Georgia, United States - LL-1505 | ecosystem: Environmental > Aquatic > Freshwater > Lake | place: USA: Georgia | collected...
TTCTAAACAAAGTTGTGAATCCGAAACATTGCTGTGTGAAAACCACGGATCCATCAAAAACAATTCAAATAACGACCGAACAAAATATGCAGAAAGTGGTTTCGTTTTCATCCAATCCACAATATTGTTTTTAAACTGGTCAATGTCACATATCCATACTTTGTTTGAATCATTTGTATTGATAATCAATTCCCATTCTTTTTTTTCATTGTCTTCGTACATAATACGATAGTACCGCTTCGTATTTTCAAGACTGCCGCCACCAATATTCCAAACACAGTCTTCTTCTCCGTCATCGTGGTCCAAAAACCTGTATAATCTGTCCAACTGTCGTGGCATTTACATCTGGTGGTGAAAACCCGTTGACTTATGCAACGCAACGTAATTCTGCAAGTCGTTTCATAATACCTTCATCATAAACAGTCCCGGGGTGTTTTGCGATTTGCACTGCACACGACAGTAGACGTAAACGTTCGGGTTCACACACACCTAGCGCGCGCCAACGCATTTCATATGTGCCGGCGCGTGCCCAATCATCGTCGTTCCACGTTGCATCACCGTCTGGTTTTGTAGTCCACGCAATCAGATTCGCACCTCGTTGTAACATTTTCGTATGGTTAAGTAAAAGCATGCTTGCCATCCTTAAATCTAAATATGCACCTTACGTTATGTTTTGTGTCGGCGTTGTCCTCATTTTTCTATGGGCGCGCAGTCGTCGTGTAGAAGGGTTTGCAGATGCACCTGCCGCTGCAGATTCGTACAAATTCAAAATGTACTATGCCGAATGGTGTCCCCATTGCCACACTGCAATGCCGGAATTCAAGAAGTTGGGCACTATACAGACCATCGGCGGGCAGCGCGTGGAATGTTTGGCGTTGGATGAGGCAAAGAATCCTGAGGAGGTAAAGGCTGCGGGCGTGCAAGGGTATCCGACATTCCAGTTGTACGGTCCTGACGGGAAGATGGTGAAGGAGTATGGCGGCGATCGCTCAACGGCGGGTTTCCAGTCATTCCTTGATTCTGTATTGAATCGTCCCCGAGCCTAAGCCAGCGTTCTGCTGCATCAAGTCCAATTTTCTCAATCATTGTAAAGTCTTCGGGTTTGAGGCGCACGTACCATGCAGGATAGGGCGGTGGCGGAAACCACACAATATTGCGGGGCCATTGTTTCCGTAAATCTTGAATTTTCCTTGGTTCATCAAAATGTATCATGGAAAACAAATATTCCATAAATGTTTGTGGACCGTCTTCCCATGATTTTTCAAAGGTAAATCCAAGTGCTTCGCTACGCGACGTATCGTCTGGCAAGGCTTCCCATGGAAAATGTGCACGAATCGCGCCATCCACCCAAATGTGACCTGTTGTGGGATGCCGAAAGGGACGAAAAAACAGCGGCAAACTCATACTTGCACGAATCGCGTCAACCACACGTAGCTCAGGATAGGATTGCGAATTAACCACAACAGTTTCGTGCGAATTCAGATCTGACACAACAATGTTTAAGCCCACAATATCCGCTAACTTCTTGGTCTTACTGCCCGGTTGTAATGTTTCAAACACGGATTCAATCTCTTCTATAAGCGATTTACCGTCATCCAGACCCCACGTATTTGTAATATTTAATAAGTTTGCAACATCAAAGTTGCGCCAATTCGTATAATTGGCCTGAAACATAACTTCTTTGACCCGTGATGGTGATTTGGAAATTGCCATGAGCGCTGCAACTAATGCCCCAGCACTTGTACCCCAATAATCTTGTACGGCTACCAAACGGTTTCGTTTTTCCAATTCCACAAGGGCTTGTGCAAACATAAGGCATCGCGTGCCACCGCCACAAAATACCAGCCGTTTTGGAAGAAACATCTTAATGTGCGCTTCGGAAACTTGGTGAAAATAAATACGCAATTACAAAGAAGGAAAATACAGCAATGTCAAACAACGGCAATCTTATTCCTCCTGTATTAAAACCGTCGGCGCTTTATACCGAGGAAGCCAAATTAGACGCAACACGCATTCGAATATACAACCGCGTATTGCAAAATATTTATGATAAGATTAAAGCGACTGCTCGCATTCCTGGAAATCCTAAAGAGCTATGGCACGTTGTTCCCGAATTTATACCAGGCGTACCACGATTTCACGTAGGCGATGCAATTTTGTATTTGGCGTGGAATTTACGTAATGCTGGGTACACGGTACAATACACGCCGCCGACGCTACTGTATGTTTCGTGGAAAGCACACGACGCAATTTATCGTGAACAAGAGAGTCCATGGAGTCAAGTGATGAACGCTGCACGCGGGATTGCAATGCAACCTAGCCCAAGTGTAATGTCTCCCATACAAAAACCACAGCCGGTGGAAGTTGTGAAACGTAAAACGGCGCTAAAAAAGACGGCAGAATTTACGCCCGCGCATGGAATTGTGCCCACGCCGTCCACGCCTGCAAACATAGTCAACGCAATGTATACTGCGCCTACACCTGCACCCGCAAAACTTCCAGGACAGCTTAACGAAAAACACGTTTCATTTGTATAAAAAAATTGAAACGTCAATTCCATACAGTATGAATTGTGCCACAGCGCATACATTCCTTCTTTACATTCCAATGGAGCAAATCGGACAACACATTACATTTCAGATTGCAAAGGACTCGTCGAGTCACGCAGTCCCCACGCATGGCACAATTATTGGATATGTTGTGCAAACGGATTTTACCGACGAAGGCGTAAGCCTGCCTTGGTACGATAGCGGAGCCACGCCAAATATTGTTATTGGGATTATACCAAACAAGTATACTACCAATAAGATTCATAAAACATACACGGTTGAAAAACTCAAGGTTGACTAAACATATCGCCAACCACCACCCTGTAACATCTGGGCTCCACCTGCGGCTGCCATAATCATCATTGCCTGTGAACCCTGTTTAACTAACAAATCCAACAAAAATACCAAAAATATGCCACCAAGCACAAAAAGTATGATTTCCAAGTGATTGGACTCGTTTTTTGTGACTTCGTTGTCTTCCAGTTTTTTAAACATAGAATCCAATTTGTGCTGTATTTCATCAAGACGACGATTGGCAGCGTGTTCGGCGCCGCGCAAATCCACTTGGCGTGCAACACCATCGGATACATTTTGCCAAAGTGTAGCACCACCATCCAACCACGGCGCAGGTGTTAGTGGAACTTCGGCAGCGCGACTTGGCATACGCGACTTTATCCAATCGGGTGTAGAATTATCATTAAATGATTTTGTCCAATCCGGTTCCAATTTGTATACATTTGTTTCCTTACTATCCGCCGATGGATGAGGGAAGTAGTTGGCGGATTCAAATGCATTTAACATTTCCGAAACGGACGATGATTCTGTAAACGATTCAGGACCGCCGCCTAGCAATTCAGCAGCTGGCAACCGACGATGGGCTGGACGATCCGGTTCAATAACAGTAGGTTCGGGTGGCGGCAATGCCGGACGACGCTTTCTTCTCTTTTTTTCCGGGTCACTACTCCGGGGCACAAGTGCAGTCTCTTCTGAGAAGGACTGAAACGCTTCCTGTAATGAGCACATCGCTCCTCTTAATCAAGGACTGTGGTTTTCGGAATCGCACGAAAACGGCAGGCCATTGTAAGAGTAAATGAACATTGCGGAATTACTTTCAATCGGATTATTTACAATGGCGGTTGTGATAACAGTAATGGCGTGGAACGACCGTCTTGGTGCCACAAATGCGGCAATCAACGAGGCATTTGAAGATAGTGGGAAAATGAAAGATTTGGATAAGGAATCCTTGCGTCAACTTGAAAAACTTGCAGGCGGTGTGTCAGAAACAGAAGCCGCAGCAGCATACAAAACTGTGCTGCAATTCATACAAAAGGATTTTGGTCGTGGTGCATTATTTGCACAAGATATGACCCGGCGTTTTTATGGAGATGCAGCTCCACAAAGTTTCCGTGAAGATTTGGATGTCACAACCCTCATGGATAACTATAGTAACCCATTACAAAGAGTACGATGAACCAAGCACCTCCCGGCATTCCACAGCCGTATGGCGGCGCTTTCACATTGCAGCCAATTTGGTATCCACCTGTTGGCGTAAAATGGATTATCACATTGTTTATTGTGTTTGCAGGCGCTGTCGCAAATCGCCTAAAATCGGATATTCGTAAGAAGATTGTGAGTCCCCCAGGATTCTTTTTAATTTCCTTTTTGGCGATTTATTTAATGGATTTCCCACCCATTTCATTTGCCATATTATTCTTTTTGCTTTCTGTGTGGGTTGCAGAACAATCGTCAGCAACAGAAGGGTTTTTAAGTGGATTGCCTATTGTGGATTTTGTGGGAAACAACAAGCGTTGGTATGTAGAATCGACGTTGAAAGAACGCCCGATGGGTATTCAAGAAAAGGATGTACAAACATACCCTTCTGGCTCCACTTAAATCGCAATGCATACTAAGAATAGATCCCGGATATGGATTATGAAACAATATTAACAGTTTTATTAGTGATAATATTGTTATGGTTTAGTTTGGATTTTGATAAACATTATGGCGAAACATTGCATAGTGCGGCACGTCATCCGTTTTTCCGGTTTTTAGCCGGCAGTGCCGTTGTCTATCTGGCAACCATAAATCCTGTATTGGCTACGCTTGCATTTTTAGTGGTATTTTTCTGGATTGCGGATGTAAACTTTTTGTCCAGTTTTTCGTTATGAAAAACCGCTGTATGAAACTAAGAGATGAAAAAGGAACGCAAGATTGGTGCGGGCGAATGGATGATTCCTGTATCACGTTTAGCTCCTGTAAATTTACCTGCCGCGGTCCCTGCTACAGTACCTGCAGTGCAACAGGCCCCATCAGCTGTCCCAACAGGACCACTTCCAGGCACCAACATGCCATTGCCTGTTGGCGGTAATATGGATATATTGTCGTCCACAATTATGTCTTTTAATGCAAATCCTTATATTATTGGTCTTTTTATGCTACTGCTAAACTTGGGCGGTCGGTTTTTGGCACTTGAATTAACCAAAAAACAGGAGGAATTCTTACAGCATAAATTCTTGCGACCGTTATTGTTTTTTACTGTGATTTTTATTGCGACTCGTAACTTAGTAGCAGCATTCTGGGTCACACTCTTTTTCTTTTTTGTCATCTGGGTTGTGGCAAACGAAAACAGTCCATTTTGTATGATTCCAAGTTGGTGCGGACACGACACCGAAGGTGATAAACAGAAGTACCAGGCGAATGTTGGAAAACTTGCATCGGCCAAATAAATTCGGCAGTGTATGTAGGTAGGATGAATTCCAACCCAACTGTGAATAAATTAGAAGAGCAGATTGGTGATTTAGTTGTAAAATTGCGCACATGGAGTCCGTGGTACAATACAGTAGAAGAACGTCGCGCAATAGAGCGGCAATTATCGGAACTGCGAGCACAATTTTGGAGTCTTGGCAATCGGAAAAATTGAACATATTTTTTATGAAATTGTAAATGTGTGTCGCGCACCCATTTACATTTCCTTACATTTCCGTTTCGTAAAATGTCTTCCTTTCCTTACCAGCACGGTTATTCGACTCACACTGAGCATTATGATGTTGCACAAGAGATACATGACCTGTTCAGTAAACAAATAACCAGTGCAATGACCGCAGTGTCCGATATACTTGGCTTCGACCCCTTCACACGCGAGTTGGACGATTACAAGATTGCACACGGCCTTGTTGTTCCACCGGTGTTGTACAATGACAACAGGGATTTGTGCGATGCGCTGGTCGACTATGTGAAAGCCGTGTTTCGTACACATTATGTAAATATCACGGTGGGTCAGTGGCGTGAGCCAATGACATACCGCGATCTTGATTGTGTCGGGTCACGCAGTCGTGACCTGTACGTGCCGCATCATTACTATATGGAACTCAATACGTATGTGATTGGTACACGTCGTCCTCCACTGGACGCAGCTTCTATGGACTCATTTCCATACAAGTGGACTCTTGACTTGAATACGGCAGACGCCTATCATTACATCATCAAGATTGAGTCTACACAGGGTGAGATTGCCTCATGGAAGACCAAGGACGGTGAAACTGCGGCGGAGCCTGGCAATACTGCATGGGAGTCCAAACATGGTTGCGATGACGACGAATGCTCATGCTGCTCTGAGTAAACACAAATATCTTGAATCGCAATACTCATAAAAAATTATTTTTCCGTGTTTTCGCGCTTAATAAACCTGTATGAACAAACTTCTGGACTACCTGTGATTGATACATTAAATTGTGATGATGAAAATGAAAGTAATAATCATAATGGAGGTAGGCGTAAAACTAGACGCCGGCGAAACAAACATTGAACATACCCGAATCATTTCAATCTTTTCTATTCATAATGTAAATGGCAGAAAACATCTATGGTCGTCTAGAAACCATAATAAACAATACGCCCATTGACGTGGCGTTTATTGCTGAGGAACCAATCAGCGATGAAGAACTTCTAACAACAGCGAAGCCAACAAATACGTTACACATTATCAATCCTGCATCTAACTTTGTTGTTGTTACGTACTGGTGGGGGCGCAATAATGACAACAAGAATACAGCGCGTCCGTGTTTAGAATTTTACGAAAAGATTTTATCAAAGCCGTTTAATCTAGCGCTGCTGTTTGATGTTGATTTGTCTTCAAAACCTCAGTTTGATTGGTTGCGCTGGCTGGCAACACACCAAGTTGCTAAAAAGTTTTATGAAGACCAGGCAGCATATTATGCCAATGAATCTCATGGCAAACTTGATAAAGAAGCTTCAAAAAAAGAAATAGAAGCTGCAAAAAAAGAAATACTGAAAATTGTTGTGCGCGCAGTATCCGCCCCGGCTTCTGTACAAAAAGTTGGAGAAAGAGAAGTACAAGTTCGTCCACACTTATCATACTTACAAGAGTTTCAACATTTTGGGTATCGTCGCCATCGGCTTGAAGAAGAGTTAGAACGCGGCGAGCGTTCCCCCGAAGACATACGCGATGAAATCAAAGCACTTGTTGCAGCTTATGAAGCAAGTATGGCGCAATTGAAACTTGGTCTTCGTCCGTTTTTGCGTGAATTAGAAACCACCTTACAACATGTGGCTCCAATTAAATATCACAAGATGATTTCCAATTGGAAACGTGCATGCATGGCCGCTGGTTGCAATCATATGGCTGTAGAATACAGTGAGTTTACACAGCCTGGCGGCTATCAACTTGCAATTAATGCAAAACCACTGTTTATCAAGAAAGCATTGGAACGTTGTACAAATGTACAACTCGCTGGTGACCAAACAAAAAGTTTTGCAGTTGTGTACATTGATGGCGATATGACGATTGATAGGTATCCAAAGATATTTGATATGGAAGATGTTGACTTTATGGCACGTGGATGGAATATTGATCCGCGTGGAAGTTGGAAACATGTAGAGACGTCTATTTCCGTAGACCCATATGTATTTGAAACATCCGGTGGAATTATGTATTTCTCACATACTCCAGAATCTGGTGCATTATTGCGTGCTTGGATTCAAGAGACAAAAAAACCACATCAAGCGGGAAAAGCGGATGACCGTATCATATCGCTGATTTTTAATGCAAAACGTCTTTTGGCGCCCATGAAAATAATACAATTACCTGTGGAATACTTGTGGTTATCTATGGATTATGACTATGCGATTCCAGCAGCTGAATATAAGCGCGAACAGATTTATGTATCACACCCTGAGTGTCTGACAAGTGAAGATACGGCTGCTGCAAGTGGTGCATCCTCAGTTCGTACACCCAAATATTACGAAGGTATTGAATCTGCGTTGAATCGTAGCGAACGATTGTATGAAAGTGTAATGTTTCCAACACGCGATATGGCTGATCAATTCCGTCAGTGGTTAAACTACATAGGAACGGCAACATATTTTGAAGACGATGGGGAGTTGGCAGGTGAGTCGCCGTTTTATGTGTATAAATACGGCGATTTTGGTGATAAAAATGCGGTGCTTCGAGATAATATTAGACAAGTTGGAAATACACCAAATGTATCCACGTCTAACAATAAAGATACTAAATTGATTATAATGGATGAAACTACATTTACAATTCCAAATATTCTTCGTCAATACACATTAGGACATTCGATATTATACATACCATCCGCCGCATCGGAAGGATATCTAATTGCGCTACAAACGATTTTAAAAGATACAGCAAAAGACCGCTTGGAATTTATGTTTGTAGACAAGAATTTCACAACATCTCCTGAATATGCGTATCAATACAAGATAAACTTAAATGAACCAATGTACATTCGCTATGGCAATCCTGCATTGTATTATTTATTTGCATTATTGAAGGACGTAAATGAAATTGAACGATGCCTACACGATGGTTACCAATTCTTAAGTCGCATTCGGTGCCACGCATTGAAACGCGTGCGCACAGCACGCATCACTGGTGGTGGCAAGAATAACAACGACGACGGAAAAAATACCCAGGATGCCTATGATTTATTGTATGCACCACAGAAAGCGGGTGGACGCAAGCGCACAGCGCGCCGCCGAGTCGGAAAAATTGAATTGCGGAAACGGAAATCTAGAAAGCATGTACGAAAATGAGTGATTCTTTCCAAACTCTTCTTAAAACTTGCGAACGCGCTATTCAGCGCAAACGCATCCTTCCTTCCGCATCGTTTGACTATATGTCTTATATTCAAACGAATCGCATTCACGAACTTGTAAGTCATTCCGAATTTCCAAATGTTCGAAATCATGCGTTGTGCTATGCAGCCGCACATAGTGACGTGGATGCAGTGAAAACCTTTCTTGCACACGGTTCAGACTTTTCAACCGGCGATGCATTATATGCATCTGCAAGTGCAGGCAATATGGCTGTCGTACGATTTCTTGTGGAAACGGCTGGTCTGCCTGTGCACGAACATCATATTTCAGCCACTCTTCAAGAAGAACATTCTGATGTAGAATCCTATCTTATTGAAAAGTCTAATCGCTCTTAGGAAACAAGTCTATGTTTTTTAGATACATTTTTCATTTTTAAAAATATGATATCATATTTATAAAAATTCATAAAGTTTATGCGTTATACATTCAATGTCAACGTGCCGCCAGTGGGCTGTGCCGTGGTCGCCTTGCGACGACGACTCAATCCAGCACGACGCATTGTTTCCGTGGTCATACCAGTCATTCCACTCATTACAGAACCGCCTTCTTCCCCGTCCACAGATGCTGGACGAGGCATTGCGCGTGTGGGAATATTATTGGCATTCAATTGATTCAAAATATCATCTACGCCACTTGGGCCACGCATTTCGCGACGGGCGGTCATTGGTTCAGATGGAGGGCTTGGAGGTATGGGTGCTCCGCCGCCCATCATACTGCCCATAAATCCGCTCATTCCACCCATTCCCATTGGTGGCGATGCATCGCCGCGACGACCACCGCCGCCACCGCCTCCACCAGGACCCATGCTCATAAAGTTGGCAAATCCAGGACTCACCTCCTTGGCCGCCGCCTGTGCAAATTGCTGGGCGAGCCCAGGGTTCTTGCGCAGAATTTCATCCATACCAGGTGCGCGCGACTTGAACATAGTGTTTGTAACGTGGCACATTGCAGCCGAAAGACCAAGCGACATAATTAGACGCACTTCGGGCGCAACCTTGCTCTTGTCCTTGTATTTATCATATAGTTCCTCAAAGATTTCATCATAATCTTCAATATTCTGTGACACCTGCTCGGACCAACCATCCAAATGAACACCAAAGGGGTCATAACGGCTGTTCAAGAATTCCATACCGCTTGTTACAGTCGTCATCATAGAACGTTGGAAACGCAAAGATGCTTCAAGGCCGGTTGCGTCTTTGCGTCGATTCAACTCGGCTTTGATTTCATCCAAACTATTGGCCACCGTCATCTTTGTGCCACCTACACCCTTGCGGTCCAACCGTTCCAACTGTGTGAGCATATCAGACTTTTTTGCCGCCTCTTCTTCAGGTGTCAAATAGGTTTCCATTGGTACAGTGCTATCCGTGGACGCTGCAGATGCAGGCGCAGCTGAAGAGCCACCAAACCAACCTTTAAACATTCCGCCAACACCGCCACTGCTTGGTGCAGGTGCGGCGGCTGGTGGAGGACTGGAAAACCAACTTGATGGTTTGGGTGCAGCTGGCGCCGGTGCAGGTGCACTATCAAATGATATCCTTTGGGGTGGCGAATTATCTCGCATAATACGAATCGTATCATTTGTGGTTGATGGAGGCTTAATATCAAATGACACAGCAGTGTCTTCCAAATTTACAAATTCAATGGAATCCGCTGCAACAGGCTGCGAGGAAGCACCAAGTCCAGGAGATTGAGACCGGGGCGGTGTGCCGGCCATCTTGCGCTGGTTTCCCAACAATCCCAAATCAAAATCATCCAAATTGGTGATTTCTAAGGTTTGACCAACATCCTGGACGGCCGAAATTTCAGGCGCCGCTGCGTCACCGATGCGGATCGTGGGCGATGACATAGTTCTATCTTTTAACTCCAATCAGTATGTTTTAGATTGAAGAACGCGTGTGCACATCATGTTTCATAACGCATGAAATCAAATGTGTTTACTCTTGTTGTTCTTCTTCCTCTTGGGGCCCAGCCTCGTTTTCAAAAGCTTCCACATTGGGAGGCATCATGCTGGCGCCAGGTGGTGGCGGCATTTCCTGCACATTCAAGTGAGGACCACCGGCCATTTGTGCCTGAGGATGCATGGGTGCACCACCGGCAAACTGGACCTGCTTTTTGCTGGCAACAGATGTAGCATACCATTTGTAAATGAAGTATGTGCCGACCAACAATGCAATTGTGATACCAACTGCCAAATAGATATTGGTGGTGTTGCTGAAGACGTTTGAGACGGCGCTGCTCAAAAAGCCGCCGACCACATTCTGAACTGCTGACATTGGTGTTCTAAAAGCGTCATCTTTTAAAAAACCGGGACACATTCAACAAATAGTGGTGCGTTTACGCGCTGCCGCCATCAGAACGCAGCGCCATTAAAAAAGCATCTGCCAAATCGCTTTTTTTGCTGCGACCGTTGAAAAACGCCAGCCACGCGGCCCCATCGGGACCAGTCCGCGTCAGGTGTTCAACAACTTCTTGTTCCGCCGTTTTTTTGCGGTCACGATATGCTTCAGTAGCCGTTGCGTCGGCCGCAGCTGTTGTTTTACCCTTTGTTTTCACACCTGCATGTACAAATTCAATGCGACCTGACCAACCGTGTTCTTTGCGCAACCGATGATTCAACAAAGTAAATAGCATCATTTGCACTGATTTCATTGTAGGACCTTTCATAACCGGCTGATTTTCAAGACGAATCAACGACGCGGACGCAAATGTTGGAAGCACAGAATCGAGCCACGTATCCATTGCATTGCATATAGTCATTAACGACGCGTCCATTGCATTTCCTGCCTTCCAAGGCACTAAATAACGTTGCTTGGCCGCCGCAATTAGTTCATCTTTTTTGGACGTCTTTGTTGCCCAGCCGGCGGCAAGTCCAAGTTCACGCAGTGGTTTGACTGTTTGCGCACACGGAAGCACTGGATGCGCTGGCACACAGGATGCGGTTTTCTTACGACGCACCCCCGTGGCACACGCATTGCACCAACGTCGTTCATCGGGCCCGACCCATTTTGCAGGATTTGTGCATGCGCCACATCGTTTTGCTGTTTGTGCCGATTGTCCGCCTTCGAGCAAATCCACATTGTCCCACGCCACAACGGTCCACGCGTCACCAGAAGGTGCGTCACCTGACGGCGTGTGACGCATCAAACAATATGCCAAGTTGCGAATACCCATATCAAATCCCAGACGAACGCTCATACTGCTTATATTCATATTGCGAACATTGCCCTTTAGACTTGTGTTAGTTTTTTATCCACGCCAACATTGTCTCCATTCCAAATACGTTGCTGTGTACAAGACTGTGCGTTTGATGACCAAAAGGGGTGATCGCGTCCCAATGCAAGCGGTAAAAATGCAAGCAGTGCCATATACGTGCTGCCATTATTGCTGTATGAATCCGCAATGGACGGTTGAAACCCTTGAAATCCAAGATGTAAAAATCCACGGTCATCGTAATTGGTAGGAACAAATGTACGCTTCAAGACTGCTGTCAGCGCACCACGCACGGCGCCGCGGTCCAGTGATGCCGGTAACACATCTTTCCATGCAGCGTAGGCAAGGGCGTGAAATACACCACACCGATACACTGCACTGCGACCAAACACTGGATACGACCCATCTGGGTGTATAAGTCGTTCTAAAAATTCCGCCTGGCGTTGCAAATACCGTAATGAACGCATATACCCACCGCGGTCACACACGATTTCATACAAATCTGTAAGAAACGGCAGGATTACAAGGGAATTGTAGTAATCCATTGCAAAATGTGGACCGTCACGATACCACCCGTCGCCAGCATACCATTTTTCATACTCTTGTAACATTTTGCGTGTTTCCACTGGCTGTTTACCGGATTCACGTGCCAAAAACAGTTTTACGGCTGCTGAAAAAAGTTTCCAGTTATTATTGTGTGGTGGAAACCTGTCGACTTTGCGCGCAATAGCCAAAAACCGTATTTTTGTACCAGGCAACAATTCACGCCATAATGCATTACAGCGCATCAACCCCAAACACAATTGGCCGATTTCAACAAGCAGTTGGTCACCGCAATCCCATTGTAGCGTTTCAATGCCGTGTTGAAAAGCGGTGCGGACGATTTGTTTTTCTTCCGATGATGCGGTGTACATATACCAGCCTACGGATGCATACATTGTACGACAAAACAATTCAATACGGGCAACATTTGTATTTATTTCGTCGGCATACGGACTGTGTACAGGTACAAATTGATCAGGCTTTGTAAAAACGGGCATGACTGTTTTTACAAACAATTCATTCCATTCATTATAATCAGACATTATACTATTTGATATTACCTTCAAAGTTTAGACTGAAACGGTCGTTCTTGTACCAAATCTTTGACTTTGGCTTCATGAAAAAACAAAAAAAATGACAATATAATGTAAGTCGTGGATTTATGGCACGGAATATGCTTGGTGCATCTGTACACATTTTACAACACGGCGAATTCAACAATACACACGGTGTATTGGTAGATACGCATTATGATAACGATACAAACAATATGATTTATAAGGTTCGGTTGTCAGCCGAAAAAACACTTAGCGTACCAGCAGTAATGGCAGCAGTGTACTATCCAGTAGGGGCAAACGTTCGGATTCTGTGTGGAACATACATAAATCATAAAGCAACCGTAACAGCTGCTCGGTTTGACGGCGATTCATACAGTCAACGGGTACGCATATCATCACAAGGATTTCCGCACGATATTCATATTGATATACCGGTGTCACACATTGCACCCGTCTAAACCGTTTGAATAAACTCCCAATTCATATCTTCGCAGATTTTTTTCCAAATCTTGTCTTGCATATAGAGTTTTTCGCGGCTTTTAAGAAGTGGAAAACACGGAAGATATTCGTCCAATTCCAACAATTCGCAAAATTTGTACAATACGAAACTATACGATAAAAAGTTTGAGCGTTTTTTGGGACAATGCTTTACGAAACTGAACTGAATCTCTTTGAACATAAAGCGCAGTTTTTCTTCTACTTCGCGCGACAGCACGGGTGCTGAAATGCCGTTCAACCGATTCAATATATGCGCCACATGGTCATAGCAACGATTCAACTTAAGTTTCTTAATCACTTCTTTGAGTTTGGATGGTTTGAGTTTACTCATATCGGTAATACGTTCTTTACGAAGTTCGGTACGAATTTGGTCAAGTACGGCCGGTGCAATTTCCGTAGTTTCTTTTGCCTGAAACTGTGCCAACCATTCGTTCAAATGGTTAATCTTCTTGTAGGCGTAATAGGACATTTCGCGAGGTGGGTCTTTATACGAAGGCTTTTCAGAATCGACTAATATAATATCGCGATATCCGCAATCGGGGCAGTCCAAATATGTTTCATTTAAATACATTTCTGCGCCACAAACTGCACAATTGCCATAATTTGCCGAAATGCTGGATGCAACTGCATTTTCATTTTGAAGTGTGTCAGGATTCAACGCACTTAAATATGATTCAAGGGCCTTATCGCGTTTGAATCCAATGTCATTGCTAATGTCATTGGCGCGTTTTTGACGCGCAGGCGCTTCTTCCTTTGTTGGCGACAATGCAGGTTCTGGTGCCTGATCATCCGTGAAAAAGTATGAATATACACTATTTGCCGGCATTCGTGTCTGTTTGTCATTGACTGGACGTTCGCCTGTGGCAATTCGTTCTTGGGCATCCGTATATGAAAAGAGAATTTCGCCAACACGCAAAAAATAATCGGATTCCGTTTCACCGGTCTTGAGTTTTTCAATCTTTCGCTCCAAATCGACAATTTCTTGTTCAAGCTTACTACGATTTGTTAGAAGTGAAATGTCGCCGCTTGTGTTTATACGGGCCGGATTCATATATTCACGCTCAATGGCTGCAAACTGCTGTTTTTTTTCTGCTAGTTCCTGTTCAAATTGCGTTAAATTTGATTTTTCTTCCCGGAATTTATTCATTTGTTGGTTGTGAAACGATTCTAACGTTTTTGCCGAATCGGTGGGATTTTTTTGCATCTTCCCGGACTGTGCATTTTCTTCCTGCAAGGGGCGTAAAAGATTATCCAGCGACAAAAAATCTCCTGACATATTGGATATACTATAGTATTCAGCTAAAATCCAGTGTTTAGATGGGTCGGAATTGATGTACGCGCGCACAAAATATTTCCCGGATCGTCCAAAATTATTTTCGCAACCAGGGTTATAAAACAACATGGGCTCTGGTGGTTTAATGCAACTCGTCGCTTATGGTGCGCAGGATATCTACCTCACAGGTAACCCTCAAATCACCTCGACATATTGAAGGGGGTGGAAAAGCAGTTGGGGAGCACAAAGAGGAATAAGTGCTCCGACAAGTCCATTAGTGGTTCCTATACAGTGTCTATACGACAGCCACAGCTGCTAGTAGCTTTGCTAAAACAAAGTTGCAACATTTTCAAATTGCGGGAACACCCTAAAGCTTTTGCTACCAAACATTGCCGAAAGGTAAATGTGGCTGAGAACAGAACTCAGGTATGGTAAAAACGCAAAAAATGAAGACATCAAGTCTGAAATGGGCAATCCGCAGCCAAGTCCTAACCTTTTAAGATAATTTCTGAAAGTTAAACAATGGGTTATATTTATTGCATAACATCGCCATCCGGCAAATCATATGTTGGTCAAACAACAAGGTCAGTTCAAAAACGCTTTAATGAACATTGCAAATGTTTTGGAAGTTGCATTCTTCTTGAGAATGCAATAAAAAAATATGGCAAAGAACAATTGAAATGCACAATGCTGATTGAAATTGAAGATGACCAATTAGATGAATATGAATCAAAATACATTGAGTCTTTGAATACACTTGAACCAAACGGATATAATGTTCGTACTGGAGGCAACGTTTCAAAGCATAGTGATGAATCAAGAGAACGAATGAGACTTTCTAAAATTGGTGAGTTAAATCACAATTATGGGAAACCTCGTTCAGATTCAACCAAAAATGCAATATCGGTTGCTAAATCTGGTGAAAAACATCACTTCTATGGAAAAACGTTTAGTGAAGAGCACAAAGCAAAAGTTGCGCTTGCACACCGTAAATCTCATAGTGAACTCCCAATGTATATGGTTTATGTCAAAGAAAGGCCTGAGCACTATGTGTCATCAGGATATGCAATAATGAATCACCCAAGTTTAAAAAACAAGTACTTTACATCAAAAAGACTTTCAGAAGATGAAAAATTCAAGTCGGCAATTGAATATCTTAACAGTATGGATGCAGTTCAGAGACTAAATGGAAGTGGGTAAAAACCGTCAAGGTTTTTGCTTAAGTTATAGTCCAACCCCTGGGAGCGACGGCCCGAAATATCCCGAAAGGGAGGGTAATACCTTGTCTTCAAGGTCGTATACCGTCGCCACACAAACTTCGCCATGGAGGCCATTGAACAGACATTCAACGGTGCCGCCAACTTCGGCAAGAAGGTGCAGTGCACAATCTCCCGTAACGGTGACTTGATCCACCGTGTGTACCTCCAGGCCACACTCCCCAAGGTGACACTCCAGACCTCTGATGGTTCTGGTGCCCAGTTCCGCTGGCTCAACTGGGTTGGCCACAACCTCATCAACAACGTGTATGTTGAGATCGGTGGTCAACAGATCGATAAGCACTACGGTGACTGGCTCCACATCTGGAATGAGCTCTCCCAGGAGGCCGGCAAGCAGGCCGGTTATGCCGAGATGGTCGGCAACGTGCCTGAGCTCGTGAACTTGCTCGTCCAGGGTGGTGAGGACTGCGATGATGACTGCGGTGCCGGTGAGCCCAACACATCCGCCGAGGTCCGCAAGTGCGCCCCTGAGTACACACTCTACATCCCCCTCCAGTTCTGGTTCTGCCGCAACCCTGGCTTGGCGCTCCCCTTGATCGCCCTCCAGTACCACGAGGTGAAGGTCTGGCTCGAGTTCAACGAGCTCCGCAACCTCTGCTG
>Ga0214921_10006124_pt1 | contig 16645 bp, 15 predicted proteins | sample LL1505_MetaG_FD_177992 | JGI IMG/M metagenome (GOLD analysis project Ga0214921, IMG submission 177992) | Freshwater microbial communities from Lake Lanier, Atlanta, Georgia, United States - LL-1505 | ecosystem: Environmental > Aquatic > Freshwater > Lake | place: USA: Georgia | collected...
CAGACGCATATAGATGCTCGTGAGCTTTGGGGTGGCTTGCTTCTTGAATCTTGGCTGCGTTCGCTAGAGTGACCTTAACTGTGAGGAAATTACTGTGAGAGTACTTATAACTGGTGGTGCTGGGATGGTTGGCTCCCATGTCGCCGAGCTTCTAGAGGCTCGCGGAGATGAAGTCATCATTGTTGACAATTTTGCTACTGGTCGCCCGGAACACTTACTTAACCTAAAAACTCGATACAAATTTGAAGATTCAATAGCAAATGAATCTTTGTATGACCAATTATCAGCTAAATATTCAAGTATCGATGTAATAGTTCACACCGCTGCATCTTTTGCTAACGGCAATGATTGGTCAGATCATATTAATACCAACATTCTAGGCACGGCATTAATGACTCGACTAGCGCAGAAATTTAACTGCAGGTTAATCTATTTTCAAACTGCGCTTTGTTATGGTGATAACCCAACCATTCAACCAGTTCCATTGGAATATCCCCGCCAACCGATGGGCTCAAGTTATGCGATATCAAAAACAGCTGGTGAGTTTTATATTGAGCAAAGCGGCGTTGACTTTGTCACCTTTAGGCTGGCAAATATAGTGGGCCCTCGTAATCTATCCGGGCCATTACCAATTTTCTATAAAAGAATAAGCGCAGGCGAAAAGTGTGTGATTGCAAATGCCAAGCGTGATTTTATTGATGTAAGAAATCTTGCAACAGTTGTCCTCCAAGCTATAGATGGGTGTGGAAATGGTGCTTACCACTTTTCTTCTGGAAAAGATGTTCAAATAATTGATTTATACAAAAAAGTGGTAACCGCTATGAGATTAGATTTTGAACCAAAGTATGATTTTCAAGAAAATGCCGCAGGAGGCCCCCCAAGTATTCTGTTAGATCCAACTAGGACTTACACAGATTTTGATATGCCGACTCTAAATTCAATTGAAGAGACTGTTTCAGGGGCAATCTCTTACTATGAGAAATTTGGCGTAACACGTGAAGTAACACATCTAAAGAAAAACTAATTTGAATAATTACCGAGTTTTACTTGTTGGAGGGGCTGGAACCCTCGGTTCAGACATCCTTGCTTCTAATTTACCAAATTTTACATTTTTCGTGGTTGATGATTTTAAAGAATCAACGCTCACTGAAATTGAAGTGGCAAAGTATTGTGATTATAAAAATGCTAATGCCGCAGATTATGTGGCAGTGCAAGAAGTATTCTTAAAGTTTAAACCTAATGTGGTTATCTATCTAGCTACAACTGTTTCTAATGATCAAAATCGTGCCCTAGAATCTAATGTTTTAGGTCTCAAAAATGTAATTACTGAATCAACGACCAACAATTTTCCTCACGTCATTTATATTCAATCTTTTTTAACCAGAGAAACAGACCAACCGATAACTGAAAAAACCTCTAAAGTTGCACATGATTCATATTCGACCTGGAAGCTAGCTGGTGAATTTCTTTTGTCTTCCTACCATGGAAAGAAAAGTACAATTATTCTTTCCAGTGTCATAAGCCCGCTTATTTCTGTGGGTGCGATTCCAGCCTTTGTTAAGAAGATTCTAGCTAATGACCCGATCACAATTACTAAAACATCTAGAGACTACCTAGATCCCCAATCATTCATTGATGCACTAGAGATTATCATTGTGGACAAACTTGAAATTTCAGAAATAGTAATTGGAAGTGGTATCGAAATAACCACAGAAGAAGTACTTTCTCAGGTGTCATTAGGATTGGGTATCAGCTCAGATAAACTCAAGTTCGCCTTAATGGATCCAAAACCTGGTGATCCAAATAGAATCACATTAGATTCCTATTTGTTTCAAGAATTAACCGATTGGAAGCCAGGCTTAGCTTTGGAGAAGAATATTAGTAAAATCATTGATAATCTGAAGTTAAAAAAAGAATTATCAGTTCGATTGCACCATTAGGAGGTTTATGAAGCACTCAGTTGTAATTGGCGGCGCAGGATTTGTTGGGTCTTGGGTAGTTGATGAAATTCTAAAAGACCCGAATGCCCGTGTAACAATAGTAGATAATCTTATTTCAAGCGAAAGATCGAATATATCGTCAGATTCTAGAGTTACCTTTATTCAGGGTTCAGCTGCAGAATTTTCTACCTTAAATAAAATAGAAATTAGTATAGATTTTATTTATCAATTTGCCTGCTATCATGGGAATCAGAACTCAATCAGTAGCCCCATGGATGACTTAGAGAATGGGATGAAAACTACAGTTGTGATACTTGAGTGGATGCGCATAAACCATCGTAATGCCCGTCTAATATACGCAAGTGCGGGATGCGCCCTAGCAACAAAAACATGGGATACACCATACCCAACCCCTGAGATTGAAATGACAAGTTTACTCCACGATACTCCGTATGCTATCTCCAAAATTACTGGAGAAATGTATTGCATACTTTTTGGCAATATTTATGGACTTGATGTAATAAGATTGAGATTCCAAAATGTTTTTGGCCCGCGAGAGATATTAGGTGCCGGAACTTGGCGTGGAACATCTGAAACTATTTGGAGAAACGTAACCCCTACGTTAATTTGGAAATGTTTAAATAATTTACCGATCGAAGTAACTACTAAAGCATCTAGAGATTTCTTATATGTTGAGGACCTTGTAGAAAGTATCGTTCAGTTATCCATAAAAGGTAAACGTACAGAAGTATATAATTTGGGTAGTGGAAAAGAAACTTTTATAATTGATCTTGCAAGACTTATATTGACGCAAACCGAATCTAAATCGTCTATCAATATTTCGGAACCAAGGCAGTGGGATAACAGCGGAAGAAGAGTTGCAAATATTCAGAAATCTTTAGACAACAAGGTGCTTAATAACCTTACTAGTCTTTCGGAAGGAATAGCTAAAACTATCAATTGGACTAAGAAAAATAAAGATTTAATTGAATATAATATTTGCAAACATGACAAGTATATATAATCGTGAAACTTGGACAAATTTGGGATGTTGTCTCGATAACGCCAAGTCCACTCGTGCTGGACTCTCGGGCCAGAAAATTATACAAGTCAGCGTCTAACCAAGGCTTCTCAAGTCATATTATTTCTAATTTTGGAAAAGACAGCGAATTTTCTGATAAATCTCAAGCACCTATAACGCATTCGAATATTCCCCATCATGGCACACGAAATGACAGTTTAATTAAGCGCATATGGAAGTTTTACAAAAAACAAGATAACTCCTTTATCAATATATTATTTCTACCTTTACTCATATTCGGTTATATAGTTAGGATTCTTTACATAAATTTCTTTCGAATTAAATTTTTTAGATGCCGAGTACTAATAATCCACGAAGCTTTCTTTTTACCAATTGCATTCATTCAGAAAATCATCTTTAAAACTCAAATTATTGTTGATGTTCATGACGATTACAGAAACATAATTAGCAAACAAAACTCAACCATATTTCATAGATTATTTAAAAATCTATTCGATGAAAGCTGCCGGAGAATTCTCTACAAAATTGCATCAAGAAGAATTACTGTAAGTTTCTCATTAGCAGAAGAATTAAAAAAGGTATACTATAAAGATTTCGTAGTAATAAGAAATATAAATAGTTTTTTTTTAGAAAACAAGCAACTTTTACAAAAAGATTTATTTCGTTCTAAGCGCCCAGAAAATTCTATATACAGAGGGATATTTATCGGCAACAACAAAAATTCGCTCAACTTAGATTGGTTATATGAAGACTTCTGGGATGGCCAAAATTTCGAATTCAATTTTTTTGGGCACGGATACGATTCAAGTAAATTAGTTCACAATGATAGAAATATCAGATTTCATCCAGCAATTGATTTCGCACACGACTCCTTTAATTTTGACAACTTTGATTTCGGCTTTATTCCTTTGAATATCCGAGATGAATCAGTCAAATATGCACTACCAAATGGATTTTTTACCTTAGTTCATGCCAAGCTGCCTATTCTTATGCCCAATATTATTGAGCTTGATTCATTTAACAAGAAGTATAACGTTGGTATGGTGAATGAATTTGTCAGTGCAAGACAAGTTTATGACGACTTAAACATTTTGGTTAGAAATGCCTCTAATTTATCATATAAAAAAAATGATCCAATTAAAATTCAGAATTGGAATGTAGAAGAAAAAATATTCATAAAATTATTAAACTCACTGCTTAAATAATGCCATAGAAATCAATTAATAAATTTCTTTAGAGATTTGAAAACTTCAATTCCAAAATTATGACTCCTTTCTGGGTGAAACTGAAAACCAAAAATATTATTCTTATGCACAGCAACTGTAAGCTGCGGGTTTTTTTCTAGAACTCCAATTGCAAACTGTGTTTGAGATAGCGGTAATACATACTTGTGGTTAAAATATGCGCGATAGTCTAAAGAAAAAAAATTACCATTAACATTTTGAACATTTTTCCATCCATTATTTGGTATTCCAATTTGATCATTTTCTTCCAGTTTTCGAAAATTGCCCTTTAATAATTCTAAACCATCCAAGGAACCTTCTTCGCTTTGAGAGAACAATAATTGCATACCTAAGCAAATGCCAACAATTACATAATTATTTTGGTTTTCTTGAATAAAATCAAAGAAATTTGTTTGCTTTAACTTACTAACTGCGTTGTCAAAATTTCCTACTCCTGGTAAAATTAGTACATCATATTTTTTGTTGACCTGATTAGGGTTATGCAAATGGAAGTTTTCAATTTCGATGTGATCTAACATGTTCGCTATTCCGATGCAATTCCCAAGACCATAATTGACAATTCCGATCTTCATTTAAAAATCTTCTTTAGCTTTAGGGCCTCATTCTGAAAATTGAAAACCAATTTCAATTCATTACTATTCTTTTGATATTCTCTTAAAAGTGGTAAAGTGAAACTTGAAACTACTCGGCTAAAAGACCTAATTGTGTAGTGTTTTACCGTTTTACCTATTCCATATCTATTCACTAAAATACCCATCTGACTGTTCTCGTAAACAAGAAGAGCTAGATCAGCGTGGATATAACTGAAAAATTTATTTGGAAGTGAATTTCTTGTGTTCCAAGGCTTCCTAAAGTAACAAATTCCAACATCATATTTTTTTAGAGTGCCTATAACTTGAGTTGTATCCACCATTTCATATATTTTTATATTTTCATTATCTCTAAATTTCAACCGCAACTTTTGAATGTAACTAGGATTGCCAGAAAGGTAGAGGTGTAAGTTTGAATCCTTTAATTTTTCAAATGATTTGCATATCAATCGTATACCTCTACTGCTATTTGCTAAACCAAGATACACAAAATCTATTTTTTGCTTGTTAGTCTTGACCAGAGTGCTTTTGTCCGATACGTATACCGGCGCTGAAAGAATAACTTCACTTTTGACGCCAAATTTTCTTTCTAGAATATCCCTATGTACCTCGCTGACAGTTAAAACATTCTCTAACTGTGTTAAATAATTTCTATAAATGTGTAAGTATATAAACCGATAAGTAAAGTAAAAAATAATATTTCGTTGTGATTTAGGATGGTACTCGCGTAAATCAACCACAATATTTGATTTCAATTCTAATTTGTCAAATAAACTAGGGAGTATTAGGGGGTCTTCCACCAGATGATAATCACTTTGATTTTTTTCTATAATTGTTAGTGTGTTTAAAGCAATAGTTTGCATAAGAAAACATTTTTTTTTACTTAATGCCCAAAAAACGAACTTTATAAATTTGAGTATTTTCATTTTTTTACTATATGTATAGTGAACTTCATTAACTTGAAATTTTTCATTTCTTAAAAAATCCACAGTGCGCTTAGGTCTGGGATCCATTTTGATTTCTGTAGTTGAATGTACGTATATTTTCACGTTTTTAAATATTTCTTTTGATACGAGCGTAATTTGGTTAAAACTTTGATTACTAATAATTTTAAAGTACTTTTTTTAAACTCATTCAAATGGCAGTAATCTATCTTTTCAAATTCGTGAAGTTGATCGACAGAAATATCAAGTTTATCTGCAATATACTTCCGAATATTCTGAATTTTCATTTCAGAATTCGTGCGCTCTTCTAAATTCTGCAGAGCTTCTTGGCGTGAAATTTCACCATTCACAATTAATGATGATAGATGCGCTCGCTTCTTCACTATTCCAAAACGATTAGGTAGATATACTTCCTGATAATAAGTAGTGAACCTCGACTCGTCATGCTTGCCTCCATAATCTTTCCAATCATAAACATTCTTGAGAGTATTAATAGCTATATTTTTTTTATAGTGAATTTTATTTAGTGGGTCATGTATAACAAAATTTTTTCGGATTCTGGAATTATAAAACAGCCACATCGGATCAATTAGTTCAAAACTTAAATTATTTTGCATCTCAAATTTTTCCATGACACTGATTATTTGTTTATTATCCATTGCACTTTCTGCCCAATTTCGGGGAAGAATTGACTCTGTAGCCCAATTTGTTCCAACGAAAATATTTTTTATTTTTTTTGTATAAGCCATTTTATATATTGAGGAAAAAAAAGAATGATCCTGTGGCACGTCTTGGTTTTTTAGACCTGAACGTAAATATGCAATTTGAAGTTGCTTTAAACTTTCCCAATCTATAACAATAGTCTCTAAATGTAAATTCAGTTTGTTCACTAGCTTGTAAATATTATTTGTGGCATCTTGAGAGTTCCATCCGGCATCAACATGTACGATGAGAGGATTAATTCCAGAATCTACTAGCATATGGAGTAGGTAACTACTATCGACTCCTCCGCTCAAACCTAAGATTCCATCGTAAACTGTGTTGGGTGACCTATTGAAAACTATATCTTTCACCCAATTTTGGTAACTATCAGGGAAAATAACTTTATCCCAAATACTTCTTGCATTTCTACAATTATTGCAAATACCGTAGCTGTCGAAAACTATTTCAGAATCAGACGTATCCATAACACAGAAATTGCATATTTGATAATCACGCATATATTATTCTATATTCAATCATTGAATTTATCTTACACTAATATTGAATCAATACAGCATCCAGTGGAGGTTGGAGGGTGAATATGCTTGAGGCTGCAACAGATAGCCCACTATATTTGATGACATATGCATTTGCTTCGCTTTTTGTCGCGCAACCACCACCCACAATAATTGGATTATTGAACTCTGTTTGGATCATCTCTATTAAGCCATCATAGGCTAGACCGCAGCGCATTCCATCTCTACATTTATAGTTTAAAAATATATCTCCTATCCCAATATTAGTTAACAAATCAAATAGACCATGAATTTCCGGAAGACCATACAACACTTCATTTAGCTTGTATAGATCTTTATCAATTTGTTCTACATCCACACAAATAGTTAAAGCAGATTCTCCAAATTCTGAACTGATATTTGAAACCAAATTCAGATTTAGTGCTTCTGTTCTTATGGAAATTTTGTCAAATCCTAGAAAAAAAATTTCGCGCGCGAAAGCCACATCTTTCACATGGCCCCCGTACAAAATGGGCATTCTTGAACGTGCACTAATTTTTTCTAAAAATTTCAAATGTGCGCGATAATCATTAATTTCATTAGATATATCTAAATACATAATTTCATCCACTCCAAAACTTGAAAATACTTCGATGGCGTTTATTGGATCGCCAATATATTTATAGAATTCAAATTTTTTTGTTTTCACCAATTTACTATTTGAAATTGTAAGTGCGGGAATTATTCTACCCTTGTCAATATTCCTACCCATGAAAACGATTTTCACTATTTCTAGACTCGCTACTACCAATATCTGTTCTGTAACAGTTTATGTTATTGAGGGCTTCACTCTCCAATTGTGCCATTTCATCATCAATCGTGAATGAGTAAATTTCTTCCAATTTTGTTAATCTTTTTTTCAACTCGGAAGCAGAATGCGCATTAAAATCTATGAAATAAGAAACATTCAATCTCTTTAAAATAGCGCCCAATTCATCAATTGAATCGCACCATATTGACTCACTATGCGATGCCATTTCATTCGATACACTGTACCAATTCGGAATTAACAAAACATTGTGAATTCTAGCGCAATAACTTAATGCGCATTGCAGGTAGTCCTTATCATCGAAAATCCTATCATAGGACCCGCCTGGATTCTTATAAATTACAAAAAAAGTTTCATGTTTATATGCCTTAAAAAAATCTGAAAATTTATCAACAAAAATACTGAAATCATATGGTTTCAATTTCGTGATTCTTGTGACTCTTGATTTTGCATAAATATTATTCTGAATCATGCCTAATGGAGGATTTAAAAACATATAAAATAGAATTAGATCGATAAAGCTTGCGTTATTTAAATTTATATAATAGAAAAGATTAATTATGCCTAGTAGGTATAGATTCTCCTTGTCAGCAATTCTTACAAAATTATTATTCATTAAATAGATTAAAAGTAGAATTAATATTAATGTTGCACTTTCTCTCTCGTTCAAAAGTGCAATTATAAAGAAGAGTGATAAAACTACATAGTGATACAAATAGAGACTACTCTTTACTCCCTTACTTCTTTTGTATAATGCGCCGGCTGTAAGAATTCCGATTAATGATGTTATCGCTTTCAAATTTTTGAATCCAATCTGAATAGTATTTGATCTGAATAAGCGATATACAAAAATGAAAAAAATAATCAAATAAGGTATTAAAAAAATTGGTCTATTATTTGGATACGCAAACATAACTGGAAAAGTTAATATACCAGGCGTTATCGTAAGATAAAGACTTAATAAAAGAATTATGCTTGAAAATAAAACCTGATCTTGCGATTTCAATCCTATGACAAGGGGTATTAGAATCCAGCCAATAATTTGGTAATTCATATTCAAATATGTAATATAAAAAGAAAGATTGCTTACTATAATCATTAAAATCATTAAAATCATTCTGCTTATGCTGCTTGTTTGAGACAGTATCGGTAAAAGAACAAAAATAAGTGGTGTAAAAATCAATGGAATTCTATATTTGTATTTAGTATAAAACTTTAAAGTAATCGGGGTAATCCAAAAAATATTTCTTTTATTTGTAATTGATAAACTATTCATTAACTGTTCACTGTAGAAAAGACAATTTAGAGAATTGCGAGGCATGTACGAGTAAGCTTGGATTCTTCTGTTAAAGAGGTAACGTAATCCTTGGGCAAAGTAATAAAACCATACAAATGGCATCTGCGCTTGAATCATTAAATAACGATGTAGCTTTCCAACCTTCATGAATTCAAGTTCAGTTCGCTCATATATTCTCTCAATAGATCAATGCCTACTGATATAGATTTTTGATAATTCGCTTTGTAGGATTTAGAAAAATTCAGTTTAAAACTTTTTGTTTTCACTATTTCACCATAATCAATCTTGCTGATAATTTTATGCATTGTTGCATTTTGAATAACGCTCTTGTCCGATATTGCATTGATAATTGCGCCAATCCCAGGATATTGAGGAAGCGACGCACAGTGTATGTTAAGCATAAGAATTTTTTGAGAATACAAACTAGTGTGAAAAATCATCCCACAATGAAAAGATATAACATGACTTGGTTGATAAGAATCTATAATCTTAACGAATTCTAATTCATTCTTTATCCGAGTGACTCCATTGCTAATTCTCTTGTGGCTATTTCTGTCAAATTGCGCAAGATACATCTTAATAACATTAAATGTACTTAACTTACGGTTTTTCAGCAGTTTAAAACCTCTAGCAAATTTAGATGAATTATCATAAATAATCATGGTGTTCCGAAAGCGGTAATTTTTCTCCAAATTTTTTGCTATTAATTTATTTCCAGTAATTATTATTACTTTGTTGCTCGTATTTACAACCATTATACATTCTAACATAGATCGGTATAATTATTGCTTTCACTATCCAAGAGTATTAATTTAATTTTTCTGAATGCTTCCCAATTCAAAGGTAGATTAATTACACTTTTTGAAAGTGCTAAAGATGTTGGAAACTGCTCGGTAATCTTTTTCTTATAAGGATTGGTATGAGGAATCGAATATTCAATTACCTCTCCAATTTGTACTCCTCTCTCAGCAAAAAATCTAATCAGATGATTCTTGTTCGATACTTCAATCGGAAAATGAGAAGGATTAGATCCTTCATCAAAATTGATCACATTCCAATTTTGTATATTTCTAGTAAGTTCAGAATACCTACGTGCTAATTCCTTTCGATTTTTTTTATTTTTATCATAATATTTTATCGAGATTAAGCCTGTCGCAGCTTCAATTCGACTTAATTTGTTAAAAGCATCTGGAGGAAATGCAATCACATCATCTTTGTGATAAGAATTCAAGATTTTGTTAAGCCATTTTGTTTTTGTAATCAATATGTATGTTAGATTAAAAAATCCAGGTTTAAGCGCATATTTGGCAGTTAAGGCATATAAAAGTCGTCTCAGATTTCTAAATTTTTGATTCCCGACTAAGCGATTTTTTTGCCATTCCCTGGCTTTATAATAAAACTCTTCATGTCTTGTACTTAACATTCCACCGAATATTGATGTCACTGACTTGGATATATTTGTACCATAAATAGTGATATCACCGATATTGCAGATATTAGATCCATTCCATTTTGCATCAAATGCATAAGCACAGTCCTGAATCAAATATATTTTTTTGTTATTGATTGCTTCATGTTTTCTAATTAATTGACCCAATAATTCTTGATTCACTGATTGACCAAAATTGTTTGTCACAATTATAGCGCATGTATCTTTGGATATAGTTTTATCAAGACTTATTAAATCTATATTAAAGGTTTTATTTTCGACATCACAAAACCTAACTTTATTTCCTGATAAAAATACTGAGTGGGCAACTACTGAGCAGGTATAGGCAGGAACAATAATCTCTGAGCTCCTAATTCCTAAAACCTCAATGGCACACAAAAGGGCTGTTCTGCCATATGGGTAAGCCACAGCGTTGGTTACTCCGATAGTTTGGGCGAATTCATATTCATATTCTTCAATTATTCTTCTTTTCAACAATAAAAGCTTAAGTGTCCTTAATATTTGAAAGTCAAATACGAATCGAGGGATCAATTTAGTTATTTTCTATTTTTTCATTAGAAATCTGCCAATAATTAGCGCTCGCCATCTGTTCAAAATTAGATCTTTTATTAGCTTTAATGAAACTATTCGTAATTTTGCCTTGAATTTCATCGTTGTATGACAAATTTTTGCCAAGATTTATACATCTTTTGTTGATCATCCTATTAGAAGATTTATAATTAAAAAGTTTTTTTACTATTGTTTTTTTTAACAAAATATTTATATGATAACTTTTGCGTGTTAGGTAGAAAACAATTCGTCCTAACACAAATAGAAATGGCTTCTGTAGTTGAAAATTAGACTTTCCAAATTTAGAAATAACTATTACTTTATCTTCTGAGATTTGGTATTTATTATTTTGATTAAATATCGCTGAAGAATAGTAAGCAAATTTATTTTTGAATAAAGGCAAATCCCCCATTATTTTTTTCTTTTTTCCGGCATAATGCTCAAAATATCCTCCCTTGAAAAGAGATATTATTGTATAGTGACTTCTTTTCCTATCTATAACAAAACCTGCGTGCTCTAATATTCTAATTTTGTTATCTTTTTGCATCTTTTTGTAAACATATTTGGATTTCAATTGATTGTCAATTACCGCGGCGTGCGAGTATGAATTAAATAACGGAATCATATTTCCCTCATCAATACCTCTCAACGTAGCTGTAGATAGTGCCTTTATCCCGTCTTTCATCTTCATGTGAATTTCCAACGCAATTGGAAATTCATTTGCTAGTCGAGCAATCCCGCCTGGATAATAAACTTGAGTTCCTCTAGAGCCAAATTTTCCACCAAATGTTCCGTCAGGCATTACAAAATAGTTCAGCAGTTCTAATGATTTATTAATCACTGGCTTTAAAATTTCTATTTTATTATCTATGTACATATTGGCTAAATAATCCATTGTTAGGGTTTGATACCCCGGATCAAACCCATAGTACTCCTGAAATCCCCCATCATGATTTTGATAATTCATCAAAGTTTCTAAATAATTCTGGGCTTGGTTCAAAGTTTTATTTGACCCTGTTAATTCATAGCCTCTATACAAACTCGCAGTAGCAACTGCAAGATGATTCGATATCTTTGCGTGTTTTTCCGGATTTAAAATCACAAATTTTTGTATTGCTAAAATCAATGATAAAAATTCTTTGTTAACATCATCCTCAAGATATTTACTGAAGTTTTTTAGTGCTCCCGCTAGGTTATAGCTCACTAATGCACTTACACACCAAGATTGTTCAAAGGGAAAAGACTCTTCCAAACTACCATTTTTTCGCATTAATTTTTTAGTCCCGCTAAATAAAGACTTAATTCTTGTGACCATAATCTCATAATCATTTTCATAAGGCCATAAATTGGCTTCTAAGAGCATTGTTATTCCTTCAGCCGAACCTTGGTTTGTTGCATTTCCAAAGTCTATAGTTCTCCAAGCCCAAAATTTCCTATCTGATACACCATAAAGGGGATGTATCTCATTTTGATTTATTGCTCCCAAAATTCTTGGGAGCACACACTCGATTTCACTTAAAAATATATTCACAGTTTTGATTCTTTACTATAAACGAAAGAACAAATTAAATTGAAGTTTCTAAATATGTAGAGGTTTCCAAATGGCCAATATTTAATCTTAACGCATTTTAGCTGTCTCTCCAGTTCATCTATTACCTCTGATGCAAAATTTGGATGCTCCCAACATATTATCTTGTCAGGATCAATATCAGTTTGATTCTTAAACCACCTACGAGTTGTTAAGTATCGCCCTAAACCCCAAGCAATAAATCCTTCCATTGGAATTGCCCCGACTAGTATTCCTCCTGGTCTCAGTAAGCTCTTTACTTCCGAAACATGATCTGCTAAATCATATATATGTTCAAGTGTATAAAAAGAAAAAACAACATCGGTATTAAGTTTTTCTAACTGATTCTTTTGTTTTCTCTTTGTAAAAACAACATTGAATTCAATTTCTCTTTTTTCAAGTACTTCGATAGCAAAGGAAGCCATTGCAGGGTGCACGTCAACTACAGTATAAGACTCTGGATTATCAGACCAATACTTGGTGTGTAACATGCTTCCGGCCCCATATTCAAGAACTTTGCGATTGGATAATTTAATTCCTTGTGCAACTTTATATCCTCTGTCGTTTATGAAGCGACCTATTCCTTTGTTCTGAAATTCATTATTGAATTGAGCATAATTATTTTGCCACCATCCCCAATCAACATCTTTTTCGTCTGGAACTAAACCATACTTAACTCGATCACCCCATAATCGCTTTTTAATAATGTAGGGTAAACAATCATTTAACTTTAGCGAAAACTTCATCATTTAATATTCCCTAAGTTTTGCAAAACTTCATTAAAACCAGTATTCCAACCATATGCTAAAGATAGTGTGTGTGGATGCCAAACTACAGAGGCATTTCCTCCATACATGGAGTTAATTTCAAAGTAATTTCTTATTACTTCATTTCGCTTTTTGTCATCATATCTGCCATACAAATATAGGTGCGAATCCATGAGAATGCTAGGATTTGCAAGAATATTTAGTGTTTTAGATTCTTTCTGACTCCAGGGATTCCATCTTAAGCTTGCAGAATTCCGGAATCCAGGTCTGTCATTAAACATTAAAGTCTCATCGTAAATAAAATTATTTGAATCCAGCATATCCCACGAATTGAGCCATGAGAATCTTAGCCAATGCGTTCGATTTGAAATGATTTTCTTCCCAATTCTGCTCTCTAGCTGAATTTTTTGTTCTTGAACTAATTCGTAGTTTTGATACGTAACTGCTGAGGAGTGAAGTCCAAATTCAATTTTAGATTTCACTAAGTAAGGCAAAATTTTAATAAATTCATTTTCTAACGTATAAGTTGGATCATATATATTGATTTTCTTATTATTTTTTTTAAGTTTAACAAATACATTAATTCGCATATTAGAGGAATTTTCAAGCTTTTCTAAGTAGCCAAGAAATTCATTACATAGATTTCTATTTCTGAAATCTTTCATATATCTAGTAAGTGCTTTAATTGAACCAAAAACTACATTCAGATTTCCATAAAAAAATGATCGAGCTACATTGAATGATAAAAATAAGCAGTATTTAATTGAATGCATGGTAGATTTCTGTACAGCATCTAAATCAAAAGTTAAGGTTATCTTAGAAGGCACGCTGGGTATTTTTTCTACGATTCCACCTCGAAGTTTATGATTCCACGCATTCAAAAAAAGAAATATTTGATTAACAATCGGGATATCCCATGCTCGCTTATCCCAGTTTTTTAATTTAGTTGAATAGGAATGGATCGGTCCAAAATCGCCTTCCCATAATCTTTCATGCCAACACTCTAATAAAACGAAGGCAGCAGACCACCAATCCACGTCATGCCATTTTACTTCTCCAGTTACTAATTCAGATGGAATAAGAATTGAATTAAAATTTGCGTTATTCGAAAACCAACTTGGAAGTTTTACTTCAATCAACTGAAGGCTTCTATTAAATTCTTTTAAACTTTTTTGACTAATTGGTAATACTCCTAAAACACTCTGATCAGATTCAAAAAAAATAGTAGCAACTTTTATCAAATGTGCCTTTATATCTTGATACTCAGGAAAATCTAGACTTGCAGCCATAGGTTCTCCTTTTTATCCTTTAATTTTAAAAGCTTTTTTCCATCCACTCCTTGGCCAATGATAAAGTAAAATCATAATTAAATACCCATATGTAGTGATATTTGCAACCATTTTACTGTCATTTAGCTTCTTGTCATACCTTAGGACAAATGGAACTTCGACTATTTGGGCCCCAATTAAATTTAGTTTAACTAATTTTTCAACGGTACACGCGAATCCCATGTTCTTAAGTTGTATGAAATCATTTCCGTAAACAACAAAAGCTTTTTTAAGAATTGAAGCTGAATAACCTCGATAACCTGAAGTATATTCTTTTATTCTATTCTTAGTTGGAAAAAAAATATTAAAAGCCAAATTAGCTATCTTGCTCAAAACTATTCTCGAATTAGGAACACCGATTTGACCGCCTCCTTTTTTAAAACGGGAGGCTATAACCACATCGAACCCGTTTCTAAGCTTATCTACAATTTGAGTTAAATACTCTGCTTCATGAGTTCCATCACAATCCATTCTGATTACGTAATCCTCATTCAAACTATTTTCGGCAACGTACTCAAATAAAGTTCGTATGGTTTCTCCCAAACCTCTATTTATTTTATGCTCAAGAATAACAATGTTTTTATTTTTTTTCGATATATTTTGTAGGATGCCTCTAGTATTATCTGTGCTGCCATCATTACATACAATTATTTGATATCTATATTTTCTTTCCTGAAATATTTTTAAAATACTTTCCAGAAAATCTTCTAGACCGTTTTCTTCATTATACGCAGGAAGAAGTACATGCACTTTTGGTTCGCTATTCACTTCCAGATACCTGTTTTTCATTCTGAATAGTAATTGATGCCTTAGGCTTATTTGCTGCAAAAATCAATCTTGGGTCAATTATTTTGACAGATGAATTAAAATTTCTTATAGAAATTGCTCTATTCAACTCATTAGGTGTATGAATAATCACTATATCTATTTCTTCTTCTGGAATACTGAGATTTTCTAGTTTCATTTCTTTTATTTCGTTTTTTGTAAATATTTCGTCTTCACAAAAAACATTAGATCCGTATGATTGAAGTATTTCTGCTAACTTTAAGGCCCCAGAATTGTGTACTTCTTTAACTTTTTCTCTATAGCAAATCCCCGAAATCAGTATATTTTTGCCTAAAACTTTAGGCTCGACTTCTAATAACTTTTGTATAAAATAATTTGGCATATTTTCATTTATCATTCTAGAAACTTTGATCAATGATGCTGCTTTGTCTGAGTACAAGTAGAATTGAGGATACACTGGAATACAATGGCCTCCAACAGAAATACCCGGGGTATGTATATTCGAGAATGGTTGTGAATTAGAGGCTTCAATGATTTCATAAATATTTAGATTATTTTCTAGTGCATGCATTGCAAATTGGTTAGCCAATGCAATATTAACGTCACGATAAGTAGTCTCTGCTAACTTAACAAATTCTGCACTCTCAGTACTTTCAACCGCCCAAACTCCATTTGGTTTTGCTAAATCTTCTCTTTTATCGAAGTCAAGGACTTGTGTGTAAAAGCCAACACCTTTATTTGTGCACTCTTGAGTGATGCCACCTACGATTTTTGGATATTTTCTTAAATCTTCAAAAATTCGACCAGTAAAAACTCTCTCCGGTGAGAAAACTACGTTGAAATCAATTCCGGCCTTTAATCCAGATTGCTTTTCCAATGATGGAACAAGGCGAGTTCTAGTAGTTCCAATTGGCAAGGTAGTTTCATAACAAATTAATGATCCCTTTTTTAGATTTGATCCAATCAAGGCTGTTGCTTGATCCATTGCTGAAAACTCTGGTTCTGCTTTATCGTTAACAAAGAGTGGCACAACAACTACAACAACATCTGCACCCTTTATGCCTTCCGTATAATCTAGGGTAGCTTTTAGTAGTC
>Ga0214921_10006126_pt1 | contig 16643 bp, 27 predicted proteins | sample LL1505_MetaG_FD_177992 | JGI IMG/M metagenome (GOLD analysis project Ga0214921, IMG submission 177992) | Freshwater microbial communities from Lake Lanier, Atlanta, Georgia, United States - LL-1505 | ecosystem: Environmental > Aquatic > Freshwater > Lake | place: USA: Georgia | collected...
TCGTACAAACGGCACTAACCGCACTTTCACAGAAGCAATTTTGCAAACTGTTGTTAAGAGCGTTTATACCGCAGGTGGCAATCCTAAAATCTTGATGGTTACTCCTGCTCACAAGCAAACAGTATCTGCTTTTGCTGGTATTGCTGCTCAGCGTTACATGGCCCCTACTAATGCCCCTACTACCATCATTGGTGCGGCAGACGTATACCTGTCAGATTTCGGCACTTTGAGCGTTGTTCCCTCACGTTTCATGAACAGCACTAACTCTGCTGATGATGTTGCATTTGTGCTTGACCCTGACATGGCTGCCGTAGCTTATCTGCGTCCCTTCCAGACCAATGAGTTGGCTGTTACTGGTGATAACGAATCTACACAACTGTTGGCTGAGTTCACATTGGAAGTTAAGAACGAAGCTGCACACGGCATTATTGCTGACTTGACCTAATCACTTAGTGATTCCAAAAATGCCTCAGACTAACCCTCTGGGGCATTTCTTTTTCTAGCAAAACTGATAGAATTAGTGTATGCAAAACCCTGTCAAATTTAGAGATTCTGTAGTCCATGCTGATGGCGAGGGCGGTATTGTTATTGAGACTCGTCAAGATGTAACTGGAATCATTGAGCAGAACAAAAAAGAATATAACTCCTTTGATGAACGTGCTAAATGGTCAGATGAGTTGTTTGGAAACAAGATAGCCTCTATTCCAATGACTGTGATTGATGACCTAAACCATCAGGGAATTATGCGTGGCTTTGATGTGATTGATGAAAAAAGATTCAAAGCATGGTTAAACGAGCGTGATAACAGAGTTTTTAGAACTCGGACAGGAGTTGTATGAGTTTTGCTACTTACTCTGATTTACAGACTTCAATAGCCAGTTATTTGGCTAGGTCTGACCTGACAAGCATCATTCCAGACTTTATTACATTGGCTGAAAATCGTTTGCGTAGAGAACTGCGTATTCGTCAGATGTTGAAATCTGTAACTACGTCAACTGTTAAGGCTGACTCAACTGTTGAGTTGCCTAGTGACTTTTTAGAGATTCGTGATTTTGTCGTAATGACAAACCCAATAACTCCATTGAGTTACTCTAGCCCTTCATCGTTATCCAATGACCCAAGAACATCAGAAGTTGGTGTTCCAAGGTCTTACACAATCTTAGCTAGTGAGTTTCAGTTAACTCCTATTCCTGATGCTGTTTATACGCTAAAAATGCTTTATTACGCTGCGCCAGCATATTTGTCTGTTAGTAATACATCTAACGTATTTCTGACTACAGCCCCTGATGGCTTGCTTTATGGCGCATTGGTTGAAGCAGAACCTTATCTAATGAATGATGCTCGTATCAATACATGGGGTTCTATGTATGACAGAGCAATTTCTTCTCTCACTAGGTCTGATGAAAACACTCAGTATTCTGGTGTACCCCTGTCAATTAAATTAACTGCAAGGTGAAATCATGGCTGAAATGTCTAACTACTTGGAAAATGCTCTTATCAATGTGACGTTGAGAGCAACTGCTTACACAGCACCTACGACTGTGTATCTTGCTTTATACACAACTGACCCAACAGACGCTGATACTGGAACTGAGTGTTCTGGTACTAGCTATGCTCGTCAGTCTATTACTTTTGGTGCGCCTAGCAATGGTGTTTCTACAAACTCTGCTGCTATTGAGTTTCCTCAAGCTGGCGGTGCATGGGGAACAATCACACACATTGGAATCCGTGATGCTTTGACAGTAGGTAACTTGCTATATCACACACCACTAGATGCTTCTAAGACGATTGCAACTGGTGATGTGTTCCGCATTGCTTCTAGTTCGTTGAGCGTTACTTTAGCGTGAAATGGCTGACTTACTACCTCCGTGGACGATTGACTCGCTAGACAGTTTAAAGTCTAGCATTGATGATTTAACACTCACACTTGATAGTCCACTTTACACAACCTCAGTAACCCTATGGGATGCCTATGGGTCTGTAACTGCGTCTGCAAGCGTTGTAGCCAATGCTATAAGGGTTCAGAGTGGTAGTGGGGCGGTAGATGGAACAGCGACAGTAACGGCAAGTGGAACTCTTGTTCAGTTAGCTAGTGCAAGTATTACTGCTAATGCTAGTGCGTCTTGTGATGCAACTAGGGTACAGTTTGGCTCTGGTGCAGTTGATGCTAATGCAAGCGTAACTGCTAACGCTACTCGTGTTCAGTTTGCCAATGGAAGTATTACCGCTAATGCAGATGTAATAGCCAATGGCACTCGTGTCCAGTTTGCAAGTGGTGCTATTACTGGTAACGCAGATGTTACTGCTCTTGGTGGAGTCGTAGCAAATGCAGTAGCTTCTGTAACTGCTAATGCGAATGTAAGTGCTAGTGGAACTAGGGTTCAATTTGGTAGTGGTGCTATTGATACCACAACGACTGTAACGGCTAATGGTGGTTTGGTTGTTGGCGCAACTGCCAACATAGATGCAAATGCTACTGTTACTGCTAATGCTTCTGCAATATATGCAGGGGTAGCCTTAGTAACAGGAACTGCAACAATTACTGCATATGGCGTTATCTTAGGTGATAACTGGACTCCAGTACCACAAGACAATAATACTTGGACTCCAGTTTCTGCTGATAGCAATACATGGACTACTGTTTCTGGCGACACAAACACATGGACTCCAGTATCTGCTAATGACAATACATGGACAATTCAGACGCAAGGAAGTAACACATGGCTACGACAAAACTAACTTTTGGTGAGTGGATGCCTGACCAACCTAGCGTGTCTGGTGCGTTGACTGACGCTAAGAACGTGGTTTCTCAAGCTATCGGTTATGGCCCATTTCCTACTCCTGTTACTTTTTCTACAAGTGATGCGGCTGAGAATTTAACTTCTCTTTATGCTGCCAAGCAACCTGATGGAAATACTGCTTTGTTTGCGGCTGGCGCATCTAAGATTTACTCAGTTAGTGGTGTAGGCGGTATTACTCAAGTTAAAACAGGAATGACAACTGGTGCTAATGATAGAGTTCGTTTTACTCAGTTTGGCAAGGTTGTAATTTCTACAAATAATGCTGAGAAACTCCAAGCATGGACATTAGGAACTTCTACATCATTTGCTGACCTATCAGCTACTGCGCCTATTGCCAAGTTCATTACTGTGGTGCGTGACTTTGTTGTTTGTGCCAATACGCTAGAAACTACTCAGCAACAATATCGTGTTCGTTGGTCAGCAATCAATGATGAGACAGATTGGACAGAGAACGTAAACACTCAGTCTGACTATCAAGATATTCCTGATGGTGGACAGATTGTCGGAATCCGTGGTGGTGAGTTTGGTCTTGTTCTTTTAGAGCGAGCAATTCACAGAATGACCTATGTGGGGACTCCGTTTATATTCCAGTTTGACAATATCTCTCGTGGTAAGGGTTGCATGGTAGCTGGCTCAATTGCTCAGTACCAAGGCGTTACTTTCTTCTTATCTGATGATGGTTTCTATCTGTGTGATGGACAAAACGTCACAGCCATTGGCGCAGAAAAAGTAGATAGATTCTTCCTACAAGATGCCTCTGAAGCAGACTATAAAACCATGTCTGCTGCTGTTGACCCAATTCGTAAACTTGTAATATGGAATTACAAAACTGTTAACGGAAACAGAAGCGTAATAATTTATAACTTTAAGACTCAGAAATGGACTTATGGGGATGCTGGTACAGATTTCCTAGCAGAAGCCTCTACATCGTCTGTAACGCTTGAGCAACTAGATAGTCTTTCTACTTCTATTGACGCTTTAACAACAAGTTTAGACTCTCAGCTATATATCGGTGGTAAGTATTTCTTAGGTGGTACTTTAGCCACTCGTGTGATGACTTACACAGGTGCTAGTCAGACAGGTGTTATTGCTACTGGAGACTTGGACATTGGTGCTAACTCAGTCGTAACCCTAGCCAGACCGATTGTTGACAATGGTTCTGCAACTGTGGCTATTGCTTCTCGTACATTGCTAAACCAAGGTGTGAGTTTTAATACTGCTGTGGCGGCTAGTACAGAGAACAGAGTACCACTTAGAAGCGCAGGTAGGTATCACAGGCTAAAGGTTACTCCAACTGGTGACAATTGGGATAACGCTATCTCCGTGGATGTGGATGTAACTCCACAAGGGGTTCGCTGATGTTTAGAAGCCTACCTGCATTTGGTGGTGACCAGAGGGCCGTGGCTGAAGTAGTCCGTGGCATCATGGATGGCAAGACCAATAACACAGGGACTTTGACTCTGGCAACTGGTGGGGCTACATCTACCACTTTGACGGACAGAAGGATAGGCCCAGACAGCGTTATTTTGTTTGCCCCTATCTCTGCTGCGTCTTATGCTGATTACACTCCGTATGGGGCTTTTCAGAGCGTTGTTGACCAGACTTTAGCTGCGGCTAATACTGCCTATGCAATGACTTTAGACACTACAGACGTTTCTAATGGTATTGTTTTAAGCAATAGTTCTAGGGTAAACGTCAAAAACGCAGGTGTTTATAACTTCCAATGGTCTGGGCAGTTTCAGAATACAGATACCCAAGAGCATGATGTGAGCGTTTGGTTGCGTAAAAATGGCACAAATGTTGTTGGCTCTACTGGACTTATTGGTGTTCCTAGTTCTCATGGTGGAATTGATGGGCATACAGTTATTGGGTGGAATTACTTTATAGAACTAGCGGCTAATGACTATATTGAGCTTTATTGGTCATCCCCAAGCACTAATGTTTCCTTGCAGTTTTATGCTGCTGGAACTAGCCCTACCAGACCAACTACAGCGTCCGTAATTGCCACAATGAACTTTGTTTCAGTAAACGCTTTGACAAACATCTACGCTAGTTCCCAAGGACAAGGTACGGCTACGATTAGCCACTTTGCCAATTCAACGGCTAATAAGACGTATAGATATGCAATTATTGGTTGATTTTAATAATTTATGTATAATGTATTCCGTGGATGACCCATCTCGGAATCCGAACTTTTAGGAGTAAAGATGGCAACTACTACCACATCCACAGTCGCACCAGAAATTGCACCATATTTGACGTATGGTCTGCAACAGGCATCTAACCTTTATCAGGGCGGTGGCCCACAATACTACACAGGCGAAACCTTTGTAGCACCCTCACAAACTACACAAGCTGGCGTTCAAGCCTTAGAGACTCGTGCTTTAGCAGGTAATCCTTTAACTGGTCTTGCTCAACAGCAACTACAGGGAACTTTGGGCGGTGCTTATCTAGGTGGTAATCCATTCTTTCAAGGTGCATTTGCCCCTGCTGCACAAGCTGCTCAGACTCAGTTTAAAGACACACTAGGAAATATTGCTTCTAAAGCTAGTTTAGCTGGTCGTTATGGTTCTGGTGCTATGGGTAACTTGCAAGACAGGGCTACTGGTCAGTTTGCTCAATCGTTGACTAACACAGCAGGTCAACTGGCTTACCAGAACTATACTGATGAGCGAGCAAAGCAACAACAAGCTATTGGTATGGCCCCTCAATTGGCGGCTACTGATTACCAAGACATTAACCAGTTATTGCAAGCTGGTCAGTTGCGTGAAGGTTACCAAGGTCAACAGTTAGGTGCTGATATTCAGCGTTTTAACTTCTTGCAAAACCAACCACAACAGAACTTGCAAAACTATATGTCATTGGTATATGGCAACCCATTAGGACGAGTTGGACAAACAAGTTCTGCTGGTGCTGCTGACACTTCTACCTTGCAAAAGGTATTAGGTACTGCTGCGACTGCGGCTGGTGTTTACAAGAATCTAGGCTCTCCTAATTTAAGTAGTTTCTTTACTGGTGGATATAACCCAACATCTTCATTTGGTTATATTGACCCTAATATGCAACCATTTGGTCAACAATCCTTTAATGGCATCGTTTACGATTGATAAATTATGGCTGGACTATTAGACATTTTTGGAACTAGCGGTGCAGACACAATGGGTCTGCTCGGTATGTCACAAGCTGACATTGCTCGTAATCGTGAAGACGCACAAGCACAAGCCTTGTATGCCCTAGCAGGGCGTTTATTCCAAGGCGGGAATACTGGTCAGTCTATTGCTGAAGGTTTGCAACAAGGTCAAAAAGCATATCGTGGTGGTATGCAAGAAACCTTGCAAAACCAACTTCAGAATGTTCAATTGCAAGACATGATTCGTAAGCGTCAGCAAGAGCAACAAGCACTGGCTGAACAACAACGTATTCAAGGTGTTATCCAAGGTGCTGTAACTAAGCCTCAAGAGATTTATGGTGAGGATATGATGGGTCAGCAGGTAGGTCAAGGAATGACTGCTGGTGGCTTTGATTTGCAAAAAGCAGTTCCTCAGTTGATGAGTTCACCAGAAGGACGTAAAGCCTTAAATGAGTTGATTTCATCTCAGAAAGCAATGGCTGGTGAAACAACTTCATTAGCAGAAGGTGCAAAACTTATTCGTGTTAATCCTATTTCTGGAAAAGTTGAAACTGTTGCTGAAGGTACGCCCAAAGAAAAAGCTACACCTGCTGAAATTCAAGGATATAACTTAGCTGTTGGACAAGGGTATGGTGGTTCTTTCCTAGATTACCAAACAGCACTTAAAAAGGCTGGCGTACAAAACACTATTGTTAATGTCGCTGGCAAAACATTTGCATCTGAGTTTTCTAAAGGTGCAGGTGAAGCTGTAAATAATGCTTTTGCGGCTGCTCAAGGTGCTGTAGGAACTTTGGGAAGAATTGAAACACTTAAACCAATTCTTGAAGGTGGAAAACTTTTCTCTGGTACTTTGGGAAGTTCTCAAGTTGCTGGCGCACGATTGGCTGATGCTTTAAACATTGGTGGAAAAGATAATGCTGAAAGATTGCAAAATACTGCACTTGCTATGCAACAACTTGCTGGTCTTGAGTTAAATGCGGCTGAAGCAATGAAGGGTCAGGGCGCAATTACAGAAAATGAACGTGGATTGATTGCTCGTGCTGCTGCTGGTGATTTGATGAAAATGACAGCAAAAGAAGTATCTACACTACTTGGTGGTTTAGAGAAAACAGCTAATTACAAAATTAGTATTCACGAAAGCAATTTAAAGCGTTTGAAACAAAATCCAGACCTTGCTGCTGTTGCTCAATACTACGAGTTGCCAACTACAACTACAACACCAAACCCTCAAAACATTGGTCTTCCTTCTGGCGTAACAGTTAAAAGGAAATAATAATGGCAACTTATGAAGTAACTATTGAAGGTAAGGGAACATATGAAGTTAATTCTGATAAAGAATTGACTGATGCTCAAGCATATCAATATGCACTTGCTCAATCTAAAAGTGAAGCTACTCCAAGCGCACCAGTATCTGCTTTAGCAGGTCTTGGCGCAGGATTTGGTAGAACAGTTTTAGGTGGTCAAGAGTTACTTGGTAAAGGACTACAAAAAGTAGGTGCTGACACTATTGGTCAGATGATTGAGCGTGATGCTCAAATGGGCCGTGAGAAGTTATCTCAAGAATTAGAGAGATATAAACAAGCGAATCCATTTTCTGCTGGTAGTGGTCAATTAGTTGGTGAAATTGGAGCAACACTTCCTGTTGGTGGATTGCTTGCTAAAGGACTATCTTCTGTTCCTGCGATAAGTGCAAGGGCTGCACCATTGATTGAAGCAATTAGAACTGCTGGAGGTTCAGCAGGTGGTGCAGGATTGGGAACAAGAGCCGCAGGTGGTGCTATTACTGGTGGTCTAGGTTCTGCAATGATTGACCAAGAATCGGCAGGTACTGGTGCGGCTATTGGTGCTGCACTTCCTGTAGTTGGTGCTGGCGTATCACAACTTATGCCAAAAGCTACACAGACTCCAGAAATGGCTTCTGCAATCAATGCTGCTCGTGAAGCTGGATATGTAATTCCCCCTACTCAGGCAAATCCTACATTGTTAAATAGGGTTCTTGAAGGTACTGCTGGTAAACTAACAACAGCACAAAACGCTAGTGCTAGAAACCAAGAAGTTACAAATAAGTTGGCTGCTCGTTCACTTGGACTTGCTGACGATACACCAATAACTCCAGAACTTCTTAGTAACATTAGAGCAACTGCTGGTGATGCTTACGAGGCTATCGCTAATAGCGGATTGATTAGACCTAAACTTTATGCTGGTTTAACTGACACTGGTATGCTTCAAATGAGTAGCAAGTATTCTGAAGCATTAGATGAAATTGCAAAGCCATTTGTGACTGCTGCAAAAGGATTCCCAGAATCTACTCCAAGCCCAGTAATTGATTTAGTTAACTCATTAAAGTCTAATTCTTTTGATGCTTCCTCTGCTGTATCAATGATTAAGCAGTTAAGAACTGGTGCTGATGATGCGTTTAGAAGCGGTAACACAGATGTTGGTAGAGCATCAAAATCTATTGCAAACCTATTAGAAAATACAGTAGAAGACCATCTTAAAAAGACAGGCTCTGCTGACTTGCTTAAAGAGTTTAGAAATTCTCGTCAATTGATTGCAAAGACGTATTCAATAGAAAAAGTATTGAATCAGACAACTGGTAGTGTTGATGCTGTAAAACTTGCAGGTCAATTGCAAAAAGGTAAACCTTTATCTGGTGAACTTAGACAAGCTGCTGAATTTGCACAAGCATTTCCTAAAGCCGCTAGAACTCCAGAACAAATGGGAAGTTTGCCTCAGTTTAGCCCTCTTGATGTTACTGCTGGAGCAGGTATATCTGCTGTCTTGCAAAACCCTGCATATCTAGCAACATTAGGTGTTAGACCTGCGGCTAGGTCTGCTGCGCTTTCTCCATACGTTCAAAACAGACTTGTTCAGAATCCTAATGATATTTCTAAGTTACTTGAGATATTACGAACAGCAACACCTCCTGCAATCACAGGTTTATATTCGGAATAAGGAATAGATATGGCAAAGACAAAGATTAGTGAATTTAGCGCAACCCCTGCTAATAACACAGACATTGATTCAATTAACATTGCAGAGGGTTGTGCGCCTTCTGGCATTAACGATGCTATCCGTGAGTTAATGAGCCAACTAAAGGACTTTCAGACAGGTGCTGTTGGTGACTCGTTTAACGGCCCTATCAACGGAACTGTGGGTGCTACAACCCCTGCTGCTGGTGCTTTCACAACATTAGCAGCATCTAGCACACTCGCTGTTACTGGTGTAGCTACATTTACCGCACAGCCCATTCTGTCTAGCCTTACAGCAAGTAGGGCTGTATTTACTGATGCCTCTAAGGGTTTGGTTAGTAATGCTATTACTGGTACTGGAAATGTGGTCATGTCCACATCCCCAACCCTAGTAACACCTTTACTAGGTACACCTACATCTGGAGTAGCAACAAATTTAACTGGTTTGCCTTTGACTACTGGTGTGACAGGAACGCTTCCTACTGCCAATGGCGGTACTAACCTAACATCATTCACATCAGGCGGTGTGGTTTACGCATCTAGTTCTAGTGCATTGGCTACTGGGTCTGGCTTAGTATTTGATGGGACTAATCTAGGCTTGGGAGTTACTCCGAGTGCTTGGACAACATTTACAGCGCAACAAATTGGCCCTGCTGGTGGCATGAGCCTTTGGGCTGGCGCAGACAACGTAAACATTGGTGCAAACGTCTATTACAACGCTGGTTATAAGCGTGTTGGTGCGTATGCGGCAAGTTCTTATCAGCAAGGCGCTGGCGCACATTACTGGAATACCGCAGGGTCAAGCACAGCAGGAAGCGCAATCTCGTTTACGACTGCGATGACTCTGGATGCAAGTGGGAATTTGCTAGTAGGGGCTACAAGTTCATCAGGTAGACTTACTGTTCAAGATACTGGTAATTCTTATATTGTTTTGCAAAGTGCAACGGCAGGATATGCAAATATAAGATGTATCGTTACCAGCACCGCTGGAATTATTGGTACAGAAGGTGCATTTCCATTTGTGTTTAGGACTAGTGACGCAGAACGAGCCAGAATAGACTCTAGCGGTAACTGGTTGCTTAACTGCACAGGAATTAGCACAGATGCGCCAAACGTCGATGGAAGTTTTTATTTTCAAAGTTCTGCAGGAAACTTAAAGATACGTCGTGGCTCATCTGGACACCAATACGTCCAGTTCTACGGTACAAGCACGTCTAGCCCAATTGGTTCAATTTCAAACGTATCCAATACTGCTATTGCCTACAACACAACTTCAGATTACAGACTAAAAACTGTTATTGGTGCTGTAACAGGACATGGCGAACGAATTGATGCTTTAAAACCAGTTGACTATTTATGGACAGAAAGCGGTCAACAAGCCCGTGGTTTCTTGGCTCATGAGTTTCAAGCAATTTATTTAAACAGCGTAACAGGCGAAAAAGACGCAGTTGATGAAAAAGGAAATCCAGTCTATCAATCTATGCAAGCAAGCACTTCTGAAGTGATTGCAGACCTTGTTGCTGAAATTCAATCACTTCGTAAACGCCTTGCAGATGCAGGAATCGCTTAATTAAAGGACTAACATGGACAAAGAACTATTAGAAAGAGCGTATTACGCTTTAGAACACGCCGCACGATGTGTGCAAACCAACTATGACCCAGACATGGGTGGTCACGATTGGGATGATGTACTTGAAGAACTTAAACAAGCCGCAAACATACAGGAAGAAACAGCATGACTACCACTTGGACAATTTCACAACTTGACCGCAAAACAGCAGATGGTTTTGTAACCACAGCCCATTGGCAAGCCACAGCAGTAGATGGTGAACACACAGCATCCATTTACAGCACTTGCTCATGGGCAGATGGCACAGTCAACATTGCTTATGCAGACCTGACACAAGAAACAGTTTTGGGTTGGGTGTGGGCTAATGGTGTGGACAAGACTGCGACTGAAGCGGCTTTGGCGGCTCAGATTGCTTTGCAGAAAGCACCAGTAACGGCTTCTGGGACACCTTGGGGTCAAGCATGAAGCTAGAACTAGACGTTAACGAGATTAACTTTGTATTGCAGACTCTTGGTGAATTGCCAAGCAAGTCAGGCGTTTGGCCTCTGATTCTTAAAATCAAAGAGCAAGCAGAAAATCAGTTACCTAAAGAAGCACCAACGGAGTGAGTAATGGAAAACGAAGTCACCCACAAGCAAATCTACGACAGGCTCGTTGAAGTTGAAACCAAGGTAGATAGCATAGACCAGAACACAAAAGGTCTTGTAGAGGCTATGAAGGCTCTTGATGGGGCTTTTAAAGTCTTGGGATGGATAGCTTCTGCTGCCAAGCCTATTCTATGGGTGGCGGGTCTAATCATGGCGGCTGGTGCTGTTTGGCAGACTTGGATTAAAAAATGATGGATTGGCTAGAAGCTATTATTGCTCTAGCCTTTCTTTTTTGTTTTGTCATGTTTTGCGCTAATGTCATTCTTTGGGCGATGCCGTGAAATGGCTAGTAGCACTTGTCCTAATTCTTTCACTTCACTCTACTGGTCAAGACCTTTGTAGTGTTAGAGAGTTTTATTCAATTGCTTACACAATCCACAACCCAAGTGAACGTCATCAGCAAATGTCTATTTGGCTTACAAACCATCAGAAGTTATGCAAAAGTTCCGACTTTGTTGTAATTTGGAATAATCTATCTGAATGGGCTGGTGCGGCTGATGGTGCAGAGTTAAGACATAAGGTTATTCAAGGATATAAGACAGCACTTGAGAGGGAAAAGAAATGATTGATAAAATCAGATTGTTTCCAATGGTAGATGCTACTGGCTATCCAGATAAGACAGATGCAACTAATAGACGTATTGAAAAGCATCAAGAAGAACAACGTGCAACAGTTCAAATGATTAAAGCTGAAAATAAGATAGATGAGTTGATGATGGACTTGTATAACAAGAAAGCTGAACAACAAAAATTACGGCTTGAGATATTCAATAATCGTAAGTTAGATGTGTACGTTTAGAGGTAAAAATGGAACATAACCAAGATGTCGTGGGTAAATTAACCTATTCTGTAACCTTGATGGTTGCTTCAACTCTTTGTTTGTCAGTGCTAGGAATGGTTGCGGCTTTCCTACTTGGCTTATGGGCTAAGGAAGTTGATAATGGAGAAATCTTTGCCATGCTTCACCCTGCTTTTCAAACCATCATTGGTGGCTTTATTGGCCTCTTAGCAGGTGTCAAACTTTCTCATGGTGATAGTCACCATAAATGCAAACATTGTGAGGACTAATCATGCTTGATATTCTTTCTGGTGGTTTACTAGGCTCTATCTTTGGTGGCATCTTTAGGATGGCCCCAGAAGTTCTTAAATGGATGGACAAGAAAAATGAGCGTGAGCATGAACTTAATATGTTCAAGTTCCAATGCGACTTGGAAGCCCAACGTGGTCAGCAAAAACTAGCTGAGATTGGCGCACAAAGAGAAGCCGCTATTGACGTAGGTGTGATGGATGCCTTCAACAACGCCATTACACAACAAGCAGAGATGGTTAAAGCAGCAGGTGGGTGGGTAGCTAGTCTTTCTGCTTCTGTACGTCCAGTAGTCACATATTGGGTACTATTCGTATGGTCATTTATCCATGTGTGGTTTGCATGGAACGCTTGGTTAGCAGGTGCGCCAGCCGTTGAAGTCTTCAAAACAATGATGACACCAGACTTTTCTGCTTTGCTCTCAGGAACTATTAACTACTGGTTTCTTGACAGAACTCTGTCTAAGCGTGGCATATGAACTTAGAACTGGCTGCATCTTTATGTAAGCAGTTTGAGGGGTTTAGAAGTAAACCCTACCTATGCCCTGCTAACGTAGCCACAATAGGATATGGCTCTACCTACTATGCTGATGGGCGCAAAGTAACCTTGCAAGATAGCCCAATAGGTGAGGCTGTAGCTAGTGCTTTACTTATGCACGAGTTAGAGCATACCTATTTACAAGGTGCTTTGCGTAACTGTCCAATACTTATGACGGATGAACGCAAGTGCAATGCAATTGTGGACTTTTGCTATAACTTAGGTATTGGCAGACTCCAGACTTCTACTCTCAAGCGAAAAATCAATGCCCAAGATTGGGAAGGGGCTAAAGAGCAACTTATGTTATGGAACAAGGGCGGTGGTAAAGTTCTAGCAGGTCTGACAAAGCGCAGAGTTGCAGAGTGTGCCTTATTAAATTAAACTGTAACAATTCTTCTATAAGGTGTTGAAATGCCTAACATTCCTACGCCAGAACAAGCAGAGCTGTTTGCACAAAGTGTCAGAAAGTGGCAGCAAGTGCTTAGTCTTGGTGATTGGAGAATTGAGAAAGGCATAAAGCCAGCTAAAGCAGCGATGGCTTCTGTTGAGTTCACTCCCAACGCAAGACTTGCTGTTTATCGTCTGGGTGACTTTGGTGCTGAGAAAATTACACCTGAGAGCATAGATAAGACTGCTTTGCATGAATTACTGCATATCTTTTTGCATGACTTGATGACTGTTGCTCAAGACGCATCATCCTCTGATGACCACAAAGAAATGCAAGAGCACCGCATAATCAATTTGCTAGAACACCTTTTAACCAAGGATTCCAATGGGTAGCCATAACGAAACGTGTACTGATACTGAGTTTATCCAACTATGGGGACAACTTCAATCTGCACAAAAAATAGCTGAACATCTTGGAATAGCAAATAGGGCTGTTCATTTGCGAAGACGATGGATTGAAAAAGAATACAACATGGCACTTAACGCAAGTGACCATCGTGGTGTTAAATACGATAAAAACAAGCCTAAATCCTTTTCTCCCTTAAAGCAGATAGAACTTGGCATACTGGACGGAACAGTTATTGTGTTCTCAGATGCCCACTTTATCCCTGCACAGCGTACAACAGCGTTTAAAGGGCTTCTATGGGCTATCCAAGAGTTTAAACCCAAGGCGGTGATATGCAATGGTGATGCGTTTGATGGGGCTTCTATATCACGCCATGACGTAACTGAACTGCCCCAAACTTCTGTCATTCAAGAGTTAAAAGCCTGTCAGGGTGCGTTGGGTGAGATTGAGGAAGTAGCCAAAGCTGCTAGATACAATGTAAAGCTACTGTTTACATGGGGAAACCATGACGTTAGATTTGGTAATCGTTTAGCGCAACAAGCACCACAATTTAAAGAAGTTCAAGGGTTCAAGTTAACAGACCATATCCCAGATTGGGACTTCTGTTGGGCAGTATGGCCTACCGAGCAATGTATTGTTAAGCACCGATACAAAGGTGGTATTCACGCTACTCACAACAATACAGTAAACGCTGGTGTGTCAATCGTTACTGGACACTTACATAGTTTAAAGGTTACTCCTTTTAGCGACTACAACGGATGTAGATACGGAGTAGATACTGGAACATTGGCTGAGACTGATGGCCCACAATTTACCTATGCTGAGATAAACCCAAACAACCACAGGTCTGGGTTTGCGGTTCTGAACTTCTTTAATGGTGAATTGTTATGGCCAGAAATCGTGGCTAAACATTCAGAAGACCATATCCAGTTTAGGGGTGACGTAATTGATGTAGGTGCGTTTTGAGTGCTTGGCTAATCATCTTAACTGGTGGCATCTACGCCTACATTGCTGCTGAACAACTTTACAGAGGAAATCCATCTATGGCTGTTGTTTACGCAGGGTACGCATTTTCAAATGTGGGGCTTTACCTTCTAGCAAAGTAAGCCCCTATAAATTTACTCAGCTACTTCTTCTTCTTCTGTATCTTCTTCAAGTTCAATATCAAGTTCGTCAATTGCTTCATATTCAACTGCCCATCCATTTTCTTCTTGGAACTCAATAAACTCTTGAATGATTTGAATCTTCTCGAAGTCATGGGTTTCAACAACAATTTTCTCACTTCCAATCCAACCAAATTCCATTTCGAATTTCATAATGTTCTCCTAGCGCAACCGATTGTTGCAACCAAATCGTAGAACATTTTTATGTCAGAAACAAGACTTAGGTTTCTTTTTGGAACACTCCGTTAGGCAAAAGAATACCCCTACGATTCTTAATCTGGTCATATGCAATTTCCATACATTGCACCAAGTTTATGTCTTGCAGCACACAGTAGTTAATAAGACAGACCATGACATCACCAACAGAATCAACAATAGCATCCTCGTCATCTTTAATCGTGGCATCTGCTAGTTCCCCCATCTCTGACATTGCTTTTAGAAGCTGAACTTCTGGTGTGCTATTAGGAATAATCTTTCTGGCTTCTGACCATTGAATTATTTTCATCTCTATATTTGCGTATGACATAACTATCCTTTCGAGTTTGCAAATTCGTACCACATGATGTAAAAGTCTTTGAGAAAATCAAGACCCTCTCCTATCCTTACACACTTACCTAGAACAACTTGAAACACATCTCCGACTTCAGTTTGTTCGTTGTCTGTGTTACCAATAATGACCAACACAGTAAATTTAGGAACTTGAGCAAAAGCCTTGAGTAGCAATTGCTGACCAGTAGCCATATTCTCGTTAGGTTTCTTCCACTCTCCGATTAGGAAGTGTCCCTTTCTCTCGCAAATCATGTCTATATTGCTAGGCAAGAAATGCGTATTTTCGGGAATTAGACCTTGGAAATCACGGAAGTCAGTATGGGTTGCATACTGATTTCTCATAGTGGTGAGGGTACTCATTGCTCGTCTGCAAGCTCGGAAACTCTTTGCACAACTTTCCCCTCGTAATCAGAATGGTACATCATCCTCGTGAATAATGGTTTTCTTGGGTTTATTCAAGGAAGCGTCAGCGTTCTTATTCTTGATAGACAAGGACATAAACTTCTGACCATCCTTGCTTAATTTAATCCAAGCAGATAGCCAATACTCAACCCCATCTACATTGAGTGACCCTTTGTAATCAGGAAACTTAGCATCGTCTTTCCTGTCGTTCTTGAACAAACTTCCTCGGTTTGTATTGTCGTATTCCATAATTATCCTTTCGCATTTTTTAATGCACTTCTTACTTTACTAGGAAGCAAAGTCCATAGAGCAACTTTTTGTTCGCTGTCTAAGTTCTCTCTTTCCAACTTAACCCAAGCTACTTTTGGGTCACCTTGCTCACAGGTAGCAATTAAATCAACTGCTAACTCTTTGAGATAGTTCTGCTCATCCTCTGGGATGGTATCCATTGCACCCTGAGTAGGTGTGATGATAATCTTTTCTTCCTTGATAGGCGCAGAAGAATCCAGAGCGTCATGCTCAACGATTTCCATTGCTGTGACCCATAGGTATCTTCTAGTGTACGTTTCTACAGCCCCTAGGTTTTGAATTGGATGGCAACCTTTAAGGTTAGCTTCTGCCATTGGGCTAGTAATGACAAGGCTAGTGCCATCGTCTGTGTCTGTGATGGTCAGGCTTGCTATCTCAGAATCGTAGGAGACTACACCACACAAACCGATGTTATAAAAAATCTCGGTAATCGTGGGGATAAAGTCACCAAGTTCAAAGTAGCTATAGCCAGCAAATTTATTGTGACCAGACTTCTTGAGACTTGCTTCTTGCAAACTCATTCGTGCTGCCATTAACTTCTTGTGTACCATTTTATTTTCCTTTATTTAAATATTCTTCAATCATTGCTTCTTTGTCATCATCGTATAAATCCTCGAAAGGTACGAAGTGATTTTCTCCACAGCATGAGCCAGATGTTTTAGGCTCTGTGCAGTAACAGCAGTA
>Ga0214921_10006128_pt1 | contig 16641 bp, 13 predicted proteins | sample LL1505_MetaG_FD_177992 | JGI IMG/M metagenome (GOLD analysis project Ga0214921, IMG submission 177992) | Freshwater microbial communities from Lake Lanier, Atlanta, Georgia, United States - LL-1505 | ecosystem: Environmental > Aquatic > Freshwater > Lake | place: USA: Georgia | collected...
CGACAGCGAGATTATTTATACTCCCTTCGTCCAGAAAAAAATGTAGTAAGATTTTACAATATAATGGATTATTCAGAATGGTATTTTTTCCATATCTTCCTGAATAATAATGGCGGCTTTTTGTGCTGTTTTTAAATTTGCATTATATAATGCATTTTTTCCAAAAAAAGTGAAAGCGCCTTAGACCTTGGTTGCACGTCCCGTTGACTCCGTCTTCTGCTTCTGCGGGGCCAGAACCAAACGCACCTCGCCTAGATTCGCCACCATGTACCGCAGGACCAGCGGATAGTCGTTCTTTAGATGAATCTGCGTGCTGGCGCACAGGTTGGTGCACTTCGTAAACGTCGTCAAGTACTTCAGCTCAAACATACCCTGCACAATCTCATTGGAGTTTCGCTCCACCGCAATGTTGCCCTGATTCGTGGACATAATCACGGATTCTCCATCTACAAAGTCTCCCATACAGCGGAAGATGAGATCCGAACTAGAACACGTGATCTCCAGTTTCTCGGCAACCACATGGAAATCACGACAAATCTTCTGGAAATCCACCGATGGCATGTGAATGATGGAGGTGAAGGAGATGACGGGGAACTCAATATTCTCCACATTGGTATCAAACAGCTTCATCATCCACGTATTGTGCTGACCCTTCTCCGCATTCTCTGCACGAATACCCAGCTTGTTCGGATTGCTCGCAGGCAGGAATAGCGTCAGACTATCGTTGTTATTTAGCGTCTTAATGAGCTTGAACAGATAAATCATGTTCACACCCAGAACGTGCTTCGCAGGACAATAGAAATACTCAAAACGGTCCGCATGAAGGCGTAGATACGTCAGTACCGTGTGGGTCTCGTCCACATCAATGACCTTGATACCCGTGGAGTCAAACTCCAGATTGGCTTCCGTGAGAATCTCCTTTAATGCCTCAATCAGGGTCTTAAAGGCATTGGACTGGACGGTACGGATTTCAAAGAGATTTCCATTCGCGTTTGGACGCGGGGCGATGACCTGGCTCATTGTGTTTGAATTGCCGAGTCGGCTTTAGACTATTGTTTCGCTTCGTCCCATCCGGTTGTCCGGAATCGGAGGAAACGCTATTTCAAACGCACTTTGTGGGGAAGGTGGACTCACTTTCTCTGCTTCTTCGTCAGCATTTTGTATCCTGCAAAAAGTGCCAGTGGAACAATATACTTAGAGGCGGCTGCGACGAAATTTCCCATGACCGATGGAACAAATCCACCCTTTTGTTTCTTTCGCAGGGTCTTGTTTTTACGCCGCAGAACCTTCTTGTTTTGTCTCTTGCCCCCAATACGTGGGCGAATTCCCAGCGGAGGGATTGCTTTTAGAAGATCGTGGCCTGGTGCTGCACTCGGCTCCTTGTGCGATGGGTCAAAATAGTTCAATGGGAAAACGGTCGCCGCTCCCCCATGACGTTTGGTTTTGTTTTTGTGGTTGGTTCTCATTGCTCTATACACTCCTCACAATTTTGACTGGAAGGAAGTAGGGCCTAAGATTAGTTGGTGTGTGTCGTATCAATGAGCACACCTACCTCCAAACGTCCCACATGGGATGAATACTTTACAGAAATTGTACAAGTCACCGCCAAACGAAGCCCCTGCGAGCGACTTCAGGTTGGTTGCTTGCTCGTTAAGGATAATCGTATCGTGAGCCAGGGCTATAACGGATTTTTACCTGGTTGTCACCACGTGTCTGTCGTACGAGATGGACACGAACAAGCGACCGTTCACGCCGAACAGAACTGTTTGTGCGACTGTGCCAAGCGGGGTGTCTCCACCCTAGATTGTATCGCATATATCACACATTATCCCTGTATCATCTGTGCACGGCTTCTCCTCGCAGCAGGTGTTACATGCATTAAATACATTCATGAGTACAAAAAAGATGAATTAGTGCAGCGTTTTGCAAATGAAATGAGCGTGACCGTGGAACAATTATGACACACCGCAATTACATGCTTACTGCCCGTTATGCAATGACTCACGATACATACGACGCTTCTCATTGGCCTGTTGCAACCGTTCCAGATGGCGCTTATCAATGTCGTGGATATGATAGTCTATCTTCATGTAGTCACTCGTGGCATTGGTAGAAAGATATGTTGCAAACTCTTGGTCGTCCATTGCCTGGCTTACCTGTTGCAATAGATGTTCGGCCCGTTTTTTAAATGTCATATATTCTCTTTTAAACGTAATGGTAGTCGCTTTCTTTATTTTATCCTGTATCCTATGAATCATCTCTTCCAAGCGGACTTGCAACTTATTTCGTTCCGTTTGTACGAGTTCTTGTACGAGTTGACACAATTCCACTATCGCCTCGTCCGATTTTTTTGGAAGTTGGCTACATAATGGTATAAGTATGGGAAGATGTTTCTGAACATGTTGGAGGATTTGACTATGTATGTCTTGAATGACATATTCTATGAATTCAGGATGATGCGCTCCAAATACATCCAGTAACTCTACATAGTTTTGTTGATCGTCTGGATTGTGTAATTGGAAACTCTGTAGAATGTTTCTGATAAAGACGGCGCGACGATAATGGACGAGCGCCTTTTCTTGTGCCGCGTCGTCTTGCTTTCGTAGTAGATTGTTAAACGCAAAGAGCTGTTGTTCCACCAGACTACGAATATGGGGGACTGCAACCATGCGATTGCCAAGAAGAAGGTACCGAAGGGGTTGGCCGCTCTCTTTATCTGGGTTGCAATACACGGGATCCTCTATCATCGGTCGCACATCCGTAATTTCATTGCCCTGCGAATCCCACTGCTGGCTCGCACCGCCATCATGGACATTGATATCGCATATTTTAAGTAGTTTGTCTCGTACCAAGAACAGGACTTCAATATTAAAGACGCCCGCTTGCCACGTATGGCGACGAAGGCGAACCGTGGGAGTAATGGTGTCTAGGGCTCGCCCGTTGTGTACATGCGGCTGGATTTTGCGAGTGAGATAACTAGCATTTCGGTTGAATGCATTTTGAAGCTCCTCCATAAAGTATTCCACGAGCGCCACAATTCCTTTTGATCTGGAGGTAGGTATCATTCCATCACGGCACGTCACCACAGGCCACCAATTAATATCTACATCGGATGTTTTCTTTTTCATGTAGTCCGCGAGGCTAATAAGTCCACGTCGTCGCTTCAGATGGGATAGCTTATCATCATAAATACTCAATGCAGCACCGCCAACGATGGTTAGATGATTCGCATCATAGAACACGGAACACTTGGTTGTTTCCAAACACTGCGTATTGGTTCGGTTGACACCCTCTTCCTTGGACGGAATGATACATACCTTATTCTCTAATCCCTCTCTCTGCACTCGCCTGGATGCTAGGATTCCTGCACCTTTCACGATTCCATAGATATCGAGAATGAGGGAAACATCCGAGAGAATCTCGGATGCGAGGAGTTGATTGGGATCCATGTACCTATTTAATCTACCTACTTCCTTTCGGGGGATGGTCTTCAAATTTCTTTTTGTCCATTATCAAAACAAATTTGACAGTCGGGCTTCAGGAATATAAAGCTGTGACATTATTGATACTCTGAGACAACATGACGACGACTGCAACCGCTGCGACTACCCGTAAATACCAAAAGCATACGCATCACCAGCACATTCTGGAACTGCCTGACACCTATGTGGGCAGCACCAAGACCAATGAGGAGACGCGCTGGCTCTACGATGCAGGGGCGAACAAAATGACGTGGCGAAAGCTGAACTTCAACCCTGGCCTCTATAAAATCTTTGATGAGATCCTCGTCAATGCCCGCGACGAATACGTGCGCTCGGTCACCACCGCGGATATGACGCCTGTCAAGCACATCGACGTGGTGGTAGAATCACGCGATGGTGACACATACATTAGCGTGGAAAACGACGGCGATGGCATTCCCATTGAAGAGGATCCAGAGACGAAGGTCATGATTCCTGAGATGATTTTCGGACAGCTTCTCACGTCCAGCAATTATGACAAGAATGAGGAGAAGATTGTGGGGGGTAAAAATGGGTACGGAGGAAAATGTCTGGGGCCTGACACGAAGGTTCTGCTCTGGTCTAGTGTCGTTAAAAAGGCTGATTCTGTTGAAGCGGGCGACATCCTGATCGGCGACGATGGTCTCTCTAGAACGGTTCTTGACGTAATTCACGGAGAAGGACAAATGTACGAGGTACAGCAAGCGCATGGTGATACCTATACAGTGAACGACGAGCATATTCTGACCCTTCATATGCCCGATCACAAGGTCATCTTCTGGAACGCACAGAAGGATGGATGGTCGGTTCTGTGGTGGGACAATGATGTGAAGAAGATTTGTGCAAAGACTGTTCATTGCTCGGATGAGCGCCCTGCTGCCACTTGTCCCGAGTGTAACACAGAGTTTACGTCTCATCTGGCTCGTCACTACCGTCGCGTTCATCCTGATGTTCAAATTCCTAAGAGGGCTCGTCTCTCTCCTACCAAGGAGGCTCCGCAAACGGAGGAGAGTTTCATTGCCCGTCAAAAGCTGGAAATGTTCTGTCATGCCATTCCTGATTGCAATGTCTTTGATATGAGCATCAAGGAGTATATGGCGCTCAATCCTACCACCAAGAAACGCCTTGCTGGTGTACGTGGCCAGTGTGTACAATGGCCAAAGAAGGAGGTGGCACTAGATCCCTATGTGCTTGGTCTCTGGTTGGGCGATGGATATCAAACAGGATATGGGTATGCGTGCTATGGTGAGAAAGACCCTGAAATCATTGAATATCTGGAAGACTGGTGTACGAAGAATGATGCCGTTCTCAAACAGGAGAGCAAATATACCTATCGCTTCTCCTCTGCCACAAACAAGGGCAAGAAGGGTTCTGCACCCCTTAAGAAACTACTTGCGCAATACGGTCTTGTTAATAACAAGCATATTCCGAAGGAATATCTGATGAATGACCGCGAGACGCGTCTTGCAGTACTGGCAGGCATTATTGATACAGATGGGAGTGTATCTCGTAATGGTACACGTATCATGGTTTCACAAGGCATGAATCATACTCGTTTGGCGAATGAAATCGTCTATTTGGCTCGCTCCCTTGGGTTCAGTTGTCATACACATATTCATAAAACCTCTTGGGTATGGAAGGGTGAAAGGAAAGTAGGAGAAGCACATTATATCAACATCTCTGGTATTAGTATTGGCGATATTCCTACTCGTCTTCCTCGTAAGAAGTGTGCATCCACCACTGATAAAAATACATCCAAAAGCACTGGTTTCTTGACTATCAAGGATATTGGAGTGAGTCCGTTTGTGGGGATCAAGATTGATAAGAATGAACGTTTCCTTATCAATGATTTCACTGTGACGCATAACTGCACCAATATTCTGAGCAGTCAATTCACAGTTGACATCAAAACCCCTGCGTCTGGCAAGCATTACACCCAAACGTGGTCGGATAACATGTTTAAGGTAGGGAAACCCACTATTAAGAAATATACTGGCTCCAAGGGACATGTGCGGGTGACCTATGTGCCTGATCGTGCGCGTTTCGCAGGTGCCTTTCAAGACTCGGGTGTCATTGAGGACATGGTCGCCGTCTTCCATACTCGTGTGGTGGAACTCGCTGCCCTCGTCGGCAAAGAAGTCAAAGTCACCTGGAACGGTGCGGTGGTCGCGAGTAATACCTTTGAGAAGTTTATCAAGCTGTTCCTCCGTGATGGCATGACGGGCTTTGCCTACGAGGAATGCGGTTCGCGCTGGGAAATTGGCGCCATTCTCGCCCGCCACCTGTACTCGGACGACGAGGAACTTCCTGAGGACAAGCACATCTCCTTCGTCAACGGCATCAATACCAAGAAGGGTGGCAAACACGTGGAGACGGTGACTCGCAAGGTACTCGGTGACTTTTGTGATGTGGCGAAGACCAAGAAGGTGGATATTAAACCTGGACAACTCAAAAACTCCGTCGTGCTGTTCCTGAATGCGACGATCGTGAATCCGAGCTTTGACTCCCAGAGCAAGGAATGCCTGACCACGCCTGCGGCGGAGTTCGGCTCGCGCCCTGACTACAGTGGAAAGTTGACGCAGAGCCTGGTGAAGCTGGGTCTTCTGGAAGAGGCCAAATACCTTCTGGAGGCAAAGTCCCTGCGCGATACGAAGAAGACGGACGGCAAGAAGCGCTCTACCATTCGCGGTATGGCCAAGTTGGAAGATGCGTTGATGGCGGGCACCGCCAAGTCGCGGGAGTGCACCTTGATTCTGACCGAGGGAGATTCGGCGGCAACGTCCGCCATTTCGGGTCTGAAGGAAGTGGGTCGTGAGCGATGGGGTGTCTTCCCTCTTCGTGGTAAGCTTCTTAATGTCCGCGACATTACCATTCAGAAGTTCAATGCCAACGAGGAGCTAACGGCGATTAAGAAGATTCTGGGACTAGAACAAGGAAAGGTATACAAGGATATTTCTGAGTTGCGGTATGGTCGTGTCATGATCATGGCCGATCAGGATCACGATGGTTCTCATATCAAGGGTCTACTGATGAACTTGTTCCACGCCGAGTGGCCTGGGTTGCTCAAGGCAGGCTTCCTCTGTACCTTGCTGACGCCGATCCTGAAGGCGTCTAAGGGCAAAACCACCGTGTCGTTCTATTCCATTCCTGAGTTCCTAGGATGGAAGGAGGCGCAAGGAGAAAACGGCGTGCGAGGCTGGAAAATTAAATATTATAAAGGTCTGGGTACGTCCACGCCCGCGGAGGCGCGCGAGTGGTTCAAGGACCTCCATGAAGTTCGGTACGAGTGGGATGAAAAGACGGACGAGAGCATCAACCTTGCCTTTAACAAGAAACAGGCCGATGACCGCAAGAAGTGGCTGTCCCATTATGACCCGAAGTTGATGCTGGTGCCGGATGCAGGGGCGGCAAAGTATACCGATTTCGTCAACAACGAGCTCATTCACTTCAGCAACGCCGACAACATTCGCTCGCTGCCGCATTTGATTGATGGCCTCAAGCCGTCGCAGCGCAAGATTCTGTATAGCTGTTTCAAGCGTAACCTGAAAGAGGAGATTCGTGTGGCTCAGTTGGCAGGTTATGTATCCGAGCATGCGGCGTACCACCATGGCGAGGCGTCACTGATGAGCACGATTATCGGCATGGCACAGAACTTCGTTGGTGCGAACAATATCAATCTGTTGCGACCCGTTGGTCAGTTCGGCAGCCGTCTACTTGGTGGCAAGGATGCGGCTTCGCCACGTTATATTCACACGTATCTGGAGCCGATTGTGGCGGCTCTATTCAAGAAAGAAGACGCGCCCCTTCTGACATACGTAGACGATGACGGTGAACTCGTGGAGCCTGAGTACTATCTGCCCGTGGTCCCGTTGTTGGCACTAAACGGTTCCGTGGGCATTGGAACGGGTTATTCCACGGACATTCCACCTTACAAGCCCGATGACATCATCTGTCTCCTTCGCCACCGCCTACTCGGGTCAGTGGAATCACTCGCGGGGCGCCCCCTGGACCCATGGTGGTTCGGCTTCAAGGGCGCCATTGTCCGCACGGACGAGCAGACGTGGATCACCAAGGGTATGTATGAGTTTGACGACCTAAAGAAGACGATTACGATTACCGAGCTGCCCGTGGGCACCTGGACCAAGGACTACAAAGAGTTCCTGGACGGGCTCTGTGAGAACGATGACAAGAAGTCCAAGGAGGCGAAGAAGGAGGCCAAGAAGGCGGACAAGGCGGAAACGTCCAGCAACTGCTCGCGCGGTTCCACGCGCGGTGGTGCCAAGGACGACGTAGAGCCCCTCGGCATCAAGGGCTTTGATGACCTGTACAATGATATTGACGTCCGATTTGTCCTCTACTTTACCGAGGAGGGTTATGACAATGCGAAGGAAAACAAGGAATTATTTGAGAAGAAATTCAAACTGACCACGTCATGGAAGACCACGAACATGACCTGCTTTGACACGGACTTCAACATTGTGAAGTACAAGACCGTGGGCGACATGCTAGAGGCATTCGTGGAGAAGCGCTTGCCGATGTACGAGGCGCGACGCGAGTCCATGCTCGGCGTACTGCGAAAGCAGATGGAGGAGTTGGACGCGAAGCGTCGCTTCATTCAGGCCATTCTGGACGAGCGCCTGGTGCTCCAGAAGAAAACCGACGAGGAGATTGTGGCGGGCCTGAAGGCGTGTGCCATTCCTGCGCTGTCCTGTCCAGAGAAGCCCGATGAATACGACTCCTATGAGTACTGTGTACGCATGCGCATTGACCGTGTGAAGCAGTCGGCAGTCGTGGAGCTGGACAAGCAACTTGCCGAGAAACAGAACGAGGTAGACTACCTGGACGGGCAGACGGGTGCCTCCCTGTGGCTAACCGATCTGACGGAGCTGGAGGAGGCGTGGAAGGTGTACTCGGCCGCACGCGTGGAAGAGTCCGTGGCGGTGGCGTCGTCTGAGGATGCGAGTGGCAAGGCGCCGCAGAAGAAGCGAAAGGTGGCGATTCGTAAGTAATGGGAACGGGTGGGGTAAAGGAACTCAGTAAAAAGAAGATAATACAATTATGTATTTTTTACTGCAACATGTGTGGTGTATTACATCATGGGCTGGAAGGGGAGTGAACGTGTACCCGCCGACGACATGCTCATCGGCTGCTGCAGAGGGACAGGTAGGTGCGAGATGTCATTCAGGTAATAGTTATAGGCGCGAACCTCCGAGAGAATACGGGGAGCGGACCACTTGACGACAAGCTCATTGAGCTCCTGGATTTGGCCCTCTACGTTGAATTTGTTGTTCTTGGAATACTGTAAATACATGGCACGCATAATCATTTTCAGCTCATCTACGTCTTGGTCGTCAATGACGTATTTCTGTGGACCGCTCATACGGTAGACCTCTTGGCGAATCAGCCCCTGAATCCGGTTGAGGTTCGTACGGGTAAAGAATGCGTCAGAAAGTGCTGTATGGTCCCAGTTGCCCCGGAGCATATCGCTTGCAAAGCTTACCTCACTTTGTGTGGGGTAGCTGAAGCCCGCCGAATCCGGTACGGGGGCACCTCCAGCGTACGGTAGGGCGTTGAGGTTAACTCGGCCGTTCTGGCCGCCATAGCCATAGTTGGTATACGGGAGCTGGAAATCGGGGATGGGCGCACCGGCTGAAGACATCTCTATCCACCCCTCCGTGTTTTTTTTCTAAGTTCTGAATATAGAAAATGTCGTCCGTTACTCGTTTCCTTCGTCAGATTCCTGTTGGTCAGTCCGTTTATGGTGGCAACAACTATGCGCAGATCGCTGCGGCTGCCCTCGAGTTCGTCCCTAGTGGAAGCAACTACGTTGGTAACTACCCGCCAGGCGTTGTCATTCGTAGCACCGCTCTGACTGCTGCTGTCGGTGCCGCCATCGCTGGATACAACGGCAACATCCCCGTCATTCGTGATTTGGGCAAGACCATTTTCTGCCCGACGAACAACGCGACGTCGGCGGCGGGTGTTGCTACAGGCACCACCTCCACGAACTATGGCTACTTCCGCCAGGTTCAGCTCCTGCAGCCGCAGGTCATTAACTCGAGCCAGGGCTTCATTGGTGGCACGAACGGCTCGGTCTTCGGCGTCGTCGGTGGCACTCCTGACACCTACACCCCGTACCTCACGTTCTACGTGCCGACCACGGTTGCAGGTGTCCTCCTTGCCAGCACCTCTGCCACCAACGGCCTCGCTAATGCTGTCACTGTCCTGCCAGATGGCCCGCAGGGACAGATGTAAATTGGTTCTCACCTTTTTCTATACTCTCTTCCATTTTATTCAAACATATACTTACCATTATTGTTTTTAACGCTTACTTAAAAATAATAATACGTACCAATATCAATATTATGAATCGTGCCATGCTCGGTGCACTCGTCGGCGATGCTGCAGGTGCCATTCTAGAAGGAAATCGCGGTGTACCCAGTTCCGAACAATTGGAGAAGGCCTTGACTATGCCTGGTGGGGGATTCCTCCGCGTCGGTCCTGGACAAATCACGGACGACGGCGAACTCACCCTGGCCCTGTGGCAGGCCCTCCAGGGACATTCTCCTGCGAATGGCTTTCCCGTTCGTTCGGTGCTTGCCTCCTATGCCGCCTGGTATGACTCCTTTCCCTTTGACATCGGCCAAACTACCTCCCTCGCACTACAGGCTGTGTATCAGTTTTTAGAGGAGAACCCCTTGTATGGCGAGGTCGGTGTCCAAGACCTCCAGCAACAGATTCAACGCCTGAATCGGGCCTCGCAAGCCAATGGTGGACTCATGCGCGTGACGGCATTGGCGACGTGGGCTGCCTCCTGTGAGGAGGTCAGTGCCGAACAAGCCGCTGAGTGGGCCATGGAAGATGCGCGATGGACCCACCCCCACCCTGTCTGCCAAGACGCGAACGCCATCTACGTCTATGCCCTCGTGCACCTGCTACGCGGTGTCCCACCCCTCGCGGTTCTGGAGTATACGAACGAGTTTGTCGTGTTGAACGACTTTTCACCCGAGGTCAAAGACTGGTTCTTCAATGAGTCGCAAGAGATGGATACTCTCTCCTGTACCTATGACATCGGCCATGTTCGTTGGGGGTTCGTCATGGCGTTCTACTTCCTGCGACACCCCTCCATTCCCTATGAAGAGGCTCTTCGTACCGTCTTGTCCAAGGGAGGCGATACGGATACCAACGCCTGTATCGTGGGCGGATTTGTAGGCGCCTATCAACCGATTCCTAATGCACTGTTGGACCCTGTCCTCGCATTTGACTGTACAAGTCAGGGCAATCGGCGACCGAGTACCTACTCCGTAAAGGCCGTGTTGGGAGCAAAATCCTGAGCGATGGGATATCGTTGTGCCCAGAAGAAACGCTTTAAAAACGTGTCTGAATAGTAGAAATGTTCAATATTATTCTGGGAATATACATCATTGTTGCAATCGTTGTCATAGGTGGTGGCGCCTACCAGCTGCAACGCTCCTCACAGACCACCGCGGCGGTTCTGTTTTTCCTCGGCGCACTCGTCCTCTTCATTGTATTTGGCAACAAGTGGTTCGGTTCCTCTAGCTCGGTGTTTTCTTCCACTCCGGTTTCGTGGCCTCCTACTATTAACACCTGCCCAGACTATCTCGTGTTCTATGAGCGTGCCATGCCCGACGGCACGAAACAGGATACCTGCATTGACCGTCTTGGCGTCTCCAAGAATGGAGCGCTCAAGATGTTCCCTGCGGACGGAGTCGCGCCCGCAAGTGATGACTTCTACTTTTCACTGGGCAGTAGGCGCACGGATACCGCGGGACGCAACCAAGAACTCTGTCAGCGTGCCATTTCGGCGGGTCTGACCTGGGAAGGTATCACCAACGGCGAGAGCTGTATCACGTCCGCGGGCCCCGTGGCACCCGTTGGCCCTGCCACACCTAGTTCCTCGGGCTGCCCTGTGAGTGCATAAGTGCAAGAGGCACGAAGTGCGTTTGAATCCCTCTTCGGGTTTCTACGGGACTGGCAGAGGATAATCCCTCTCTCACGCGTTCATGGTTCAGTGGTAGAATTCCTCCCTTCCAAGGATGAGACACGGGTTCGATTCCCGTTGAACGCAGATATGTCTTATTTTTCGCGCATGTCATGGGTAAAAAATAAGATAGCGATGGGTCAGATGAGCTGGTCCAAAAAAGACAAGGTTCTCTTTCGGATTCTTCAGGAGTTTGGCCAAAGCAACTTGGAGGCACAAATTCAAGCCTCTACACGTGCCTTTTTAACAAGAAAGATATCTCCTTCCTCCGTGATGACGTTTGGCTATTACGATAAAAAACACCACGAGTTTGTATGGCTCCATGGCATGAATCGCCGAATGGAGCGATTTATTGCAGAGGGATACCAACCCCTCTTTGGCGAAGATAGGTCCTGGAAGAAGCTCTTTCATACGACGGTTCCTCTTTCGCCCATGAATCAGAATGTCATTCCCTATCTCATGGAAATGGTGAACGCTCGGTACCGCGTGGTACGTCTGATGCACAACGGGCAAGAAGTGTATGCCCTTGTACCCTTACGTATCAAGCAAACCTTTTCCTTTGATGACTTTTCTCAGGCAATGTTCTTGTACCGCATGGATGATGCCATGGAAAAGAAATATCGTAGGAGGGGCACTAAGAAGCAGTCACGGTCGCAGACGTAGTGCGTTCCATAAGAATGTAAAGAACCATGGCCGAAAGCAAGATAGTATGGTTCGCACCAGTCTTCCTGAAAAAGATACCGCATGTCTTCATCCTGAAATTGAACAAGCCATGCTATCGTGGTTGAAAACACGGTCCCATCCTGCATTTTTACTCATTGGTTCGCCAGGTGTCGGTAAGACCACGATGGTATATCGCGTTTGTAAGCAGGCCCAGTACTGGATTCAGGAATTTAATGCCAGCCATACACGAACTGGTTCCAGTTTCCGTCAAACGATTCTCCCTCTTCTCGTAGAAACAGGTGTCAGTAAATGGATTCACCCCACGACACCGAATGGTCGTGCCGTGCTACTGGACGAAATGGATGGCCTATCCCAGGGCGAAAAAGGGGGTCTCCAAGAACTTCTAGATTACCTCAAATCCAAGCGGAACTTCGCGGAGGATTGCCCATTAATTCTCATCTGTAATATCTTGGAGGGCCGTATCATGCAACAGCTTTTGAAGTATTGCTGTGTTCACTACGTGAATATGCCAAAGAAGGACAAGTTGGTGGAGTTTTTCAAGAAGGAGATTCCTGATTATCTGTATCAACTCGGCGACATCCGCAAAGTGTCCCAGAGTCTTATCTATCAGGACAAATCAGGGCCCTATGCCCCAGGGCGCGAGGAGGTGCTAGACAAAAACATTCACGTAGCGATCCGTGCGGCATGGTTCACTCTCTTTGAAAATTGGGGCGAAAATGATGAACTCAGTCTAGAAACGAAGGATGCGAATCTGGCAGGTCTTCTGTTTCATCAAAATCTGACACTGTTCTTGGAAAAGGTACCCTTTGAAGTCTACGAAGAGATATTGGATTACCTTCGGTGGAGTGACCGAGCCGACTTCTGGGCGTTCTTCCATCAATGCTGGAACCTATTGCCTTTATCGTATCACCTCAAGCTCAAGTATCCCAATCTGTTTTTGCAGAAGTACGAGAAACCTGCAACGATTCCTGAGCCACAGGATCTACAGTATACGTTGGTGTTGACGAAACAATCCGCCCTCTTCAATGCTTGGAAGGAAATGAATCGTGTGTCCAACGAACATGACATTCCCTTTCGGTGCGTCACCCAATGGGCGACCCACCAAACGGGGAAACTCTATGATACCCTCGGTCTCAAACTTGGATCTCCGAATTCAGATGAAGCACGTGCAATGGGTGGGCTCGGCCCAATCGTTGCGCCGAGTGGAGCAAAACCTGCTTCCACTCGTAAGAAGATAGTTCGTGGTAAAAAATCAGCAGCGAAGTAGCCGTCAGTGTTAGGCCACGAATAAGATCCACATTAGAAACGAATAGTACGTTTGTCTGGCCTTCTTGGAAGTTCTTGACAGTTTTCAGTAGTGAAAATAGATTGTTTTCTATTCTCTCTGCTTTCAGACCTATTTTGTCTAGCTCGTCAAACATCTGATAATAAATGTTGTCAAATGCCGTGTAGACAATGATTTTTTTGTCCTTATTTGCCTGTAATAGTTCCAGACAGGTGTCCATCTTGGACTTGGTGGGGAGCGTTAACGGCGCATACGTAGTAGACAAATCCGTGAAACAGCACATGTTTTCTGTAGCAAGCAACCCACGACAGGTGGGACACCTCTTGTTTAGAATTGTATTAATCAATAGGCAACGGCCACAATACAAGTTATAACAACAATTTACCATCATAGGGTGCTCCGCTTTGTCCAAACAAATCATACAGTCCCTTTCTTCTGCCTTCTGCCGAATCCGTTCCTGTGCTACCGAGCCCTGTTGTGATAGATATTGGTCCAATGGAGAGGAAGGTATACCCAGTGCCTGCGCGATGTAGGGAACACGCTCCACAGGAATCGTGGGTGTTCGGTTTCGTGCTTGGAAATAGGACCCTAAGGAATGCAATGACACATTGGGCCGACAAGCATGCTGTTCTATAAGGGCATCAGGAAGAGGCATACTTGCCTGTAGGGCAGCATTGGAATTTCGTAATACGAGATAATACTTCTTCTTGTGATAAAACGGTAAATAGTCCTTTAGAAAGGTGGAAGACACCAGATGACTTTCGTAATACACGATCTCATTGTCTAACAACCACTCCCTACAATCAGGATGTAATTGAACACGATCATGCAGATGATACAAATCATTCTTAGACATGGTCGGATTTTTAAACAAAAGGGGCATCCAGTTGCTCGTGATGAGCCATAGAAATTGAAAATGAAGCGGTGGGTCCGAGGAGGACAAATAAATGGACGACGCTTCATCTATGACAATATTGTTCCATTGAATGTTGTGCTCCGTGGCGAACTCCTGGACATGCTTATAGCACTTGTTGGTTGTTAGCACCACATCGCTTTCTTGCATTGTCCTGGCACATTCCTCTCCTCGCAGTTGGCGTCGTGTCTCCACCGCATAATACTTCACGTTTGTATGCCGTGTTATCTCATTCCGCCACTGTGAAAATAGCGCATGGGGTACAATAATCAAGTTTGTCGTATTCGTATCGGATACATGATACATGTCGTGCGAGTAGAAAAACTTTGTAGACTGGCTGGTGAGTTCACAGGTTAATGGCGGAAAGGAATCGGAATACCCCGCAAGATAGGCGAGTACGCTTAGAGTTTTTCCCGTTCCTGGCTTATCCGCGACGATACCCAATTTACCATTAATGGCCTGGTTGTCGGACAAAAATCCGCGTGTCAGCCTATCACGATGCGCATACATGGCATGAACGATGCTGGCCTGGTGTGGATACAAACGCGTTTTAATCGCCGCAAATTGGACATCGTGTGTCTGAGGTAACAACGACTGATGATATACATTATTAAGTGAACTCAACTTATCAAATAGAAAATGCTCTCCCATGTCTCGGTGAAAGGTATTATATAACTGATACCTGCGATGCTTTAGGCTATAGGCTAGAATAAAATGACAATAAGGACGGCTCCTTTATGAAGTCAGCCAGCTGGTATGTGGTCTCGCGTAATAAAACGGGGGAGGACCGGTCTTTGTGGGCCGAATGATTGTCTCGCAGGATACGTTTGTCCGAGGTATTATGAGCATGGCACATCACCAGAATCGTCTTCTTCGGGTTCAACTGTACCATCTTGTGTTTGTAGCCCTCTAAGAAGGACTCCTCCTCGGCCTTTGTGACAAATTCGTTATAGGAATGCGCCAAGGCATAGCGCTTTCTCCACCCCATCGTGCCATTTGTCGCATGATTCGGACCATAAGGGCCGATGACGTGGATCTTCTTCGTGTCCAAATAATACAAATACATTTCGGAACTGCCTGCGAGGTCTATTTTCGGATTCTTCTTGAATGCGTCCACGACCGATTGCACACGATTGGGTGGATAATAATCGTCATCGTCCATGGCTACAATAATATCGCCTCGCGCCTCCTTGTTTAAGAGATTTCGCTTAGCACCAATTCGCATCTTTTCGTCCACGTAATAATACCGCAGATTCGGTATGACCTTGGCCGCCTCTTGAAATAGGTCTTCCACTTTGTCCCGTCCATCGTCCACGATGATCCACTCCATTTTTTCCTTGGGATAGGTCTGGTTCTTGTATAATTGGATCAAAGTTGGTATAAACTTCCTCCGATTATAGGTGGGTGTTACCACAGACACATCTATGCTCATCTCTTCCTATGATGTGGTGAAACGGGTTTATGCTCTTATGCTCTTATGCTCTTATGCATTTGCGCTATCCTTTGGTGGATCATGTAGATGTCCCAACGTAGTCTGCGCCTTTTGAAGCCCTGTGGTGAACTGTGGAAGATTCTTCACTTCGCTTAGACCTGGAAACGATTCCATTAACTGATTCCAATAGTGGCGCATGATATCAGGAAGGGCCGTTGCCCTCTTCTCGGACTGTGGATACCAGAAAGGCGCGAGTACAAAGGAACCAAGTGGCGAGGTTGGCCGATACGTAGTAGTCGGTAGAATCGTGAACACCGTTGGCATGATATCCTTTGTTTTATCTCCTACCTGCTGATACATATACCATTGATATCCTCCCTTTATCGCATAACCAAAGAGGAGCGCGGCGAACATGTAGGATAAATAATAGCACACGAGGAAGGTGAATAGGAAGAAAAGAACACGAACAGGAGCGGCATACACAATCATGTCGTTTGCTACGAACATTGCCAGAACAAGACAGGCAACTGGATACCAGAGCAGACTGATTCCTGTGGTAAATCCATTCCAAATCTTCGTCAGAATGCGCCGACCTGTGGAAGGAGGTGTATCCGTACTCTGATGTTGCGGTAACGCCGCTTTTGCTGTAGTCATCTGCTCCTCTTTCGCCTTTCGCTCCTCCGCATACTTCTTTGCGTTCGGATCGTCCACTGCCTCGTTTAGTTTGTAGGTGACCTTATTCTGTAATTTTGTCAAAAACGAGTCGTCTGTATCCACCGACATTCTATGACCACGATGGATTTTATTATGATGGAGACTACACGG
>Ga0214921_10006129_pt1 | contig 16640 bp, 17 predicted proteins | sample LL1505_MetaG_FD_177992 | JGI IMG/M metagenome (GOLD analysis project Ga0214921, IMG submission 177992) | Freshwater microbial communities from Lake Lanier, Atlanta, Georgia, United States - LL-1505 | ecosystem: Environmental > Aquatic > Freshwater > Lake | place: USA: Georgia | collected...
GGAAGGGGTCTATATTCTTTTTGCGCCAACGGAAAAAGATCTTTATCCAGAACCCCAAGACTACCGTGTAGATCCTCCAAAAGATTTAGGCGATATCCTAGAAGGTGAATTTAGACCTGGATTTTTTAAAGGCGTGTGTACCGTTGTATTGAAATTATTTTCTTGTGTTCAACCTAATGCTGCTGTTTTTGGTAAAAAAGATTACCAACAGTTGATGATTATTAGACGTATGGCGCATCAATTCGCCCTTCCAGTTGACATCATTGGCGCAGAAACCATTCGAGCAGATGACGGCCTAGCACTCTCTTCTAGAAATGGCTATTTAAACGCTGATGAGCGCCTAGAAGCGCCGCAACTTTACAGTGCCTTAAATGATGTTAAATCGGCTTTAAATCAATCTTCTTCACTACATCTTCCAATGATTCAAGAGATTGAAAATATGGCTAAGAGTAAATTATCCCAAAGAGGCTGGGAGCCAGATTATCTTTCTGTTCGCTTAAGACATAATCTCCTCTCACCAAGTATTGAGGATTTAGCTAGCGGTCAAGAACTTGTAGTTCTTGCAGCTGCGAAATTAGGCAAAACGCGATTGATTGATAACTTAGAGATCTAGTAGGCAAATATTTGGAAGCTATCTGCCTGCACTATTGGTTTTAATGCTCGCTGACAAGGCTCCATTTTTACTAAACCATAACTAGACATGGTTTTTAAAGTGCGTGATAAATTACTTTGCTTTCTGCCCGACAGACTAGCTAATTCAGAAATAGAACTTGGCTCCATATTTTTTATCATATTTAATAAAGTGCGATTTTCATCACTGAGAACCTGAGCAAGGGAACTCATGGAAGTGAACCAAATCTTTGGATCTCCTGCCTTTACCTTATATTTACCAGAAGCGATATCAATCATTCTCTGATGGATTTCTTCCTTCGATGCGATACCAATCTTAAGAATTTTTTTGGTCATTTTTTTGCTGTAAAACTTTGTTAACTTCATTAAAAAAATCAATTAATAATTGTTGTGGTCCTTCAAATTTATATTCAACTACAAGATCTTTACCATTTACATGCCTATGATCATATGGTCGATTTTTAGTCGCTGTATATTTTTTTCTTTTTTCCTTCAATTGATGCGCATTGTCATACCCTAAAATTCGATTCCCATGAAAATCATGAAGCGTTAGTGAATAACGTATTCCATGAGGAATTTGGTAGGATTTAACAACTTCCCAAGCTTCAATTTTTACCCAATATCCTTCATCGTAAGCAATTATTTGTTCATGCAAATCCAAAAGGGTATTAAGTTCAAAATCATCCATCAATTAATTATATCAACTGATGATATAAAGAATAACATAAAACCTTTTACACAGTAGTGGTTTGTGAATAAATTCTGAATTCATTTGAATTCAACCTTAGTGCCCAAATATATTTATCAAAAGTGTCAACTAAACCCTCCCCAGAGGACGTTATTAGCTCATGTGGTAATCCCTTTTAAGGAGAAGAATCATGAGAAAAGTCATTATTTGTATTGCTAGCCTACTTGCTTTAAGTACAAGTTCACTTAGTTTTGCTTGGGGTCATGGTGGAGGTTGGAATCATCAACATGGCTTTAATCCATTACCCTATGTGATTGCTGGAGCAGTCATAGGCGCTGGAGGTGCGATTGCTTATAACGCAGTTCCAGCCCCTTACTACGCCCCTCCGAGAGCCTATTATGAGCAACCACGCATTTACTATGCTCCGCAACCTTATGTGGTTCAACCTCAGGTAATCATGCAACCTCCTGTTGTAATGCCGCCTCAGCCTTATCCATATCGTCCTTATTATTGATAAGAAGAGATAAAAAAACCGCCTCTCGGCGGTTATTTTTTATGCTCATATTTTTATAAATCAAAGTTGTACTTCAAAGTTGCGAAGAAAGTTCTTGGTGGTGCAGGTTGGTAATTGTAAGGACCGTAAGGAGCTCCATACGATACCTGATTACTTCCATAAATAGCATATTGGGTATTGGATACATTCCGAATTGTGATGCGCGCTTCCAAAGAACGCCAACGGTACTCGGCATAAACATCACCAAAAGCATTTGAAGGCATTTTGTTATAGACGTTTTGTTGGTCACCATCGTAATACTGCGAACCAACATAATTAATAACTCCACCTAAAGCAAACTGATCATCCAATTGATATCTTGCACGCAAGTTTAAAACCAGTTGCGGCACAAAACTAACTAGATAACCGTTATTTGCACCATCGGTATAAACAGCCCTCTGATATCTTGCCCCAAAGCCGAGATTAAAACGTGAACTAAGTTGAGATAAGGTATTTAAGTTCACACCAACTCTACGAATATCTGCATCATTAATATTATTTCCTGAATTAGGGTCATATCGGATTTCGTCACGTGAATTCGTATTAAATACATTCAAATTAATTTTTGATGACGCATAGCTAAAATCTCCACCTGCTTCATAGGTCTTGTTTATTTGTGGACGCAATACAACTCCATTAAAGAATGGCAGATAGCTTATAGGATCATATCCATAATATTCATCCGTATTAGCAAAACGGTAAGACTGATTGAATTTTGCATAAATACGTTGTCCAGTTGCATAGCGGTAATTAATTCCAAAATCATAGGCATTTGCTGTAAAGCTGGATAAATAACTACCATCAGGAAACCCAAACTTATCATTTGATGAATTTAAAGATACATCTTGTATTTGACGCCGAACTCCTCCAACCAATTCAAATTGTTCATTGATATTGAAGTTATGCAAAAAATAAAGTGAACGATTCTTCAAATTGACGTGTGACATTGGTAAAGGGGTCGATATGGGATATGAATTACCAGCATCGGATTGATTAAAGTCAAAACCAAGAACAGATGTTCCAAAGCGCTCCCAATTTGCCTTTAATCGTGGGGTCAAATCAAACTGTCTTTTATCTTGTAAAGAAGTATTTTTGTTATATGTATCGTAGGCCAAATTATATGCATTCGCGACTGAAATACTCGAGGTGTTACCGTACGCAGCCTCCATTTCAAATAAGAAATTTTGTACAATGCTTTTAGTTATTCCAGCCCTTGCCGAACTACCGTCCTGAACAATTCCATTACCTTTTTGATAAGGGTCTATAAGATATGGGTTGCCCTTACCAACGTCTGCATTCAGAATCGAATAGGGATAACTGGCTTGAGCATGGTATGCGGATGCTTCAATAAATACTGCATCATTTCCTCCCAAATGCTGAGTCAAACGTCCCTTAAATGAATTTGATAAGGCGTCTGAGTTTTCTCGCCAACCATTCGTTTTTGAGGTATTTACAGAAATAAGTACACTCGTATTATCCTGACGTGTTCTAAAACTAGCGTCCCCGATGATGGTCCCAAAACTACCATATGTTAAGGATGCTTGACTTGATTGCTTGCCACCCTCCTTAGTGATGATATTAATCACTCCTCCAGTTGCATTGTTTCCGTATTGAACACTGGCGCCTCCATTTGTGATTTCAATACGCTCTATTGCACTTACAGGCACAGAATTTAATGGGGCACTTGTTGAATCAATCGGGTTAATTCTGATCCCATCTACCAACACTAGCGTATTGCTGGAAGCATTTACCCCATATCCACCCAAATCTGGCGTTGCACCAATTCCTAATAAACTACCGGTTTGGTTACTCATTGGAACATTGCCAACTTGTTGCAATACTTCCGCTAGATTCGTTGATGAGGATTGCTGAATTTTCTCTTTTGTGATCACCTGAATATTTGCAGGGATGCGATTGATATTTTCTTCAAAACGAGATCCAGATACGACGATTGTTTCTACATTAGACTGTGCGAATACTGCTGGTGAAGCCAAAATACCCCCGCTTATGATAAATGTACAGGCGAGCTTAATACTTTGATGCTGATTAGGCAGTTTTTTGAATGATTTCATGATGTTCCTAAAACAATAACAACTCACTGACCCGTTCCCCGACAGGTACTGGAATAAATTATTTCGTCACTTACCCCGTAACCAAATAACACGTGTTAGGCCGGTATCCGGGCTTGCATTCCCTCAAACCGCCTTCCCAGTTTAAAAAACCAGTGGCATTTGGTTGAGTCGCTAGCTTAGCTAGCAGAATGCTTTCCGTTGCGGGGGCAGCTCAGGTAGTCCTTACTTTTATTGAGTTTGGATTCCTGATTCCCGTTTAACTACGACTATAGAATCAAATCGTGAGCACCTTACGTCTCGAATTATATACAATATAGGTATGGATCATAATAATTCCGATATAAATATGACGAACCCCCAATCTCTTTCCGAGAGAATGGACGCCATTACAGTAAAAATAGAAACACTTCAACAACACATCAAAGCATTGGTCCAAGAAAAATCTTTTATGGAAAATAAGATTTCTGATGCACAAGGCAGAATTCAAAAAATATTGAATAAATTACCTCAGGCATCGGACACACGCCAACTTACGCTTTTAGATAACTCGACTGAGACCCCCCATGAGTGAGCCTAAATCCATCCGTGTAGATGTCGAACTGGCTGGTCAAAAAATGGCCTTTATGACTTCATTTGAAAATGAGGATAAATTGAAAACTGCTGCTCGAGCAGTCAATGATCAAATCTCTCAAATTACCTCAGGCCCTAATAAAAGTATTGAACGCGCAGCACTGATGACTGCCGTGAGTTTTGCGGCCCAAATACAAGATTTAAAAGAAAAAGTCCAAGTTACTTCAGAACCTGGAGTTTCATCTGCCGCATTGCAAGAATTAAGCACTAAATTAGACGCAATTGAAAAAGAAGTTGATATTGCGTTAGACTGTCTATCCCTGCCTGGTTCGCCAAGGTCAATAGTTCCTTGAACCGATGCTAACGCATAAGGCGCTGAACATCTGTAGTGGGCGAGCGCGCCTTGTTTTTACAGAGTATGACTTCGGGTCATATTCTCCCTGGAAATACTGACGTGCCCAAAGCTATTCTGTCGCGCCACCTTGAACTCTCTGGGTTCAGGATGACGACCTAGCGGCTAAGGCGGGGACCTACCTTTTATGAAAGAATCTTCTTGAGCTTTATTCAGATTGTGTTGTTACTGTGTTTAGGCTCAGTAACAGGCCTTATCGCAGGTCTTCTTGGTATCGGTGGCGGAATGATCATGGTTCCCTTCTTAACCATTCTTTTTACCTCCTTCCAGTTTCCAGCAGAGCATGTTTTACATATGGCGATTGCCACATCGATGACCACAATTTTGTTTACCTCAATTTCTTCTGTGCGCGCTCAACAGAAAAAGAAAATGATTCGCTGGGATATTGTCATAGCACTTGCTCCAGGAATTGTCTTTGGGGGGATTGTTGGTGGCGGAAAAATATTCGCTATCTTACAAGGTCCTTGGTTAACCGTATTTTTTGCAAGCTTTCAGTATTTCTCGGCCTATCAAATGCTTGCGAATAAAAAACCCAAAGCAACGCGGACTTTGCCAGGTAAGGTAGGGCTATTTAGTACGGGGAGTTTGATTGGTTCAGTTTCTAGCTTGGTTGGGGCAGGTGGGGCTTTTATCTCCGTTCCTTTTATGACTTGGTGTAATGTGCCCATCCATAACGCCCTCGCCACGTCCTCTGCTTTGGGTTTTCCCATCGCAGCTGCAAGCGCAATTGGTTATATTGTCGGTGGTCTAGACATCAAAGATTTACCAGATCAATCTTTAGGCTATATCTATTTACCAGCTGTTTTATGTATTTCTGCGATGAGCATGCTCACTGCATCTGTGGGTGTTCGCATTGCTCATCAACTTAATACTATTCAACTACGCAGAATATTTGCTGTTGTTCTCATTTGCATCGCAAGCTACATGCTTTGCAAAAATGTATTTCAAATAATTTAACTGCATTAAACTGTTCCTGAAGTCTTTAACTCAGAAATTTCTGATTCAGTTTTATGTAGTACTGTTTCTAAAATTTCTTGTGTATGTTGCCCAAGGGCTGGAGGAGGAGTTTCATATTGAATCGGAGTCGCAGAAAACTTCATTGGACTGCCAACTAAGGTAACTTTACCAGCTGTTGCATGTGGCAACTCAATTTGCATTCCTCTTGCTTTAACTTGAGGCTCTTCGAATACTTCCGCAATGGTATTAATCGGACCATTCGCCACGCCAGCATCATCCAGTAATTGAACCCATTCTTTAGTAGTTTTTTGAATAAAGATATCCCCCAATAATTGAGTGATCTCAACGCGGTTATTTACTCTCTCACCATTAGTTGAGAATTTAGGGTCTTTTGCCAAATGCTGACAGTGCGCCACTTCGCAAAATTTATTAAATAAATTATCATTCCCACAAGCCAAAATAATGGCGCCATCAGCAGTTTTAAAAGATTGATACGGCACAATATTCGGATGCGCATTACCTATCATCTTTGGAGAATTTCCGGTAGAAAAATAATTCATAGCCTGATTCGATAAAAGGGCTACACAGGAATCTAATAAAGCTACATCAATCCATTGACCAACGCCAGTAACTGCACGGTGGGCAATCGCTGCACAAATAGCAACTGTTGCGTACATGCCTGTAGTCATATCAATGATAGGCACACCTACCCGTTGTGGCCCACCACCCGGCAGATCATCGCTCTCACCAGTAACACTCATGAGGCCGCCCATACCCTGCGCCATAAAGTCATATCCGGGACGATCTTTAAAGGGTCCAGTTTGTCCAAAGCCCGTGACCGAACAATAAATGATGCTAGGATTAACTGCTTTCAAGTCATCATAACCTAGACCGTATCTAGCTAAGTCTCCGACTTTATAGTTTTCAACTACAACGTCAACTTCTTTAGCTAAATCTTTGACTAATTGCTGTCCCTTTGCACTGGAAATATCAATAGTAATTGATTTTTTACCACGATTGGCCGCACAGTAATAAGCAGACTCTTTAGTGACATTACCTTGTTCGTCATTTAAAAATGGCGGCGCAAAAGCTCGTGAATCGTCACCTTTTACTGGACGCTCGACTTTAATAACTTGCGCTCCTAAGTCGGCTAAATTTTGGGCAGCCCAAGGACCTGCTAACACTCTTGATAAATCGAGCACTTTAATATGCGATAGAGGACCTGCCATAATAATTTCCTAATGATGAATGATATAAAAATGAAAAAGCACCTGGTTAGGAAGGTGCTTTTTTAATTGTTTTTTTGTTAATCTAATTTAGCTCCAGAAGCTTTTACAACAACAGCCCATCGTTTAATATCTGCAGACACAAACTTAGCAAATGCATCCCCAGTCATATTCGGAGTCTCAGATCCATTATTAACCCAAATTTCTGAGAGTTCTGGGGAGTTCATTGCCTTTGTCACTTCTGCTTGCATTTTATCAACGATGTCTTGTGGAGTCCCTTTAGGAGCCCATAATCCATACCAAGTACTAACCACATATCCTGGAACACCAGCCTCTGTTGCCGTTGGTACATTCGGGAATGCTGGCACGCGTTTTTCTGAAGCAACAGCTAATGCTTTGATCTTGCCACTTTTAATATGCTGTGAGGAAGATCCAAGGCCGTCAAACATCACATCAACTTGACCAGCGATAAGGTCAGCTAAAGCTGGTCCAGCTCCTCGATATGGAATGTGGGTAATAAATGTTTTAGTTTGCATTTTAAATAATTCACCAGCTAAATGATGCGAACTACCATTGCCAGCACTTCCGTAATTATATTTTCCAGGACTCTTTTTTAATAATTGAATAAATTCTTTTAAGTCATTTGCTGGAACTTTTGGATTGATCACAATGACTTGTGGTGGTGATGCGACCAACATCATAGGAATGAAACTTTTTTCAAGGTCATAGTCAAGTTTTGGGTAAATAGAAGGTGCAATCGCGTGATGTGCTGCCCCCATGAAAAAGGTATAACCATCTGGTGCCGCCTTAGATGCAATGCTGGCTCCAACGGTACCACCAGCACCGCCTCGGTTATCAATCAAAATTTGTTTACCAAGATTTTTTGTTAATTGCGCAGACAATGGTCTAGCAAAAGCGTCTGTTCCTCCACCAGCCGGAAACGGAACAATGAAAGTAATAGGTTTTGAGGGCCAATTATCGGCAAATGCATGCAAAGTAAAACAACTCAAAATCACACATGTGAGCTTACTCAAAAACATTTTTATCGTTTGATTCATTTTCAAGGTCATCTCCGGTTAAAGTAATTAAAGGATTTTAGTAACCAATCGTGAGTAAATGACTTCACCATTCACAAAACGTTCATGATTATCCTCTATTTTGTCCAAATCATACAGATAATTCACCATTAGACTAGCGGATTGACGTAATCCCTTTTTCGATAAATCACCTGCCCAATTAATACGATATAACTGTGCTCCATTGCCTAAGTGAAACTTTGCCACAGGGTTACCACCTCTTCTGACAGAAAATTTTGCTAAATAAATGGCGCAAAGTCCAAGCAGAGCATTTTTTTCTTCCTCGGAGGCCTTATCCGGATGCCATCCACTCGATAACTTTTCTGGCCAAGATTGCTTCTTTAGATTAATTTGCTCAAGATACTTTGCTACCTTATCTAAGGTAGGCTTTTCAGTAAAGCTTTCCCCTAAATTTGCACCGCCAATCACCCAATCCATAAAGCCTGGGATGGGAGATAAGGTGACAAAAGTTTTTAAACTTGGGAATTCACTTTTTAAGTAAGTAGCCACTCTCTTGATGAGGAAGTTGCCTAAAGATACCCCTTTTAATCCGGGCTCACAGTTACTTATCGAATAAAAAATAGCTGCTTTAAACTGGGATGAATCAACCGTCTCTGATTTCTTATTTACCAAAGGGCCAATAGCTGCAGAAATTTCTGGAACTAAAGCTACTTCAACAAAAATAAGTGGTTCGTCTGGTAACTGTGGATGAAAAAACGCAAAACAGCGACGATCAGGTTGTAGTCTTCTTCTTAAATCATCCCAGCCATCAATTTCATGAACTGCTTCATGTTGAATAATTTTTTCTAAAATGTGAGCAGGTGAGCGCCAGTCAACACGGTGCATCTTTAAAAATCCAGGATTAAACCAAGATACAAATAAATGATGCAAATCATAGTCGAGTGGCTTTAAGTCTGGTTGCTTGTCGAGCATTTTGATGAGATGACGACGCATTGCCACAATCTCTTTGGTGCCGCCATCAACACGATTAATTCTTCGCAGCAACTCTTGTCGTGGGGCTTCAGTAGCTTTTGTAAGTTGGATTAAATTTTTGCCACTAGGGTCTTGCGCATAGTCTTGTGCCACTTTTAAAACAATACTTGGATCAGGGTTAAATTTAGTTGCAAGCGCGTGATAAAAACTAATTTTTTGCTCTTCATTCAGTAATCGATACTGACTCAAAATATCATTAGCCATACTTGTAGAGTTAGCTTCTCCACGCTCTGTCAGGATTTTTTTTGCTGCATTGATTGCTTTGGATAAAGATCTCACTTGAGATATTTTTTGCAATAAGGTCATGCTGATCCCCTGAAAATAATAGATGCAAAAACTGCTTAATAAATATACTAATATATATCAGTACATTATTTGTCTTTTTTCAATCGAAACAGCAAATAAGCTCCTAAAAGAATCATGGGCAGAGATAACCATTGCCCCATCGACAATCCAAAAGATAGAGTGCCTAGAAAACGATCGGGCTCACGAGTATATTCGGCTAAAAAACGGAAAACACCATAACCAATCATAAAAGCACCTGAAGTTTGTCCACTTCTACGAGGGTGTCTTGCATACAACCACAGGATAATCCCAAGCAATATTCCCTCTCCAGCGAACTCATAAAGCTGTGATGGATGTCGTACCATTTGATCTCCTGCTTGAGGAAATATCATGCCCCAAGCAACATCTGTTGGTCTTCCCCAAAGTTCGCCATTGATAAAGTTACCAATTCGGCCAAAAGCAATCCCAAAAGGAACTAAAGGCGCAATCATATCGGCCACATGAAAAAATGGAATCTGACGTTTTCTAGAAAACCAGGCAATCGCAGCTATGACTCCTAGAAATCCCCCATGAAAGGCCATACCACCTTGCCATACTTTAAAAATATCTAAAGGATGACTTAAATAATGTCCTGGCATATAAAACAAACAATACCCAAGGCGACCACCTAAAATAACGCCCAAAACAGCATAAAACAAAAGATCTTCTAAATCTTCTTTAACAAAACCTTGAGCTTTGATAGGCGGTTGGGCAACTCGTAATCGTCCCAGCAATAAATATTGCATGAATGCTAAAAGGTACATCAGCCCATACCAATGCACAGCGATTGGACCAATCTGAAGTGCTACAGGATCAAATTGAGGATGAATCATTTTGCGCCCTTTTGATCATGATTGAAGAGTTCTACACCCATCGATCGATATTGTTTGTAACGTTGTCTACCTGCTAATACATCTTGCTCTTCAAGGGAAACTACTTCAATCACTCGCGCAAATCGATCGGTAATTTTTTCAATATCTTCTAAAAATTCTTGTCCCAAATGTATGAAAACATCTTGGTGCTGAATGTTCTGAAATTGTAATTCATCATAAGTTGTTGATAACACAATCGGGGTAAATTCAGCGGTTTCGTCATCAATCAAACAATGGGGCAAAAACTCTTCCGCGCTAAAACTCCAAAGCATGTGATTAAGTTGATCAATGTCAGCCGATGAACCAACAATGACTATTTTTTTTATCGGTTCAACTTCAGAGGCAAGTGAAAATATTTTTCGCGCCAGCCGGCAAGTGTAAGTTAACTTATCACCGACTTGACTATGAAAATCAACACGTGCCACGTACTTATTTCGCCTGAAGCAAATATTCTGTCAACAATGGCACGGGTCTTCCTGTTGCCCCTTTTGCTGCGCCACTTTTCCAGGCAGTACCCGCGATATCTAAATGCGCCCAAGGATATGCATGCGTAAAACGAGATAAATAACATGCGGCTGTCACACTTCCTGCCGGCCTACCTCCAATATTTGCCATATCCGCAAAATTGGATTTTAATAAATCCTGGTACGCGTCATCTAGAGGCATATGCCAAGCAGTATCCAAAGAACGCTGACCAGCCTCTAAAAGATCGTTCACCAAATCATCATGTTTACTAAATAAGCCGGTATGTACCCCACCCAAAGCAATGACGCATGCACCTGTGAGTGTGGCAATATCAATGACAGCTTTTGGCTTAAAGCGCTCCACATATGTAAGAGCATCACATAAAATCAATCGGCCTTCAGCATCTGTATTTAGGATTTCAACCGTTTGACCTGACATGGTCACTACGATATCTCCTGGTCGAGTGGCTTTGCCAGATGGCATGTTCTCACAGGTCGGAATGACTCCAATCACATTTTTCTTGAGGCGCATTTGCGCAACTGCTTGCATTGTGCCTAACACGGAAGCAGCACCACACATGTCGTACTTCATCTCGTCCATGCCTTCACCTGGCTTGAGAGAAATACCGCCTGTATCAAATGTAATTCCCTTTCCAACAATGACAATTGGTGCCTCTTTAGCTGAACCACCTAAATGATGCATGATGATAAATTTTGGCGGGGTATCAGAGCCTTGAGTCACCGCTAAAAATGCACCCATCCCCAATTGTTCCATATCTTTACGCTCTAAGATCTGGACTTTTAATGCATGGTCTTTACCAATCGCTTGCGCAGTTTTCGCTAAATAAGTAGGGTTACAGATATTTGGGGGTAAATTACCAAGATCTTTCGCCAAGTTCATGCCTTGCGCAACCGCAACTCCAACGCGAATGATTTCTTTGAGTGACTTTTCGAGTTGCGAAGTTGTTGCAAAAGTAACGGACTTTAAAGTCACCGCTGTATCTAAAGGCTTTGTCTTGAATTGTTTAAAGCGAACACCAAATCGATAACATGCCTCTTCGGTCAGTTGAATTGTCTGACGAATGATTTGGCTATAGAGGTTATCTATATTCTGAGGCATTTCTTGATCTAACAACCAAAGTACAGTTTGGGAGTTAGAAGAAATAATCACTCTTAATGCCGAACGCGCTGCTTTTGCATATTCAGTCAGTAATTTATTTTCAGAAGTTTTTTCTGATAATTCTGAATGTTCACCTAAACCCACAAATAAAATACGTTGTGCATGAATTCCCTTACCCTTCCATGTACTATTTTGGTGAATCATTAAGGTCTCACCCACTTTACCCGAAAAGTCTTTATTTTTAACGGGCGAACTCAAGGCACCGTCTAGCAATCGATCAATGCCTGATAAAGATTTTGGCAACGCTGACTTTGCTTCATCTTTGATTTGGCAAAGGGGTAAAATAATACAGTCAACTGTAGAAGATAATTGTGCAGTTAAACGACTTTGGCCTTCTGGGAAAACTTTCGTGATAAATTTTATTTGCATCGTGCTTTGCCTACCTAAAGTAATTAATAACTCTATTATCCATCGAACTATAAAAAAATGATTTTTGAACGATCTCTCAGGAAAGAATTATCCTACACCACTGGTGCAGTCTTTCTTGTGCTCATGACCATTATGATGACAACCCTGGTGATTCGCATTTTAGGGTTTGCAGCATCTGGCTCGATCAATCCCAAAGACGTTGTTATTCTTATTATGTTAGCTGTAATTGGTTACATTGCAGTGATTCTGTCAGTTTCCTTGTTTGTAGCGACTATGATGGTTTTAATCCGTTGGCATAAAGATTCAGAAATGGTTGTCTGGTACGCCAGTGGGCTGAACTTAAAAAGACTTTATGGTCCAGTTTTACGTTTCGCAATCCCATGGATTATTGTCATTGCGGTGATGGCATTGTTTGTTTGGCCGTGGTCAAACGCTAAAACTTCTGAAATCTCACAAAAATTTAAAGGGCGAGATGTTACTTCAATGTTGATTCCAGGGCAGTTTTTTGAATCAGTGAATACCAGTCGGGTATTTTTCATAGAAAATATCGACCCTAAAACCAATAAAATTCATAATATTTTCGTTGCTGATCATAAAAATGCCCGCTTGACCATCGCTATGGCAGAAACAGGAAAAATCATTTTTTTAGAGAATGGTATTAAGCAAATACAAATTGAAAACGGAAAAAGATATGAAGGACAACCCAATAAGGGTGACTTTAAAATCTTAGAGTTTGAGGGCTATACCGTTGATATCGAAAAAAAGACTCCTGCCCCACCCACTTATAGCCCCAAAGAATCACCAAGTCTTGCTCTTTTAGAAAATCCTAACCCCGTAGCGATGGGTGAAATTTTGTGGCGAATAGGTCTGCCATTAATGGCTTTGGGGCTCGTGCTGATTGCTGTTCCACTTGCTTATGTCAATCCGCGTCGAGGTAATTACATCAACCTAATTTATGCTGTATTTACCTATCTAATTTATAGCAATCTTTTAAATATTTCTCAAACCTTGGTTTCTGATGGTAAACAATCATTTATGACGGCCTTTTGGCCGATTCATGTCTTTGCCATATTGATTGCGTTTATCTTAGTGCGAAATCGTATGAACCCAGCTATCAGCTGGTGGAAGCGGCAAATTCCTGGCGGGTACAAATTGTAATGTTTTTACTCTTTCCAAAAATCTATGAAAAGTATTTGGCGCGCCAAATCTATACCAATTTCTTTTTTATTTTGTTTGCCTTAATTGCACTCTTCATCTTTTTTGATTACCTAAATGAAGTGAATAATCTGCGCGGCAATTACTCGAACTACTTAGCATTTATTCATATTCTTTTAAAGTCTCCAAGTCGTCTTGTAGAACTTATTCCTATGGCTGGTTTAATTGGCGCGATTTATGTTTTTGCCCAAATGGCAAGCCAATCTGAGTTCACAATTCTGCGTATGGCGGGTCTTAATACCTCAAAAGGTTTATGGGCCCTTTTTAAAATTGGTGCGCCTATCATTATTTGCACCTTTATGTTGAGCGAATGGGTTGGGCCGTATTGTGACACTAAAGCAGAGGAAATGCGTTCTAATGCTTTAAATGAAGCCCTAGGGAACACTCTTAAAACTGGTACTTGGATTAAAGATAAACTCCCTGATCCTGATGGTGACGGGCCGAAAAAGGCAGGTATTCGATTTGTGAATGTGGGTAGCATCAAAATTCGTGGTGAAATTGCGGCAATACGAATGTATGAATTCGATGAAAACCGCTATCTTCAAGTGATTCGTGAAGCTGAGTCAGGTAGCTACGATGAAAGAGGGTTTTGGAACCTTACCAACGTCACTGAAACACGCCTCATCGAACGAAAACAAAAAAATGTTTTAGATACGCAATTTCGCGCTGTTAGCATGAGCTTACCAATACAGCGTCTTCAATCAGAAGTGACTCCAGATATCTTAGCTGTTCTCTTAATTGCTCCAGAGAGAATGTCGATTTTGAATCTCAATCGTTTTATTGAACATCTTGATGACAATAAACAAGATAGTAAATCTTATCAGTTAGCTCTTTGGAAAAAACTCGTCTACCCCTTTACGATTCTCGTGATGCTCTGCCTTGCTTTACCTTTTGGTTATATACATGCCAGATCAGGCGGGATTAGCTTAAAAGTGTTTGGTGGCATTATTTTGGGAATGAGTTTTATTTTATTTAATAATTTATTCTCACACATTGGCCTCTTAGGCTCTTGGTCCCCCATAATGACAGCAACACTCCCTTTAGGGGTTTATTTAATCTTGGCTATCATCGCCTTAATATGGGTTTCTCGAAAATGAAGGCTGTTATTTTTTTTGGTCATGGTGCAAGGGATATTCGTTGGCGTGAACCTTTTGATCGCTTAGTTCATCTTTGGACTTCTCAATCTCCTGATATTCATGCAAAAGTGGCATTTTTAGAATTAATGACGCCTTCCTTATCTGAAGCAATTGCTGAATATTCTGCAATGGGCTTAGTTGATGTGGTAATCATCCCAGTTTTTTTTGGGCAAGGCGGTCACCTGCGTAAAGATTTACCTGTCATTCTGGAAAATTGTCGTACACAATTTCCAGAAATCAAATTAAGCACGTCTCCTGCTGTTGGTGAGAGTGATGAGGTCTTGCAATCGATCATCCATTTCACAAAAGCACAAACTCTCTAATCGGTTTTGTTGCTCTTTAACTCTCGAGAAGGCATCGCCAATCATCAGGATCGCTGGCGCATCTGGGTTAGACCACTCATCTAACAGACCTTCATGAAGATGTTGAAGGTTCGTATATAACTTTCTTTCTTTTGCTGTACTAATGGACTCAACCACCACCACTGGAGTTTCTATCGTTCTTCCTGCTTGAATAAGCTGGGCCGCAATACGCTGTCCATCTTTTCGTCCCATATAGTAAATAAGAGTATCTGCATTCGGAATCTCATTTACAGATATCGTTTGATCCGCTTTTGCCATCGTAACAAACGCGACACTTCGCGAAACTCCACGCAAAGTTAATGAGCTTTGTACACTTGCTGCCGCAGCGAGTGCACTAGTGATGCCGGGGACAACTTCAAAAGCAATATCGTGTTCTTGGAGTGCCACAATCTCCTCATCAGCTCGTCCAAAAATCATGGGATCACCACCTTTTAGGCGAACGATATGATCATATTTTTTTGCTGCGTCTACTAATTGTTTATCAATAAATTTTTGTGCAGTGGAGAGTTTTCCGCAGCGCTTACCAACCGCAACTAACTTCGCTTGTGGGCAAAGTAAAAGCATCTCAGGATCAACCAAGGCATCATAAAAAACAATTTGTGCTTGGGCAAGTAATTTCGCCCCTCGAAGTGTCATTAAATCTTGAGCACCTGGCCCAGCGCCGATTAAATATACTTTGCCTAGAGTAAGACTCATGAATGAATGTCACCTTCACGAATCATACCTGCCGCAACTGTATGATTACTTACTTCATCAATTAGAATAAATGCACCTGTACTCAAGGACTCATTAAACTTATCTGCCACAATATTTTTTTGTAAATGAATCTGAATCCGCCCAATATCATTCATTTGAATGAGATCTTGATGTTGCATATTGGTAACTGTATTCACATCAAATACGTGATCAATTGACTTAATCTTAGCAACTACTTGATTCGTCGTTTGACGCAAAATATATTTACGTTGCAATGACAAAGGCTCACGGTTTAACCAACAAATATCAGCAAGTACTTGTTTGGTGATCAGTACTTCATGATTATTAATATCTATCAACATATCTCCTCGAGATACATCACAATCCCGATCAAGTTCAACTGCAACAACCTGTCCTGCATGGGCGTGCTTTACTGAATTATCTTTCGATTGTTGCATATTGTGATGCGCAAGATGAATGGTTTTCACTTTGGCAACTATAGCTGCCGGCTCAATTCTAATTTCTTGACCAACTTCAATCATGCCAGCCTCAATTCGTCCCAAATAACCTCGGTAATCTTCACTTCTACTACCATCTTGTCTCGCGACCAATTGCACAGGAAAGCGTAAATCACTTTTTTGATTGCGTAGTTGTGGTACAAGCTCCAACTTCTCTAAACAAGATAGTAAGGTAGGTCCCTGATACCAAGGGGTTCTAGAGCTCATATCAACGACGTTATCCCCTAATAGGGCTGCAATTGGAATAATAGTTACATCTGGTAAATGAAGCTGTTCAACAAGTTCATGAATCGCAGCACTTACTTTTTCAAAATGAGATTGTGAAAA
>Ga0214921_10006130_pt1 | contig 16637 bp, 15 predicted proteins | sample LL1505_MetaG_FD_177992 | JGI IMG/M metagenome (GOLD analysis project Ga0214921, IMG submission 177992) | Freshwater microbial communities from Lake Lanier, Atlanta, Georgia, United States - LL-1505 | ecosystem: Environmental > Aquatic > Freshwater > Lake | place: USA: Georgia | collected...
CTTTATAGTGTGAAATAACTTGTTCCATCATTAATTGAACCCAGGAAGGAATGCCTACAACAACACTAATGTCCCAATCAGGAGCATTTTGAATAATCGCTTCAATCCTTTCCTCCCATGTTTTTAATTTGTGGACCCTGGCTCCATGGTTAAAATAAGGGCGCAACCACCCGGGTATTTTATTGGCATTAATTCCACTCAGATCACCTGAAAAATATTTTCCCTCCTTTTTTAAAGAACTTGTTCCCCCAAGCATCAACATCCCTTTGGTAAAGACATCAGGATTTACATCAAAATGATTTAAAGCAAAAAACATTTTTCTACCAGCCCGGCGCATAAATTTACTCATATCATTTGATATGGGAATATATTTGCTGGGTGCTCCTGAAGTTCCTGAGCTTAAAGCATAATATCTTATTTTGCCTGGCCAGGTAACATTATCTATATTATGAAGTGAAAGATGCCACCATTTTTCATAGATTGTATTATAATCAAAAACGGGTATAACCTTTCTATATGAATTCATCAAATCATGAGAATTCAATATTTCCTTGAAATTATAATAATTTCCAAAAGTAGTGTTCTGGGCTTTTTTTAGTAACCCTTTCAAAACAATTTCTTGTTTTCTTTTTGGGGAAGCATGGTTATTATAATCTACAAATTTATCCCCCAATAAAATTCCACGTTTAATTAAATTACCCAATAGATTCATAGCATCATTTCCTTTATTTTCTCCGGCTGATATCAGGGCACCGAAGATTTCCTAAAAAATAAAGAATACCCACTTCAAGGAATGCAAATGCGTCTTTATTATCTGCATTTCCCCGCATAAATCCTTTTTTCCCAATATCCTGAGCTGACAAAGAGGTGCTGCTTAATGATCTGTCTGATAGAGCAACCGATAATGAACCAAACTGGCCTCTTTCCAAAAACAAATTTCTCCTATCTGGATAAACACTGCTCACGTCATCCAAATAATCGGTAAATGTTGTTCGTCCACTTAATTCTAACTGCATACTCCAGCGATCCGATAAATCATATTTTAAGCCTACACCAAATAAAAAAGCAGAAGAAACAGTATAATATTCCTTTCCTCTAAATTGCCCCTCTGTACCCAGTGGTCGGAGATCCACCCATTTATTATTATAATAAGCCTGAGGATTAAACTGAAAAACACTGGCACCTAATAAAAAGTAGGGGGAAAAAAATTCATCTTTACTGCCATGAGTAAAGGGTAGAAAATTAAATTCCAGCTGAGAAGATACCTCCAAAATCGGAGATCGAAAAGAAAGATTTCTATCAATTTCAAAAGGATTATTGGAGTTTGCATCTGATGCTGAGATGATCCCATAATTGCCAGCAAATTTAAGTGCTACCCTATTATTAAAATTATATCTCGCTATTAATCCAAAGGCTTCCCCAGGTTTCTCAAGATTATATTTAGTATTTAAATCACCAAAGTAATGTCCTGCACCCAGCCAAAGGCCTGCCTCCCAACCAATTTGAGACCATGACTTAATACCGGAAAACCCAATGATACTACCTATTAAAACAAAACAATAAAACCTTCTTTTTATAAAAAGCATAGTAATTAAAAGCATGCATTTGTGCATTCATTATTGAAAAACGAAAAGATTCTAATCGGTGGTATATAAAAAAACTTAATTTTTCTTTACATCATCATCAAAATCATCGAAAATATCATCATCCAAATCATCAAAATCTATCGTGTCATCGTCATCGTCCTCTTCACCGTCAAACCAGTCACCTTCCTCAATATCTGCAAGTATTTCGTTTACTTCCTCAAGATCAAAAAAAGAAGGGTCGAAATCGCCCATAGTTTCTTTCATTTCCAATTCTTCTTCATTTTTGGGATTCAACAAGGCCTCCTTCAACTCCATGTAAGCTGCGGGTCCGCCACAATCTTCAAATGGACAGGCATTTGCTCCAGCAAAAGCTATAGGCAGTAAGTCCTCCTCGAGCGTTACTATTTTTTGTAATTTCAAGGTATGCAACCAGCTATCACCGAAATCATATTCGTATTCAAAAGAGTCTCCCTCTTTTAAATTTAATTCATGAATCAAGGTATCGTCTGCATCCAATATTTTAGTACTATCTAATTCTTCATCATCGATGAGACCGTACTCTTTACCATCTTTTTTGAACTGGAAAAGATGATCATTTTCCCAACCCATAACCACTTGAATGACTTGATGTAAATCAAATAAACTGTGTAATTCACTAATTTGGAATGTCCTCCAGACTTCGGGAACAACCTCATTTAAAGAGATTCGAAATTGATAATATTTTTCCATAACGCATATTTATTTCAATCAATAATTTACTTCTTCCAAAGGTTCTATCCAAAAAGAATTTAATCCATCTCCCGAAATTAACTTAAAAACCTCAAGATTTAAAAGTTCAAGTAAAGCGAGAAATGTTACAATAGCCTGATATCTGTCAACACAATGTTGAAAGATATCTTCAAAAGCTGCTTTTCCCTTTCGTTTTACGACCGAAACGAGCACATTTTGCTGATCTTCTATGGTATAATTTATTTGAACCATTTCATGCACTGCATGAGGTTTTTTAACTTCCAGTCTACGCATAATAGATTCAAAAGTCCGCAATAGTTTAAATAAGGAGATTGATTCTAAAGAAGCATCTGCCAAAGCCTGGTTTGCCAGTATTTTTATTTCCGCTTCCAGATTTCCTCTTTCAAATTTCTTCTCTCTGGCATCTTCCCATTCTCGGAAAGTATCTAAAACTTCCTTAAATTTTTTATACTCCAGTAACCTGCTAACCAATTCTTCTCTGGGATCAATTTCGTTCCCTGTTTCATCCACTGGCTTTCTAGGAAGTAATAATCTGGCTTTAATGCGACAAAGCGTAGCGGCGACAACAACAAATTCACTGGCTAAATCGATATTTAACCTTTCCATTTGATGGATATATGCAAGAAAATCTTCCGTAACTTTTGAGATAGGTATATCATTAATATCCAGTTCATCTCTTTCAATAAAGAAAAGCAGCAGGTCAAAAGGCCCTTCAAATTGGGGGAGATGAATGGTGTAAGTTTCTGCCGTGGCGTACATACTGAAGGATTTACCAAATTATCTTTTAAAAACTCAAATATAGTTAGATTTACAGATTTAAATTAGTATTCGTCTTATATGAATAAAGGAAACTTATATTTAATGCCATCCCCATTGGGAGCCGGCGGGGAGCATACTATTGCTCCATATTTGTTACAAAAAATAGAAACCTGTTCCTTTATCTTATCTGAAAGGGGAAAAACAACCCGTGCACAACTTAAAATTTTACTCCCTAATTTAGCTTTGGAGAAAATAACTTTTATGGAACTTCCTAAGCATCAGCCAAATCAATCGATAGAAATACTTTTAGAACCTGCTTTGAAGGGATTTGATATTTGTTTGTTTTCTGAAGCAGGATGTCCCGGAATTGCCGACCCAGGAGCCGAAGTTGTAAAGCTCGCTCATCAGCTGGGTATTAAGGTGGTTCCTATGGTAGGGCCTTCATCCATTCTACTTTCTTTGATGGCATCAGGATTAAATGGTCAAAGATTTACCTTTTTGGGTTATTTGCCTGTAAAAAAGCCTGATTTAGTGGTGCAACTTAAAGTAATACTGACTGAAATTTCAAAAAATGCAACAACCTTTCTTTTTATTGAAACACCTTACAGGAATGAATCCTGTTTGGCCGTTTTGTTAAATCATCTACCTGATAATATCCGTTTGTGTATTGCCGCAGATATAACATTACCCGATGAGTTTATTGAAACCAAAACCATTTATCAATGGAAAAAATCAGGCCTTCCTCCCATTCACAAAAAACCTGCTTTGTTCCTCATTGGCCAGTAACATAAATAAATTATCTGAATTTTACTTATTTTTACCAATCAAACCTTTTATAAATTGCTAATGGATATATTATCAGCACTTCCAAATTTACAGAAAAAGGGATTCCTCGATTTGCCCATTGACCCCAGCATAGATTTATTTGAGGAGATAAATAAGCTAAAAAAGGAAAAAAATGCCGTTATCCTGGCTCATTATTATCAAGAGCCAGATATTCAAGACATTGCTGATTATATCGGTGACAGTTTAGGTTTATCACAGGAGGCCGCCAGAACAAAAGCCGATTTAATTGTTTTTGCCGGAGTGCATTTTATGGCGGAGACGGCTAAAATATTATGTCCTGATAAAAAAGTAGTATTGCCTGATTTAAAAGCAGGTTGTTCCCTCGCTGATTCTGCTCCAGCTCCCTTGTTTAAAAAATTTATGGAGAAATATCCAGGCCATACGGTGGTCAGTTATATCAACTGTACCGCTGAATTAAAAACACTCACTGATATTTGTTGTACTTCCAGTAATGCAGTTCAAGTAATCGAATCTATTCCAGTTGATCAACCTATTGTTTTTGCACCCGATAAAAATTTAGGTGCATATCTGAATAAGAAAACGGGAAGAAATATGGTTTTGTGGAATGGAGCATGCATGGTTCACGAGATTTTTTCTGCTGAAAAAATCGATCGTCTCATGTCTCAATATCCAGAAGCCGAACTTATTGCACATCCAGAATGTGAAGAAGTAATCTTGCGAAAAGCTCATTTTATAGCCTCAACAACAGGCCTGTTAAACTATACCATAAAAAGTAAAAAAACTTCTTTTATTGTGGCAACGGAGTCTGGAATTATTCATCAGATGGAAAAATTTTCTCCTGATAAAATCTTTATTCCCGCTCCACCCGAAAATTCCTGTGCTTGTAATGAGTGTCCTCACATGAGACTAAATACTCTTGAAAAGGTATATCTTGCCTTAAAGTATGAATTACCAGAGATTATTCTCTCTGACTATGTATTGGAAAAAGGAAGGTCATGTATTGACAGAATGTTAGCTATTTCGGCAAAAGCTGGTTTATAATTTTAGTATTATGAAAAATATTTATCTACTTCTAATTTTATTTTTGACCTCCTGCTGGTCTTTTGGTCAAAATAATGCACCCTCTTTAGTCAATGAAAAAAAGGGAGTTATTCAGGCATTGGAAGCAAATAAACAAAAATATATAGATGTTGCATCCAATATTTGGAATCTGGCTGAACTGGGTTATAAAGAAGGAAAAAGCTCTAATCTTCTGCAGTCCATGTTAAAAGAGGAAGGTTTCAGCCTGGAATCCGGAGTAGCAGGTATTCCAACCGCATTTACCGCGACCTTTGGAAGTGGAAGTCCTGTCATTGGAGTGCTTGGAGAATTTGATGCATTGCCTGGATTTTCACAAGATGCCGTTCCCTTTAAAAAAGAGCTCCCTGGCAATACAAATGGTCATGCCTGTGGTCACCATTTATTTGGTTCAGCTTCCGCAGCTGCTGCTATTGCGGTAAAAAACTGGTTAAAATCAACTGGTCGAAAAGGTACTGTTCGTTTTTATGGTACGCCTGCCGAAGAAGGGGGTGCTGGTAAAGTTTATATGGTTCGAGCTGGTTTATTTCAAGATGTTGATGCCGTAATCCACTGGCATCCAGGCGACGATAATAATGCTAACCCAATCTCATCACTGGCTAATAAATCGGCAAAATTCCGTTTCCGTGGCGTTGCCTCTCATGCCGCCGCTTCTCCTGAAAGAGGAAGATCTGCTCTTGATGCCGTTGAGGCACTAAATTATATGGTCAACATGATGAGAGAGCATATTCCAGAAAAATCGAGAGTTCACTATGTTATTACCCGAGGTGGTGAGGCACCAAATGTAGTTCCTGCTTTTGCAGAAGTATATTATTACATCCGCCACCCTGAAATGGATGTAGTAAAGGATATTTTCAACAGAGTAGCCAAAGCGGCAGAAGGCGCAGCGATGGGAACTGGAACATCGATGGATTATGAAGTTATTCATGGTGTTTATAACCTATTGCCTAATCAGATTCTTTCTAATAACTTATATGAAAATTTAAAAAATGTCGGTGGCGTAATTTACGACAAATCGGAAGAGGATTTTGCAGCGAAAATCTTTCCTTCCCTGAATAGAAAAGATGTAAATATTGCTGATGCTGCAACAATAAAACCTTTTGCTGATAATAGTGATGAGGCATTTGGCTCCACCGATGTTGGCGATATAAGCTGGCTGGTTCCTACCGCTGGCATTTCCAGTGCAACCTGGGTTCCTGGAACAGCAGCTCATAGTTGGCAAGCAGTAGCCGCTGGTGGTATGTCGATAGGCCATAAAGGCATGATGGTTGCAGCAAAAACAATGGCACTTACCATAATGGATTGCCTGCTGAACCCTGAAATGTTGAAAAACGCGAAGCTGGAATTATTAAAGAGAAGAGGAGACCAGTTCAAATACGAAGCCCTCCTTGGCGATCGAAATCCTCCTTTAGATTATAGAAATTAATATAAATATTCTTATCCTATGAAACCTACTTTATTAGTACTCGCAGCAGGTATGGGCTCTCGTTATGGAGGTCTGAAACAAATTGATCCTGTTGGCCTAAATGACGAAACTATTCTCGAATTTTCAGTATATGATGCTATTAAAGCTGGATTTGGTAAAGTTGTATTTATCATCAGAAAGTCTATCGAAAAACCTTTTAGAGATAAAATTGGGGTTACTTTTGAACATATTATCCCTGTTGAATATGTATTTCAGGAATCTTCAACCCCTATAGATGGTCTTTCCTCCATTCCCGAAAGAGAAAAACCCTGGGGAACGGGCCATGCCGTTCTAGTTGCTGCCGATGTGATTAAAGAACCTTTTGCTGTAATAAACGCAGATGATTTTTATGGTTTTGATAGCTTTTATGTCATGGCAAAGTTTTTAACATCGGAATGTTCTCCCGAAAAACATGCTATGATTGGCTATTATCTGAATCATACCCTTTCCGATTTTGGTGCTGTGTCCAGAGGTGTATGTACCAGTAATGAATACAATTTTTTAACAAGTATTAAGGAGACTCATCAAATCATAAAAAGTGGGCAGGAAATTACAGGAGAATTAAACGGAACAAAAGTATGGTTAACTGATAAAACGCTGGTTTCCATGAATTTTTGGGGATTTCATCCTTCTATTTTTGAATATTTGCGCTTGGGGTTCCTACAATTTATAGAAGACCATAAAGATCACCCTAAAGCAGAATATTATATTCCTCTTGTGGCAAACCAGCTTCTTGAATCTGATCAGGCTAAAATTTTAGTCATTCCCTCGGAAGCTCAGTGGTTTGGTGTTACCTATCAGGAAGACAAGCCTTTTGTTAAACAAGCTTTAGAAAAATTGACTAAAGAGGGTACTTATCCCGATTCAGGGCTATGGTCTAAATAACTGAAATCACTCAGAATTTAGATCCCACCGTAAAAATGAGTGATTGCTTAATGATTGATTTATCCACTTCCTGAAGAGGAGCATTTTGAGTCAGATAAGGGAAAAATACTTCATTAAATTGATTGAATCTGAAACAAACATCAAAAAAATATTTTTCCCCTCTTCTGCCTCCTCCTATGCTTAGAATAGTTTTCGATGTTTCGTCATCCTTAAAGGGAGAGGTATAAAACTGCAAACCAGCTCTCAAACGATAAACATTACTGATTACTGCTTCGCCTCCCATACGGATAGCTACAGCCTGACCTAAACGACCTGTAATTTCAATGTTCGATTCATTTTCAGCTTCCTCAAAGCCATTATAATTAAAACGGTTGGCTGCATAATTAACGTATTCTACTTCACCGCCAATGAAGCCCTTTTTACCCAAAACGAGGCCGACATTTCCAAAATACCTCCAAGGCGTTTTAAAACGGTACTCAAAACTACCTTCGGCGACAGCTTTACTTCCCAAAAAGGTACCTGTTTCATTCGCATTCTCGAAATAATTATATTCCAGTTCATTCTGATAAATGTCCGAAACATTAAAAAAAGTAGGCGAGTGAACGGCCATTCCAATGCGTATATTTTGTTGCGGCTTTACAATAACACCCAACTTAAAATTGGCACCTCCTCCTGTCGTGCTTAGTTCCTCCCTGTAACTTAAATCTTTAAAATAGGGCACACCACCAGGAGCTTTAACCGGATCAGATTCTGTATAATTTCTCACATTGTAGTAGGAAACAAATGGGACACCTACCGTAAGTCCCATGGATACCTTTTCATTATAATTTCCGGCTAAGGTAAAGGCAAGTTCGCTTAAGGAACCGCTATTTTGTATTTCCTGCTCTCTTTGTAATAAAGCTTTTGGGGAAAGCTGATAATCAATGTCATATTTTCCATCGCCATTCAAATCATATAAGGCACCTGCTTCAGAGGCAATACCTGTTTCAAAATCGTCGAGTCCGATATCTGTGTTGGCTATCTCTTGAAAACGCTGTAATAGGGTTCCCTGAGAAGTTCCATTAAAACGGGTAGCACTGCTAAAATGATTTAAATTATTCAGGGTAATGGCAAAATTCATTTGTTTCCACTTATCATGAACAGGCTGAGAGGTAAATACCATTCCAAAATTTTGAATATTTAGCCCTAGTTTATTTTCGCTCAAGGCGGAACCATTTTTATCTGACAGCAACCGAGCTGTTGTTCCGGTTGAAATGAATGCCGGTGAAATAGAAAATTCTGATTTTCTGTACAAACCTATACCCGCTGGATTACTGTTTACCGCACCAAGATCTGGACCAATGGCTCCCATAGAACCACCTGTAGCAGTATATCTTGCTGTTCCTCCTGGCTCTTGATAACTGAATCTGATAACATCAGCAATGCTCTGTCCATTAGATAAAAAAGGAGAGAATAAAAGAAAAAAATATACTGACCATTTTATTTGAAAGGAATCCATAGGCATTTATTTTTAAAAATAAAAAGAACGGGTGGAATACACCTTTGTAATATTCCACCCGTTCAATAAAGCTTAAATAACAACTTTTGTTAATTAATTATTGGTTTATAACTCTTCCTCCTGATGAAGATCTTCCACCACTTGAAGGAGCACTGCTGCTTGATGGCAAGGATGAAGATCCTGAACCTACAGACGAACTTCTTGGTGTTGACCAACTTGGTGAAGATGAGGGAGAATCAAAATTTCTTGATGGTGAAGTACTTCTGGTTGTACTGTTAATTCTTTCCGCACTTCTAATTTCAGAAGAAGTTCTTGGTTGAATACTTGTGCTTGGTCTTTGACGACTGTATTCAACTGAAGGCTCACTTACTCTTGGTGAATATCCTCCTGAAGATGGAATCCTACCCTCAGTGGAAGGATAACGACCAGCACCCTGAACTGAAGGGATTCGGGTATTTCTTTCGATTGGCATATTTCTGCCGGCGGAAGGATTTGTCCTTGGAGTACTTTCAATAGTACCTATTTCAGGATTACGTGCCCCTGGAACTGGGCCTACAGATCCTCCTCCTCTTCTTGGGCCATAATGACCATTAGAGCCATCAACAGGTGTTACCGGAACATTATTATTGTTTAGGCCCCAATTATTGTATCCGTAACCATTTCCCCATGTTGGCATGTATCCGAAAAAGTTATAGGTTGGCATATACATGAAAGGAGATCCCACCCAGGCAAAACTGCTCATTGACATACCAGCTCCAAAACGGGAGAACGGAGAAATCCACGGTGAAAAAAATGGATCATACATACCAAAACTATTCCAGCGATTGAAATTATTGAAACTGTTCCAACGATTGAATCTGCTGAAAGCGCGTTGTGTATAAAAATCATCATAAATTAACATTGTTCCTGCTGAACGTAAAAACGGATCATAGTAAGCCATATCTACGTAGTATGGGTCAAAGAAACTAAATCCTTGTAGAGGCCTGTGAAAACGACGGATTCTTGAAGTATAATAAAAATCATAATCGTCGTAATAGCTATTTTCACCCTCGCTATACCCTTTCGCATCTGCAGAATAGGATTCTGGTTTATAAGAACCTGAGCGATTTGATGAAAATGAGCTGTTTTTTGTTTTTACCACCTCATCAGGATTGTAATAAACATCATCCATTTGAGCACTCATTGGACGGATAGCCAACAAAGTGAGTAAGGCAATAATCAGAGTGTATTTCATGACAATTATTTTAAACGTGGAATTAATAGTATCATCTTTTAAACAGAACATCTAATTTATTACTTTTGTCGCATTAAAGTTGTTAATGTTTCGTAAATAAATCATTTATTTTGAAAATTTAACGTTTTGACCCATTTTTTTCATTAATTCTACTTGATTTATGTCAAAAGAAATAACGCCTCGATCCACTGATTATGCACAATGGTACCAGGATATTGTTAAAAAAGCAAATTTAGCTGAAAATTCTGCTGTCAGAGGTTGCATGGTTATAAAACCTTATGGATTTGCTATCTGGGAAAAAATTCATGACCAGCTTGATCGCATGTTTAAGGAAACGGGACATGTAAATGCTTATTTCCCCTTATTTATCCCAAAAAGCTTTTTAAGTAAAGAGGCCCAACATGTCGATGGTTTTGCCAAGGAATGCGCCGTGGTTACCCACCATCGTTTAATGAATGCACCCGATGGAAGCGGTGTCGTTGTAGATCCTACTTCAAAATTAGAAGAGGAGCTCATTGTAAGACCTACTTCAGAAACGATTATATGGAATACCTACAAAGACTGGATAAAATCCTATCGCGATCTGCCTCTGCTTATCAATCAGTGGGCCAATGTGGTTCGGTGGGAAATGAGAACACGCCTTTTTCTAAGAACGACAGAGTTTTTATGGCAAGAAGGGCATACTGCGCATGCAACTAAAGGTGAGGCAATAGAAGAAACTTTGAAAATGTTAGATGTTTACGCAGAATTTGCAGAAAATTATATGGCTATGCCTGTGATTAAAGGAGTAAAAACGGCAAATGAGCGATTTGCCGGGGCGGAAGACACTTTTTGTATTGAGGCTTTGATGCAGGATGGAAAAGCACTTCAGGCGGGAACCTCTCATTTTTTAGGTCAGAATTTTGCCAAAGCTTTCGATGTTAAATTCCTTACTGAAGATAATAATCAGGAATTTGTCTGGGCTACTTCCTGGGGCGTTTCCACCCGACTAATTGGAGGCCTTATTATGACCCATTCCGATGATGAAGGATTAGTTTTACCTCCAAATCTGGCGCCAATTCAAGTGGTTATCATTCCGATTCCAAAACCTTCTCCCGAAATTGACGAGGTTGTTCATAAAATTATGAAAAACCTAAAAGCCAAGGGTATTACCGTTCAATATGACAAGGACATGAAAAACAGGCCTGGTTTTAAATTTGCGGAACATGAAATGAAAGGTATTCCTGTTCGTCTGGCCATTGGTCAACGCGATTTGGAAAAAAATGAAATTGAAGTCGCCAGAAGAGATACCAGAGAGAAATTTACAGCTAATTTAGACGGAATTGAAGAAACGGTTGCTCAGTTACTCCTTGACATTCAAGAAAATTTATTCCAAAAAGCAAAGTCTTTTAGAGATCTTAAAACAACAAAAGTAGATACTTTTGATGATTTTAAATCCCTTGTAGAATCTGATATTCCTGGTTTTATCTCCGCTCACTGGGATGGAACCAGTGAGACAGAATTAGCCATCAAGGAAATTACTAAAGCAACCATTCGATGCATCCCTTTCAATCAGGAAGAAGAATCTGGAACCTGTATTTATTCAGGTAAACCCTCTTCAAAAAGAGTATTATTTGCAAAATCTTACTAATTGTTCAATTAAATCATGAAGTTATCAAAAAAACCAAACTGGTTAGTTGTTCTGGCTATGACTTGCCTTTTGGGCTTTTTGGGTCTAAATCGATATGCTAACCGGTATTATGGTCGCGAGGTATTGATAAAAAAACATTATATCCGACCAGACTATAAGATTGATGCCTGGGGAAATGCAGGAAACCTGCATCTCTCCAAAGCAGCAAACTTTGCTAATGATAGAAAATGGGATCAAGCCCTTGCCCATTTAGATAGCATTTTTCCGCTTGATCCCATTTTTGGTAAAGCAAAATTGCTTTCCACTTTCATTTATTTTGAACAGGGAAAATATGCTTATTCCAGGGATTTAGCAAAAAGTTTACTTAGCTTACGCGATAAGCGGCTTAAATATTTTTCAAACTGGTTGCATATATTGAGTAATGTCGGTCTGGGTGATGTCAGGTTGGCAAAAGAACAACTTAACATCATTAAAGAAGATAAAAGTAAACGCTTCTCCCCTGAGATGGAATCACTGCTGAAAGATTTGAATCATCCTCTTGTCTATTTTGTTTTTTGAATAGATATTTACTGTCATGGTTAAGAAATTTAATTTCCTCCTTTTCTTGTTTCTCCCTTTCTATTTTGTTTCGGCGCAAGGGGACGTGATAATGAGTCTTAATGGAATTGCTTTAAATTCCAATGAACTTCTATTTTCAAATAAGGATTTTCTGGAAGAAGAATTATTATTGGCTGAGAAAGCCTTTGAAAAAAGTCCGAAAGATTTAAACACCATAATCTGGTATGGGAGACGCTTAGCCTACCTGGGCCGGTTTAATGAAGCTATACATATTTTTTCAATAGGTCTTAAAGAATTCCCCAAAAACCCGGAATTGCTGAGGCATCGTGGTCATCGATACCTAAGCACCAGAAATCTTGTTTTAGCCAGAAAAGATTTTTCTATGGCAGCCAATAAAGCAAAGAAACTACCTATTCAATCAGAGATGGATGGAAGGCCTAATGAACAAAACAAACCACTGGGAAATCTCCAGAGAAATATTTATTATCACTGGGCTTTGACAGAATATTATGCCGGAAATTATAATACTTCAGCGTCTTTGTGGAAAAAATGCCTTGTGTACTGCCAATTCATCGAAATGAAAGTTTCTGTCTGGGACTGGCTTTTTTTAACCTATCTGAAATCTGGCAAAGATAAACTAGCGGAAGAAATTTTAAACGAGTTACCCCAGGTAGGTTCTTTAATTGAAAATGATAATTACTATCAACGATTACTTATGTATAAACAACATTTTTCAGAAAAAAAACTTCCTGTTGGACCTGATGTTTCCTCTGGAATATCCATGGCATACGGGTATGCCTGTCTGGCAGAAAGCATGGGAGCGCGAACTAAAGCCATTCAGGTTTTGCAAGATATTCTGGAAACCAAACAATGGAATTCATTTTCATACATAGCGGCTGAGGCAGATTTAAGCAGGATGAATAGAAAATAAAGGGGTCTTATTTGTCCTGAAATTCAATAGCGACAATAATTTCATTTCTACGGTTAAAAACTTCATAAGGTGCATTATAACCTAAGTATCTAAAATTACCTTTCGTTTTTATCGATTCCTTTTGTAACAAAGTTTTTAATTCTTCCTCGGCTTTAAGAATTTTATCCTCTCCGGCAAATCCACCAAAAGCATAAGCAGCATAATAACCCGGCAGAGATTTTGAGATTTTCACATTAGGGTCTAAAGGTTTGGGAAGATTTTCTATAGTAAATGATTCAGGCATCACAAAATGCATGACACTTCCTTCCTCTGATTTTTCCATGTGAACCGGTGCGGTCATGGCAATCTGTTTAGATTCAGAATTACCCCCAAAAATAAATCCTGCTAATTTCCTGAACTGATTTCCAGATTCATTTCTGTACCCTTTTGCAGGTGATTTTACTTGGGCAAAAATTGCTGCCGGATAAAATCTGATTTCAAATTTATCCCTTTTAAGCACCACTTTATAGGGTTGTTCCTCCGTTTTTGTTCCCATTTTTAAGAAATTACCTGCAAATAAACCTGTTATGGTCAGGACAATAAAAGCAACAAAATAAATCATTTTCATATCCATTAACTTTTAAAGGATACAAAGAAAACCCTACAATGTTTATTTTTTAATTTTAAAAATTATAATAAATAAAGTCAATAAAAATCTTAATTTGTTTTTTAAAGACCCATATTTAATGCTATCACCCTTAAAAAAATAGTATATGAAAAGAAGAGATTTCCTCCTTGCTTCCTCCGCTGTCGGTGCCTCCACCTTTTTTTCATCTCTCCCTCTTTTGGGTGCGACCAGGCCTGAAAAACAGAAATTAGGTGTTGCTTTAGTTGGTTTGGGGTATTACAGCACCGATTTACTGGCTCCCGCACTTCAATTCACTGAAAAATGTTACCTCGCTGGCATTGTAACCGGAACCCCTTCGAAAGCAGAAAGCTGGAAGAAAAAATATAATATTCCTGAAAAAAATATCTATAACTATCAAAATTTTGATGACATAGCCAATAATCCAGACATAGATGTAGTGTATGTTGTCTTACCTCCTTCCATGCACAAGGAATTTTCAGTCCGTGCGGCCAATGCAGGAAAACATGTGTTTTGTGAAAAACCTATGGCACCATCCGTTGCCGATTGTAAAGAAATGATTCGTGCCGCTTCTCAGAATAAAGTTAACCTCGCCATAGGTTACAGGTGCCAGCACGATCCCAATATTCAGGCTTATATGCAAGTTGCCAAAGAGAAAAAGTTTGGAAAAGTGAAATTACTGACCAGTGCTGCTGGTTATTTTGATGGCCGTTCTACCCATTGGAAACAGAAAAAGGCCATGGGTGGAGGTGTTATGGGTGATATGGGTGTTTATGCCCTGCAAGGTGCCCGTCTTGCTACCGGCGAGGAACCCATCAATGTATTAGCTCAGGCCTCAACAACCCGCCCTGAAATTTATACGGAAGTGGAAGAAACCATTCAGTTTTTCTTGGAATTCCCAAGTGGTGCCAGAGCAGCTTGTATGTCAAGCTATGGGGTGAATATGAATTATCTTCAGGTAAATTACGAGAAAGGATGGTTAAAAATGGAGCCTCACTCTAGTTACAGTGGCAATAATGGCAGTATGTCTGACGGCACAATCATTAATTATCCCATCGCAAATCAACAAGCCAGACAAATGGATGAAGATTGTGCAGCCATAATGTCCAAAGCAAATCTGTTGGTTTCCGGTGAGGAAGGACTTAGGGACACGATTATCGTAGAAGCCATTTATAAGTCAGTGGAAACTGGCAAGCAAGTGAATATTTAACAAAACCTTTACCTGAACACTGTTTTTACTTCTCAATTTTTAGCTACTTTAGCGTCAATAAATTAAACAAAATGAAACGCAGGCAATTTTTTCGCAACTCTTCCCTTGCCGCTTTAGGCAGCTTATTGCTAAACCAAACAAATGGGCACGCCTCAAATGATAAATTGCTTTTTCCAGGTGCTAAAGGAAAAGTAAAAAATATAATTATGATGGTCAGTGATGGAATGAGTACGGGAACCTTGAATATGGCTGATATTTTCTTAAGGCAAAAAAATGGGGTTGGTTCCAATTGGTTAAATTTATATAGAGAAAATAAAGTAAGTCGTGGTTTAATGGATATGGCTTCTGCTAATTCCATTATTACGGATTCAGCAGCCGCAAGTTCTTCCTGGGGAGGCGGAAAAAGAGTAAATAATGGTGCTTTGAACATTGGTCCGAACGGAGAAGAAAATATGCCAATCTGGCAAAAATTTAAGGCAGCAGGTAAAATGGCTGGTTGTGTGACCACGGTTCCAATTACCCATGCAACTCCCTCTGGCTTTTGTGTAAACAGCAAAAGCAGAAATGCTCAACCTGAAATTGCCTTGAAATATATGCAACTAAAATTTGATGTGATGATGGGCGGCGGACATGAATTTTTTTCAAAAGATACACGCGAAGATAAAAGAGATCTTTATGCAGAATATCGTGCCAATGGCTTTCAGGTAGCAAATAATAGAACTGAAATGCTAGCGCTAAATACCGATAAACCGATTTTAGGGGTTTTTTATAAAGATGGATTGCCCTACACCGTTGACAGAGATAATAGCAAGGAAGTTGCTGATCAGATTCCAACCTTAGCGGAAATGACCAAAGTGGCAATCAATAAAATGAAAAATGCTAAGAATGGCTTCGTTTTGCAAGTGGAAGGTGGTAAAATAGACTGGGCTGCTCATGCCAATTGTGCAGCTGGTCTTGTTTATGATCAGGTAGCATTTGATGAAGCTATTAAAACAGTCATTGATTTTGCTGAAGCAGACGGAAATACGCTGGTAATTATTACAACGGATCATGGAAATGCAAATCCTGGTCTGATTTATGGAGAAAATGCAAACAAAAATTTTGACAGCTTACAGCATTATAAACATACAAATGAATGGATCCTGAAAGGATTTACGCCTGATTCAACGCTTGCTCAAATCAAAGAACGGGTCAATTATGCTACCAATATTTCCTTGACCGATGAGGAAGCCAAAACCCTTCAAAATTATTATCTGAAATTAACGAAAGGAGAGGATGGTATTTATAATTATGCCAATTTACCGTTCAGATCTATGGCAGAAATTCAAAAATCCCGAACCAGTGTTAGCTGGATAAGCATGGATCACTCTTCTGATTATGTAGAATTTGCCGTGTTTGGACCAGGTAGTGATAAGGTAAAACCCTTCATAAAAAATACAGACTTACATTATTTCATGTTGGAAGCAGCGGAAGTGGAGGGTTGAGAAAAGGTGGATTAGTCTGAACTATTACATATAAACTCCAATATGGTGAATACCTACCAAATGCTTTTGGATTTGTTCCTCAGTAAGTTTCAGATATGACTTTTCTGTGAAATTCTGAAATGTACCACCATTCATTTT
>Ga0214921_10006132_pt1 | contig 16632 bp, 19 predicted proteins | sample LL1505_MetaG_FD_177992 | JGI IMG/M metagenome (GOLD analysis project Ga0214921, IMG submission 177992) | Freshwater microbial communities from Lake Lanier, Atlanta, Georgia, United States - LL-1505 | ecosystem: Environmental > Aquatic > Freshwater > Lake | place: USA: Georgia | collected...
CGAGTTCGCCTTTGCGACGCGCGTAGATCGGATACTGTTTGCCGGTTTCGAAGCGCGTGTAGTACCAGTAACCGCGGTGCTTCGCCGGCACGGATGCGTCGTCCTGTTTCAGGCGGCCGACGATTTCTTCGTACAGCTTCTTCTGCAGCGGCGCGAGGGGTTCGAGTACCTTGCGGGTGTAGGCGTTCTCGGCTTCGAGGTACGCGAGCATGGACGGATCTTTGCGCGTGTCGTCACGCAACCAGTACCACGGGTCTTCGCGCGAACCGAACGGTGACGGAACCGCATGGGGATTCTGCGGCGCGAGCGGCGGTTGCAGCGCCTTGGCACCCACCTCCGAAATGCTCACCGCCAAAATACCGATGACGCCGAGTAGCGCGTATGTGTAGCGTCGCATTGGATCACAGCGCCTCCGCAGCCAGTACTTCCATGTTCTTGACCGTCTCTTCAAAGGAATCGGCCACGCCGACGAGCAACGTGGTCGCGGGCGATTTCGTCCAGCGCGCGAGTTTTTCACGCAGGCTGTCGCGCGAACCGATCAGCGACAAGGAGTCGGCGAGTTCGTCCGGCACCGCCATCACGGCTTCTTTTTGCCGGCCGGCCAGCCACAGGTCCTGGATTTTTTGTGCCGCATCGCCGTAGCCGGCACGCTCGACCACGCGCTTGTGGAAGTTTTCTTCCTTCGAGCCCATGCCGCCGACGTACAGCGCCAGCATCTTCTTCACCGGCAGATAGCCGGTGAGCGGATTCGTGTCGAGCGAGAACAGGATCGACTGCAATACCTCGAAATCGGGGCGTCGCTGCGCGAGTGCCTCGCCATAGATGTCGAATCGATCGGGAGGCATCAGAAACGGAAACCAACCGTCGAACTGCGTCATCGCGAGCTCGACGTTCTTCGGGCCCTCGGCGCCGAGATAGACCGGCAGGTGTTTGCGCAGCGGATGCGTGATGCTCATCAAAGATTTGCCTTGCATGGTCGACCCGGCGCCGCGATACGGCAGCTGATACTGTGCGCCTTCGAAGCTCACGGGCTCTTCGCGCGCCAGAATCTTGCGGAAGATCGCCAGCCACTCCCGCGTGCGCTCCAGCGGCTTCTTGAACGGCTGGCCATACCAACCCTCGACCACTTGCGGGCCCGACACGCCGATGCCGAGACACAGGCGGCCGTTCGAAATGTGATCGAGCGTGATCGCCGTCATGGCGGCAGCCGCAGGAGTGCGGGCCGAGATCTGCATGATCGCGGTGCCGAGTTTGATGCGCGACGTGCGTGCGGCGATCGCGGCAAGCGGCGTGAACGCATCCGAACCGTAGGCTTCTGACGTGCAGACGATATCGAAGCCTAGATCTTCGGCACGCTGCGCAAGTTCTATGAATCGATCGAGGGGTTTCGAACCCCAGTAACCGAGCGACAGTCCGAGTTTCATGCGGAGGGCATCCCTGGTTGGTGTAACGCGCGATCGACGGCGATCATGACACACAAAGAAATCAGCGAGAGTATGGCGCAGACGGTGAGCACCGGAATCGGCGAATCGGTCGGCAGGAAGCCCATGCCCTGCACGGCGATCGCTGCGGCCGCTTGTTGCGCAAGCCCGATCAGGCTCGAGGCGACGCCGGCGAAATTCGGTACCAGACGCACCGCGCTCGCCGTCACGTGCGGCAAGGTGAGTCCTTGCGCAAACGCCAGCGGCAACATCGGCACGAACCAGTACAGCGGGTCGGTGTGTCCCGACCAGACGAAGGCGGCCGCGGTGCACGCCGAGGCCGCTTGCAGATAAGTGCCGAAGCGCGCCACGCGTTCGAGTTGCGCGTGACCCTGGATGCGCGACACCACGAAATTGCCGAGGAAATAGCCCACCGACAGAAACAGCACGTAGATGCCGAATTCCGTCGCGGGCTTGCCGAGCATCTCGCTCATGATGTACGGCGCGACCGAAATGAACCCGAGATAGAGCGCGTAGATCACTCCGGCGTCGATCATGCAGCCGACGAACACCGGTTTGCGCAGCACGGCGAGCGAGGTGTCGAACAGTTGCCGTGCACTGGCCGCGTTGCTTTTGACTACGCGCGTTTCGGGCAACAACCGCCAACAGGCGATTCCCGTGATCGACGAGATGGCCATCAACACCAAAAACGGCGCGTGCCATCCGAAGCGCTCGGTCATCCAGCCGCCCAGATAGGGCGAAATGGATGTACCCATCATCATGAACAAGGTGAGGTTCGCGAGCGCTTGGGCGAGTCGCCAATCGCGATACACGTCACCGAGCACCGCACGCGACACCGTGGCGCTCGCCGAACAGCCGAGTGCCTGGATGGCGCGCGCGAAGACGAGGACTTCGAGCGTCGGCGCGTACGCGGCGAGCAAGGAGCCGGCAAAGAACGTCGAGAGCCCGATGAGCAACACGGGTCGACGGCCGTACCGGTCCGACAAGGGTCCCGTGAACGGAATGCCGGCGGCGAAGGCGAACAGGAATGCGCTGATGACCGCTTGCGTGGCTGCCGTGCTGGCGCCGAACTCCGCGCGGATCGCCGGCAGCGCCGGCATCAGCACCAGTGTCGAAATGGGGCCGACGACGCTGCAGCCGGCGAGCAGCAGCATCAGGGTGCGCGTCGGCGACACCGGTGACGGCGTGTCGGCAGTTTGTGATGCGGTCACGGCGCGAGGCCGCCCACGCACACGTATTTCATCTCGGTGTAGTCGTCGATGCCGTGACGCGAGCCTTCGCGGCCGAGCCCGGATTCTTTGACGCCGCCGAACGGCGCGACCTCGGTCGAGATCAGACCCGTGTTCACGCCGACGATGCCGTATTCGAGCGCTTCCTGCACGCGCCAGCTGCGTGCGAGATCGCGCGTGTAGAAATACGCGGCGAGACCGAATTCCGTATCGTTCGCCCGCTCGATGACTTCGGCCTCGTCGCGGAAGCGGAACAGCGGCGCCACGGGACCGAAAGTCTCTTCGCGCGCGATGCGCATCGACGCCGTCACGTCGAGCAGGATGGTCGGTTCGAAGAAATTGCCGCCGAGCGCATGACGCTTGCCGCCGAGGGCAACGCGTGCACCGAGACTCACGGCATCGGCGATGTGCGCTTCGACCTTGGCGAGCGCGCGCGCATCGATCAGCGGACCTTGTTCCGTCGGCCCTTCGAGTCCGTCGCCCACGCGCAGTGCAGCCACGGCTTTCGCGAGCCGCGCGGCGAATTCCTCGTAGACGCCGTCTTGCACGTAAAGACGATTCGCGCACACGCAGGTTTGACCGGTATTGCGATATTTGCTGGCGATCGCGCCTTGCACGGCCGCATCGAGATCGGCATCGTCGAAGACGATGAACGGCGCGTTGCCGCCGAGTTCCATCGACACTTTTTTGACGGTGCTCGCGCACTGCGCGATCAGCTTTTTGCCGACCGCGGTCGAACCCGTGAAACTCAGTTTGCGCACCTTCGAGCTCGAGGTGAGTTCGCCACCGATCGCCTCGGCGTCGCCGGTGACGACGTTGAACACGCCGGCCGGCAGACCTGCGCGCTCACCGAGCTCGGCGAGCGCGAGCGCGGAAAACGGCGTTTGCGGTGCAGGCTTGCTCACGAACGTGCAACCGGCAGCGAGCGCCGGGCCGAGTTTCCGCGTGATCATCGCGGCCGGAAAATTCCACGGCGTGATCGCGGCCGCGACGCCGACGGGTTGGCGCAACACCAGCACGCGCGCATCACCGCGGAACGTCGGCACGATGTCGCCATAGACGCGTTTGCCTTCTTCGGCGAACCATTCGAGAAAAGAGGCGGCGTAGGCCACTTCGCCGCGCGCTTCGGCCAGCGGCTTGCCTTGTTCGCTGGTCATGATGATCGCCAGATCGTCGGCGTTGGCGGACATCAAATCCGCGAACTTGCGGAGAATCACGGCGCGCTCTTTGGCGGTACGACGCGCCCAGGCCGGCAACGCGGCTGCGGCGGCATCGATCGCGCGTCGCGTTTCGACGGCGCCCATCACCGGCACGTGACCTACGATGCGCCCGTTGGCGGGGTTGGCGATCGCCACGGTCTTGCCGTCGTCGGCCGTGATCCATTGGCCATTCACGTAGGCTTCTTGTCTCAACAATTTCGAATCTTTGAGCATCGTTCAAACGCCGTATTGTTTGCGATAGGTTTGCAGCGCATCGAGATGCTCCGCAGGCAGCATCGATTGGCCTGGAGTGGCGAGCAGTTCGATCAGATCGGCGAGCGTCAGCAGGCTCACGCACCGCAAGCCGAACTCCGCCTCGACTTCCTGCACGGCCGAGCGCGCACCTTGGCCGCGCTCCTGGCGGTCGAGGGCGAGCAGCACGGCAATCGGCTCGGCGCCGGCACGACGAATCAGCTCGACCGATTCGCGAATCGCCGTTCCGGCGGTGATCACGTCGTCGACGATCACCACGCGTCCCGTCAGCACGCTGCCGACCACCGTGCCGCCCTCGCCATGGTCTTTCGCTTCTTTGCGGTTGAAGGCCCAGGGGACGCTGCGGCCGTGGTGCTCCGACAGGGCGACCGCCGTGGTCGCAACCAACGGAATTCCTTTGTAAGCCGGGCCGAACAGCATGTCGTAGTCGACGCCCGATGCGGCGAGCGCAGCCGCATAACAACGCCCTAGCACGGCCAGCGCTTCGCCGTCGTTGAACAGACCGGCGTTGAAGAAGTAGGGACTCTCGCGACCGGACTTCAGGGTGTAGCGACCGAAGCGGAGCGCCGAGCGCGAGAGCGCGAGATCGATGAAACTGCGTTGATGGGGAGTCATGCCGCTATCATATCGCGGTGCGCGTCATCACCCTGAATGCAAATGGCATCCGCTCCGCTGCGGCCAAGGGCGCATTCGCCTGGCTGCGCGAACAGGACGCCGACGTGGTCTGTTTGCAGGAGACCAAGGCTCAGGAGTCGCAGCTGGCCGGGCACGACGTCGATCTGCCGGGCTATCACCGCTATTTCCACGATGCCGAGCGACCCGGTTATTCGGGCGTTGCACTCTATTGCCGTCGCAAGCCGACCGAAGTGATCCGTGGCTTCGGCGTGGACGAATTCGACCGCGAGGGTCGATACATCGAGGCGCGCTTCGGCAAGCTTGCGGTCGTATCATTGTATTTGCCCTCCGGTTCATCGAGTCCCGAGCGGCAAGCCTCAAAGTTCCGCTTTCTCGACGCTTTCACGCCGCACCTCGCGAAGCTGCGGCGCCGACGCAGCGCATACATTTTGTGCGGGGACTGGAACATCGCCCACAAACCGATCGATCTCAAAAATTGGCGCGGCAATCAGAAAAACTCCGGATTCCTTCCCGAAGAGCGCGCCTGGCTCGACCAGTTGTTCGGCGCGGCGGGGTATCGCGATGCGTTCCGCGAAGTGAACGCGGAGCCCGACCAGTACACATGGTGGTCGAACCGTGGCCAGGCCTGGGCCAAAAACGTCGGGTGGCGCATCGACTATCAAGTCGTCAGCGAGCACCTTGCCGGAGCGGCGCGTCGCGTGCACATCCACAAAGCGAGTCGCTTTTCCGATCACGCGCCGCTGATCATCGACTACGATCTGCCGTCATGAAGTCGGTGCGATGAAGGACGTTCTGAGAAATCCGCGGCTGGCTGCCGTGCTCGTGCTGGGCCTCGCATCAGGTTTGCCGTACAACCTCACCGACGCCACGTTGCAGGCCTGGCTCAAAGACAGCGGCATTTCGAACACGACCATCGGCGTGGTCTCGCTCGTCGGTCTCGCCTACACCTTGAAGCCCTTGTGGGCGCCGTTGCTCGATCGCTACGTGCCGCCTTTTCTCGGTCGGCGCCGCGGCTGGATCGTGATTTTCCAGGGTGCGCTCGCCGTTGCTTTGACGTGGATGGCCTATCACGGACCCGAAGGAGGCCTGACATCGCTCGCGCTTGTCGCGCTCGTGGTTGCCGTCTTGTCGGCCTCGCAAGACATCGTCATCGACGCATGGCGAACCGACCTCGTCTCCAGCGTCGAGCGTGGTCCGGCAGCGACCGCCACCAATCTCGGTTACCGCGCCGCATCCTGGTTCGCGTTTTCGGGCGCACTGATACTGGCGGATTTTGCCGGTTGGCGCGTGACCTATCTCGTGATGGCGTGCTGCATGGCGGGTTTCATGTTCGTCACCGCATTCACGCCCGAACCGCAGTCGCGGGTGCCGCCACCGCGTACGCTTGCGGAAGCGGTCCGCGGTCCGCTCGCGCAACTGTTGACCAACGACGGCATGCTGCTGCTGATCGCGGCCCTGGTGCTCTACAAAGTCGGTGATGCGTTCGCGTTGAAGTTGTTCACGCCGTTTTTGATGGACGTCGGCTTCACCAAAACCGAAATCGGCGCCGTCACCAAGACCGTCATGCTGATTGCCAATATCGCGGGCGCAGTGGTCGGCGGCTTGCTGATGATGCGTTTGGGTCTCGTGCGCGCATTGCTCGGATTCGGTTTGCTGCAGGCGGTCGCGAACCTCGGCTATGCCGCAGTCGCGGTCACGGGGCATGACATATTCGTGATGGCGATCGCCGTGTTCGTCGACAACTTCGTCGGCGCGATGGGCAACACGGCGCTGGTCGTGTTCATCATGGGCTTGTGCGACGTGCGCTTCAGCGCCTTCCAGTACGCGTTGTTGTCGGCGCTCGCAGTGCTGCCGCGCAACGTGCTCGGCGCTCCGGCCGGATTTTTGTCCGACGAGATCGGTTGGGCCGCGTTCTTCGTGGTCACGTTCTTCACTGCGCTGCCGGGTTTGGCGATGGTGTGGTGGCAACGCGAGCGCATCGCCGCACTCGAACACAAAAATCAATGAGCGAGCCCGCTTCGCTGCATACCGTATGCCGGCTTGCCGATCTCGAGACTAGCGGTGCGCGCGGATTTTCGATCGGAGAAGGCGAATGGCCTTTGCGCGGCTTCGTCGTGCGCGACAACGCGGGAATATTGCGCGCCTACGTGAACCGATGTCCGCATGCGGGCCATGCGCTCGACTGGAAAGAGCACGATTTTTTGACACCTGATCGCGATTTGATCAAATGCGCTTCGCACGGCGCGTTATTCGCCCGCGACACGGGCATCTGCGTTGCAGGTCCCTGCGCCGGTCGCCGCTTGCGGTCGATCGCCGTGAGCGTCAGTGGCGATGAGGTTAAAATTGCCGCACCGGCTCCGGAGCAATGATGATCGAGGCTTTTCTAAAATTCTTCGTGGTGTTTTTCGTGGTGGTGAGCCCCATCTCGATCCTCCCCGAATTCGCGAGCCTCACCGAAGGGGCGACCTCGGCCTACAAAAAGCGCATGGCCATCAAGGCCACGGTGATTTCGGCGTTGATCGTGGTGTTGTTCGCGGTCGCAGGCACCGCACTGCTTGATGCGATGGGGATCAGCATCCAGTCGTTCCGCATCTTCGGCGGATTGTTGCTCTTCCTGGTCGCCCTCGAAATGGTCTTCGCGCGCGAGTCGGGCACCCGTACCTCGGCCGACGAACAAGTCGAGAGTCGGCGACGCGCCGACATCTCGGTGTTCCCGCTGGCGTTTCCGTTGCTTGCCGGGCCGGGTGCGCTCACCACGATACTGCTGTCGTTCGGACGGGTATCCGTCTGGAGCGACCCGCTGACGTTTTTCGTCTTGCTGCTCGCCGCCTGGGTTGTCCTCGGCATCGCCTTCGTGTTGATGTTGAGTGCCGAGCGCGTCACGCGATTGATCGGCCACACCGGTTCGAACGTCGCCAACCGCTTGCTCGGCGTCGTGCTCGGCGCGCTGGCCGTACAGTTCGTGGTGGACGGGATACGCGCGACGTTCCTCGCGAACTGACGGCGCGTCAGCGTCGCGCGAAAGACAAATCCCACACGCCGTGGCCTAGACGGTGGCCGCGTCGCTCGAAGCGCGTGAGTGCACGCCACGCCGGGCGCGGCACATATCCGTGTTCGCCGGCGAGATTCACGAATGCCGGGTTCTCACTCATCACCGCGAGCATTTGTTCGGCATAAGGCTGCCAATCGGTGGCCAATTGCAGCCGGCCGCCGCTGCGCAAACGCGAGGCGATCAGATTCACGAACTCGCTCTGCAGCAGGCGGCGCTTGTGGTGCCGCTTCTTGTGCCACGGATCGGGAAACAGGATCAGCACTTCGTCGAGTGCACCCGGTGAAATAGCGTGTTCGAGCACTTCCACGGCGTCGTGGCACAGGACGCGCAGATTCGTGAGGCCATCGCGCGCGGCGCACCACAGCAAATGTCCGACGCCCGCGCGATGCACTTCGACGCCGATGTAGTTTCGTTCCGGATGTGTAGCGGCCAACGCCAGCAAGTTGTCGCCGTTGCCGAAACCGATCTCGAGCGAGCAGGGGGCGTCACGTCCGAACGCCGCACCGAGCGAAATCGGCGTACCCGTGTAGTCGATGCCGTATTTCGGCCATTCGACTTCGAGCGCACGTTCTTGAGCGAGGGTGATGCGCCCTGCGCGCAGGACGAAACTGCGTATCCGACGTCGCGGAGCGGGTGCTGAATCATCCGACATGCGCTCATTATGGCAGAGGGGACTTGCGTTACCGGCGTCCCGCTTGCCAAAGTCCGCATCCCGCGCTCGCGCGGTATTTCCAAACCGACCACAGGAATCGATCATGCCCGACGCAGCGCATACTGAAGTCCTACGCTACAAGGCCGGCGGAGCCGAACTCGCCAGCTACCTCGCCTACGATCCGCAGCGCATGGGCAAGCGACCGGGCATCATCGTGTTGCCCGAATGGTGGGGCTTGAACGACTACCTGCGTCGGCGTGCGCGTGAACTTGCCGCGCTCGGCTTCGTCGCCATCGCCACTGACGTGTACGGTGACGGTCGCGAGGCGGCGGATCCCGCGGAAGCCGGAAAATTGATGGGTGGTCTGTTCGCCAACGTGCCCGCGACTGGCGAGAAATTGACGGCCGCTTACGAACAACTGCGCCAGCATCCGCTCGTCGATCCCGATCGCATCGGCGCGATGGGCTATTGCCTCGGTGGTGCGCTCGCGCTTCATGCCGCGCGAATCGGCCTGCCGCTCAAGGGCGTGGCGAGTTTCCACGGCGCATTGACGCGCGCGCATCAAGCCAAGAAGGGTGAGTTCAAAGCCAGCGTGCTGGTGTGTCACGGCGAGGCCGACGGCATGGTGCCTGCTGAAGATCAGGCCGCGTTTCACAAAGAAATGCAGGAACTCGACGTCGATTACAAATTCATTTCCTATCCGGGCGCGAAGCACGGCTTCAGCAATCCGGAGGCGACCGACAAGGGCAAGAAATACGGTTTGCCGCTCGCTTACGACGAGCGCACCGATCGCGAGTCGTGGGAAGACATGAAGACCTTCTGGGCGAAGGTCTTCCGCTGACGGTGATCGCGCCTTATTCGTCGAAGCGCAGGTGCTTGACGCTCTTGCCGTGACGACGAATGAGGCGCAGTGCCTCGATGCCGATGCGGATGTGACGATCGACGAATTCCGACGTCACTTTCTTGTCCGACGCTTCGGTTTTGACTCCCTCGGGCACCATGGGTTGATCGGACACCAATAGCAACGCTCCGGCCGGAATGCTGTTCGCGAAGCCGGCAGCGAAAATCGTTGCCGTTTCCATGTCGATCGCCATGCTGCGCGTCTCGCGCAGATATTCTTTGAACTCGTCGTCGTGCTCCCAAACGCGACGGTTGGTCGTGTAGACCGTGCCGGTCCAGTAATCGCAGTTCAGATCCCGGATCATGGTCGACACGGCACGCTGCAGACTGAAAGCGGGCAATGCCGGAACCTCCGGCCGCAGGTAGTCGTTCGAGGTGCCTTCGCCGCGGATGGCGGCGATCGGCAGCACGAGATCGCCGATCTGGTTCTTTCTTTTGAGACCGCCGCACTTGCCGAGCAGCAGCACCGCCTTGGGCTGAACCGCGGACAGCAGATCCATCACCGTCGCCGCATTGGCGCTGCCCATGCCGAAGTTGATCATGGTGATGCCGTCGGCGGTGGCGTTCGGCATCGGGCGATCACGACCGACGATCGGCGCTCCCGTCTGGGCGGAAAACAAATCGAGATAGTTGCCGAAGTTGGTGAGCAGTACGTGCTCGCCGAAGTCTTCGAGCGCCGTGCCGGTATAGCGCGGCAACCAGTTATCGACGATTTCTTTTTTGGTCTTCATGGGGCGCAATGTAGCACGAGCGAACGCGACGCCTCCTGTCGAACATCAAGGGGCGCGCTTGGCTGCAAGGCGCGCAATCTGTTCGTCGATCGCGCCCAGCACCCGGGTGCGTGATTCGCCCTGCAGATCCGCATCGTTGGCCAGCAACACGCGCAACTCCGCGAGTTTGGGCAGCAGCATCGTCGCCTCGACTTTCGGACCTTCGCCCACCCGCTTCGTGCATACGATCATCCTGATGTGCTTGCCGTCGGTCTGGCTTTCGTCTTTGGTGACCGTCTGCGTGCCTTCGGGGCAGCCGATCATCATGGCGGCGGGCGGTGAGGGCGCTTTTTCTTTGGTCGAATCGGGCGAACGATCGACGGCGATGACGCAACCGGCGAGGCTCGAGACCAGCAGTGTTGCGATCGTGCTTCGGAAAACGTTCTGTGCGAGCATGCGGTAACTCCAATTGGAAAGCGCACATTTTACGGGCCCACCATGAAACGCCGCTATACCGTCGTCGACGTATTTTCGGATACCAGCCTGCGCGGCAATCCCGTTGCCGTCGTGATCGACGCAGCCGAGCTCGACGATGCAGCCATGCAGCACATCGCCCGCTGGACTAATCTTTCGGAAACAACATTTTTGTTGCCGCCCACCGCGCCTGGTGCAACCCATCGGGTGCGCATCTTCACGCCGCGTTCCGAGTTGCCGTTCGCCGGTCATCCGACGCTTGGTTCGGCGCATGCGGCGCTCGCGCATGGTCTGGTGAGCGGTGCGTCGCAGCTCGTTCAACAATGCGGTGCCGGTCTCGTGCCCGTCGAAGTGACGCAGGGGGTGTATCGCCTGCGCTTGCCGCGCGCCGCGACCCGTGAACTCGAGGCGTCGGACCGAACTGCGCTGCGTGATCTCGTGGGGCCGGCGCTCGATCCGCAACTGGCCCCGCAACTGATCGACGTGGGTCCCAAGTGGATCGTCGCGCGCGTGCGTAGTCGCGAGGCCTTGCTCGATTTGCAGCCGGAATTCTCGGCGCTCGCCGCGTTCGAGCGTTCGATGGGCGCGACCGGCTTGACCTTGTTTGCCGACGGCGCGGACGACGTCGCCGAAGAGATCGAAGTGCGCTCGTTCGCACCGTCGCAGGGGGTTGACGAAGATCCCGTGTGCGGCAGCGGCAACGGGGCTGTTGCCGTATATCGCCTCGCGCACGGTCTCGTGCACGATGACACGCGGTACGTTGCTGCGCAGGGTTGTTGCGTCGGTCGTCGCGGTCGCATCGAAGTGCAGATCGAGGCCGGCGAGGTGTGGATCGGCGGACGTTGCGTGAGTACCGTGACGGGTATAATCGACGTCTGAAAATCGCAAGGAGCCTGCGTACCGTGAGCGACGTTTTTCCCGATCGGCTGAGTGTCGACCCGAGCAGTCGTTTTTACGACGAAGCCATACTTTCCCGCCACGTCGGCATACGACTGAACGGTGTCGAGTTCACGAACGTCGAGGAATACTGCGTCTCCGAAGGCTGGATCCGTACCACGCTCGGCAAGACGCTGGATCGGCGCGGCAAGCCGCTCACCATCAAGCGCCAGGGGGTCGTCGAGCCGTTTTTCAAAGACTGACGAGCGCCGCGTCGCGGCTTGCCGCCGGCGCGTCGCCGCTCCTAGAATGCAAGCGCTCTGCGGGCGTAGTTCAATGGTAGAACTGTAGCTTCCCAAGCTACTAACGTGGGTTCGATTCCCATCGCCCGCTCCACTTCTTCCGGTCGACCCGACACCGTGGTTTCACGTTTCAAGATTCGGCTTTTCAATCGCACCGACGCCGATGCCGTCAGCGCACTCGTCCTCGGAATCCAGAACGACGAGTTCGACTTGGGACTGTCGATTTGCGACCAGAAGGACCTCGCCGATATCGATGGCTATTACCTCCGGGGGCACGGCACCTTTCTCGTTGCCGAGAACGAGTCATCGGAAATCATCGGTACGATCGGGTTGTTGCGTCTGCGTCCCGATCTTGGCGTCATGAAGAAGTTCTTCGTGGCGGCTGCCTCTCGGGGCAAAGCCCACGGCGTTGCCGGCGCGCTCTACGACGCATTTTTGGACTTCGCCCGATCTGCAGGAATCCGCCAAGTCGTGTTGGATACCCCGTCCGCCGCGACCCGATCTCACGGGTTTTATCGCTCGGTCGGATTCGTCCAGATCGAACGGGCTGAGTTGCCCGTGATGTATGACTTCCCGGAACGAGATACTCTGTTTTTCAGGTTGGAGATTCGAGCCTGCGTCCGATGACATTTCGTTCGACGACACGGGCCGCTTCGCTGTCTTTGCCGAGGCCGGCTGCGACTCCGGCGCGATCTTCGGGCAGTCGGTTTTGACTCGCTTTGGTTTTCGCGACGATCGAGTGCGTCTCGAACACCAGGCCGACGATGCCGCGCAGCATCTGCTCGATGTACGGCTTGGGCGCATCGGTCGTTTTCCAAGGCTCGGTACGCGTCGCTTCCATTTTGTTGGTGAGCTGGTCGACGATCGCGCGCTTCTCGGCGTCATCTTCGGTGTACCGCAGTTGCCCGTGCACGTGGATGGCGACGTAGTTCCAGGTCGGCACGACCTCATGGGTTTTGGCCTTCGAAGGATAAAGTGACGGCGAGACGTACGCGCCCGCACCCGAGAACACCAGCACCGCGGGCGCGCCGGTGCCGAGCGCCTTCCAGAGCGGATTGGCTTTGGCGGCGTGCGCGATGAGTTTTTGGCCGATCGCGAACTCGCCCTCGCGCATGAACGGGATGTGATCCACGATGAAGCCGTCGTGACTGTTGACCACCACCGTTGCCAATGGATGTCGATCGACGAACGCCGCGATGAACTCCGCGTCCTGTTCTTTGAATGCCGCAGGCAGGTACATGACGACCAGATTATCATGTCGCGATGCACGGCCAATGAATCGGAGGACGTATGGTGACGGGAATGTACGCGGGCTTTTCCGCCTTGCTCATGCTGTATTTGTCCTGGCGTGTCGTCAGGGAACGGCAACGCTGCCAAGTCGGTCTGGGCGATGGCGGGGATCCGGATTTGCAACGTGCGATGCGCGTGCACGCCAACTTCGTGGAGTACACGCCGCTCGCGCTCGTCATGCTGCTGGCGTACGAAATTTCGGGTGCGAACCCGCTGCTGGTGCATGCCTTCGGTGCGGCACTGCTGCTGTCGCGCATTCTTCATGCGCAGGGTTTCGGCGGGTCGGCCGGTTACTCGCGCGGCCGTTTTTTCGGCACGCTCGGCACCTGGATCGTGCTCGCGCTATTGGGCGTCGCGTTGATCGAGCGCGCGTTGTTCGGTTGAAGCCTCGACGCGCGCGGCGGAAGGTGTCCAATTCGTGAGGCTCACGCCCGCGAGCGCGATGAGGCCGCCGACCACCATCGACGCCGACAGCGGCTCGTCCAGCAACAACGTGCCGAACAACACGCCGAATACCGGTACGAGGTTGTTGAATACGGCGGCACGCGCTGCCGGCAAGCGTGTGAGCGCTTGTGCATACCAAAAAAATCCGAGCGCGGTACCGCCGACGCCGAGATAGACGATCGATGACCAGGCGGATGCCGTCACGTCGGTGACGTGCCACGCCGACCATTCGGATGGAATGCCGATCGACAGCATCACCGCGCCCCACAAGGTCGTCACCGTCGTCAGCGCAAGTGGCGAGGGCGGCGTCGCACTTTGCAGAGCGAGCCGACTCACGATGGTGTACACCGCCCAGCACGCGGCTCCACCCAACATCAGCAACTCGCCGGCGCCGACGCGTTGCAGCAAGAGCGTGACGTCCCCTTTGGCCAGCACCGTGCATACGCCGAGCAAGGCCAGAAAAATCCCGATCCAGCGATGCGGCGCGAGGCGTTCGCGAAACACGACTGCCATCGCGATGGCGGTGAGGATGGGGTTGAGCGCCACGACCAATGCGGTGCGGCTCGCGGGAATGAGTTCGAGCGCACCAAGGAAAAACAGGTTGTAGATCACGAGACCGAACACGGCCAGCAGCGCGGCGTAGAGCACGTCACGACGACCGAGGCGCGGCAGTCGCCCATCGACGAGATAGGCCACCGGCAACAGCACGAGTGCCGCCGACCAAAAACGCAGCGCGGCCAAGGTGAAGTGGGGCACTTGCGGTGCCGCGATGCGCCCGGCGATGAACGTGCCGCCCCACAGGGCTGCCACGCCGATCAAGCGCAGATAGGTCGAGGTCATGGGCATCGCCGCACGATAGCAGGTGACGGCAGGTCCGTGCGTTGTAACACCGCAGCGCCGCGCTAGAATACCGCCCGTGACCGATCAGTTATTGCAACCGACCCTCACCGGGCAGATGGTGCACATCGAGCCGCTGAGTGCCGAGCACTACGACGCGTTGTTCGCGGTGGCGAGTGATCCGCTCATTTGGGAGCAGCATCCGGCCCATGATCGTTGGCGACCCGAAGTGTTCCGCAAGCTCTTCGATTCGGGTCTCGAATCCAGCGGCGCCTTGCTCGTGCGCGATGTCGCGACCAAAGAAGTCATCGGCTCTTCACGCTACTACGCCTGGCAGCCCGCCGAGCGGCACGTTTCGATCGGCTACACTTTTCTTGCGCGGCGCTGCTGGGGTGGAACCTACAATCACGAGATGAAGCGGCTCATGCTCGAGCACGCTTTCGGTTTCGTCGATACGGTGTGGTTTCACATCGGGATCGCCAACATCCGATCCCGCCGCGCCATCGCCGCCATCGGGGCTCAACTGAGTCATGAAGTCGAAAACGATCCCGCGCGCGGCGGCCTGTCGATGGCCTACTACTCGATCACCCGGCAACCGCGTCTATAATCGCCGCCCTTCGCAGCTGCCTCCGCTGCATTAGGATAAGGTTGCCATGAGTCACGGCAAAAGCGCCTCGCTGAGCGCCGGTCTGGTCGTCGGTGCATTGGGCGTGGTGTTCGGTGATGTCGGCACGAGTCCGTTGTACGCCTTGCGTACGGTGTTCGCCGACTCGCAACTCGACCCCGCGAATCTCGGCAACATCCTCGGCGTGTTGTCGCTGATCTTCTGGTCGATTCTGCTGATCGTCGCGATCAAGTACGTGCTGATCGTCCTCAAAGCCGACAACGACGGCGAGGGTGGCGTGCTGGCCCTGACGCAACTGACTATCCACTCGGCCGACCCGCGTCTCGTCGCCGCGCTGTCGCTGATCGGCCTCGCCGGCTGCGCACTGTTCTTCGGCGACGGCATCATCACGCCGGCGATCTCCGTGCTGTCTGCCGTCGAAGGTCTCGAGATCGTGGAGCCCGATCTCGAGCATGCCGTGATTCCGATCGCCGCCGTCGTGCTGTTGACCTTGTTCAGCCTGCAGAAGAGCGGTACCGACAAGATCGGCAAAGCGTTCGGTCCCATCATGATTTTGTGGTTCGGCACCTTGGCCGTGCTCGGCGTGCTGTCGATCGCTCAGAACCCGGAAGTGCTGGTGGCCGTGAACCCGATCTACGCGATCGATCTGGTGCGTGCGCATCTCGGTTTGAGCTTGACCATCTTCGGCGCCGTATTTCTTTGCGTGACGGGTGGCGAAGCGCTCTATGCCGACCTCGGGCATTTCGGGCGACCGGCGATTTCCTGTGCCTGGTTCATGGGGGTTTTGCCGGCGCTGCTCCTCAATTATTTCGGTCAGGGCGCGTTGTTGCTGCGCGACGCCGCAGCCCTCAAGAACCCGTTTTATCTGCTTGCCCCGTCAAACCTGTTGTTGCCGCTCGTGCTGCTCGCGACCGCCGCGACGGTGATCGCTTCGCAAGCGGTGATCTCCGGCGTGTTTTCGATTTGCCGGCAATGCCAGCTGCTCGGATTTCTGCCGCGCATGCGGATCGTGCATTCGTCCGAGGCGTCGATCGGGCAGGTGTATCTGCCGTCGGTCAACTGGATGCTGTGCATCTGCACGCTGATTCTGGTGGCGGGCTTCCGTTCGTCCGACGCCTTGGCCGGGGCTTACGGCATCGGCGTGTCGATCACGATGGTGATCGACACGGTGCTGATGCTCACCTTGCTTTCGATGCTGCGATCTCGCGGCAATATTTTGCAGATGGCTGTGCTCGGTGTCGTACTTGCCGTCGAGTTGCTGTTCGTGTTGGGGAACAGCGCGAAGATCACCTCCGGCGGCTGGTTTCCGCTGGCGTTCGGCGTGTTGCTGCTGACGGTGATGCGTACATGGCAGCACGGTCGCAGCGAACTCGCCAAACGCACTTCGCGCGAAGACTACACGCCGCAGAAGTTTCGCGAGCTTCTCGAATCAGCGCAACCGGTGGTCGTGCCGCGCACGGCAGTGTTTCTGTCCAGCGATCGAACGCTGCTGCCGCGCACGCTCGTGCGCAACGTGAAGTACAACGGCGTGCTGCACGCCCAGACGGTGGTGCTCAATCTGCAAACCGTGTCCGTGCCGCGCGTGCTGCAAGGCTCGACTACGCGCACGGAACTCGTGATGCCCGGCCTGTATCGCATCTGGGCGCAGGTCGGGTTCATGGAAACACCCGACGTACCCAAATTGCTGCGCG
>Ga0214921_10006133_pt1 | contig 16631 bp, 17 predicted proteins | sample LL1505_MetaG_FD_177992 | JGI IMG/M metagenome (GOLD analysis project Ga0214921, IMG submission 177992) | Freshwater microbial communities from Lake Lanier, Atlanta, Georgia, United States - LL-1505 | ecosystem: Environmental > Aquatic > Freshwater > Lake | place: USA: Georgia | collected...
AACCCGAGCTCATCACAATACTCAATGCAACACCGGCTTTAGCGCACTCATCCACAGCTTGAACCGCCAGATCACCTGGCACGGCAATGATGGCCACATCTGGTACTTCAGGCAAACTTTGAAAAGTAGAAAAACTATGGAAACCCTGCACTTCACTTCGCGTAGGGTTGATGGGATACACCTTTCCCTGAAACCCAAAGCGAGAAAGATATGCGATAGGCCGACCCCCAATTTTGTTGGTGTTGTCAGAGGCTCCAATAACAGCGATTGATTTAGGCGCTAGCGCAGTCCGCAAAGCGGCACGTGGGTCAACTGACATGCGTATCTTTCACAAAATATGGCAAGTTTCTTCCTGCAATGGTTCGAACTTCACAATGCACTTGATCATCAATAAGCACATCGACTTCCGCGTGACCCATCACACGAATGCCGTCTGCCAAATCGACGAGCACGATCCGATAAGGAACGATGGCTCGAAACTCATCACTCGGGGCACGATGGACCAAGGTGCTAGCACACACCTTACCCAGACCTGAAGCAAGGTGCGAATGGGGACTTGTCTGACCGCAGGTAGGACAGAAATCACGCTTGAAGTACCAGCGGTTTGCGCATGTACCGCATTGCTGGTAGTGCAGATGATCGCCACCTTGTGTCCAGTCATTGCTATTCATACTGACTCCAACACGAGACTCACATGCGAAGAAAGAACGCCACCATCCGCATGTAATAGAGAAACACCAGATCGACGCGCCTGACGCTCTCCAGCGCGACCCGTCATTTGCATATGCGCCTCAGAAAGATGAGCCATGGCTCCAGCTACGCCGCAGTGGCCATAAGAAAGCAATCCGCCGTGTAAATTCAAAGGTGTCGCGGAATCCTGGCTAAAACGACCCTCACGGGCCCAATTACCTGCCTGCCCACGTGGCGCCAAACCGATTTCTTCGAGCAGCATGGTGAGGGTAATAGTGAAGCTGTCGTAAATCGCTATGTACTCCACCTCACTTAACTTTCGACCAGCAGATATCAAAGCACGTTGTGTACATTGCCCCGCTCCAAAGTCATTGAGATTCTTCATGGCGCTGATGTGCTGCGCATTGTGGTGCTGCGCTGCGCCAGTTATTTTTAATGGATTAACTCCGACTGGCTCCGCTGACACAACAACAGCACATCCACCGTCTGCTACTGAGCAGCAATCTAAGATCTTTAAAGGCGATGCAATCGGCCGTGAAGCCAAGACATCGTCTTCGGTAATTGGTTTTTGGAATTGGGCACCCGGATGCCGTGATGCATGTTGGCGCATCAACACAGCAAGTGCCGCAAAATCTTGCTCGGTCGAACCAAAAGCTTTCATATAGCTAGAAGCCAACAATCCGTAGTAGGCTGGAATAGTGGCGCCCAAGGGGACCTCATAAACAGGGTGGCCCACTTGGGCAAGCACTTGAATCGCCGAATCTCTGCTTTGACCCGTCATGCGATTTTCACCACCGATAACGAGTATTCGACGTGCAGCGCCAGAAGCCACAAGTTGCTTTGCCAACATGACAAGCCCCAATCCAGTAGCGCCGCCCATCTGAACGGTGTGCGCATATTGAGGGCTTATTCCGAAATGCTCACAAAACAAAGTGGCAAGCATTAAATGGGGCAAGGTGGTTGAATATCCACAAATGACACCGTCGATGTCAGAGCGCGAAAGTCCTGCGTCCTTGAGTGCTAAATTGCTGGCTTGGCTCATCAAGTCAAGCGTGCTACTTCCTTCGTGTTTGCCGTAGGAGGTGAGTCCACTGCCAACTAAGTAACTCATGCGTGCTCTCTGTTGTCACCACCTAAGTAAACGCGATGCAGCAAATCACCTTCTCTGAGTTCTTCCGAAAACGCCGAAGCCGCTATACGACCTGTCTCCATGAGGTATCCGTAATGTGCATGACGAAGGGCTTTGTCTACCAATTGCTCCACCAACAAAATTGCAAGACCTTGCGAGCACAATTGCGTCGCCACATCCAAAATCCTATCGATGACCATGGGGGCCAGTCCACTGGAGGGCTCGTCAAGTATCAATAACTTGGGTTCCCCAATGACCCCTTGCGCAACTGCCAATATTTGCTGCTGACCACCCGATAGCCTAGAGGCCATTTGTTGTTTGCGCTCAGCCATTTCTGGAAATAAATCATAAATGCGCTCAAGCTTGCTGCGGTCCCCTTTGGGCGCATTGGCATAGGTACCGATGAGAAGGTTGTCCTCGACCGAGAGGCTATGAAAAACCCGATGTCCTTCAAGAACTTGAATCACACCATGTTGAACAATATCTCTGGGTGAACTGTGGGTGACATCTTTTCCATCAAACAACACTTGCCCAGATTTTTTGGGTATCAATCCCGAAATGGCGTGCAAGAGTGTGCTCTTACCAGCGCCATTACGACCCAGCAAAACTACAAATTCACCTTTTCGTACGTCTATGGAGGCTCCGTGCACCACCTCCGCCTTGCCATATGCCACATGGACATCTTGTACTTGTAAGAGTATTTCATCTGGGCGCTTGTTGGTCGTACTCATTTATCAAGCTCCTAGATAAACCCGAATCACTTCTGGATCTGTTCTCACTTCGTCAGAAGCACCATGCTTGATCATTTTTCCAACATTGAGCGTTGTGACGCGATCTGAAATTCGAAAAACAAAATCAGTATGGTGCTCCACCAGCAACACGCCTATTCCTGAGCTACGCAATGTATGGATAACCTGAGATAAGTGCTCAATCTCTTGCGTTGTTAAACCGCCGGCAGGTTCATCTAACAAAATAAAAGAGGGGCGCATGGCTAATCCGCGCGCAATTTCTAAAAATCGTTGCTCTGCATGGTCCAAAAGATTTGCACGCCGGTGTATGACATGGCCCAATCCGATGCCATGCAATAGCTCTGTAGTTTGCTCAAGAAATTTTTTGTCTTCGCGGGCTACCGATGGCAGTGAAACAGCACTCGCAACAAAACCAGATTCACTGTGTGACCATGCTCCAAGTGTTGCATTCTCTAAGACAGACAACATGGGTAAGAGGCGCGGTTTTTGGAAAGTACGCGCAACCCCCACGGCTGCACGCCTTTGGACTGATGCTAAAGATAAGTCTTCATCACCAAGTTTGATTGCGCCAGACGTTGGCTGGTAATAACCTGACAAAAGGTTCAGAAGCGTTGTTTTACCACTTCCGTTAGGCCCTATCAAGCCATGTACTTCACCGGGTCGCAACGACAAAGATACTTGGTCTAGGGCACTCAAGCCCCCAAATTGTTTGCTGACGTTTATGGCTTGGAGTTCAGATTGCATCGCACTCATTCACGGACCTTTAAGGCTTTCGCTAGTCTATTTAAGTCTGGCGTGATCGGTTCACGGTGCACAGTTCTTGGGCGCAAGCGTTCGGAAATAATTTCAAACATGCGCCCAATGCCCTCTGGTACTACCAGCACCACTACCAGGAGTAACAAACCATAGAAAAAGTTACCGAGCTTGGCTAATGGCGAAACAAGTTCTGGCAATGCAGTAAGTACTACCGTACCAAAAAAAGGGCCGATGATGCTGCCTCTTCCACCAATAATGATGCAAACAAAAAAGAACATGCTCAACTCAAACACAAATGTGTCTGGGGTGATGTAACTTTGTAAGCTTGCAAACACTGCACCAGAAACGCCAGCAGTGATGCCACTAAAAACAAAAGCCAGCAGTTTTGCTTTGAAGACAGGCACGCCTACAGCTTGGGCTGCAACTGGGTTATCTCTTATAGAGATAAAAGCGCGGCCCCACATTCTGCGAGCAATATTCCACGTCAACCAAGTGACGAAAAGCGCAATAGCTGTGACAAGGTAATAAAAACCAATAGGACTTTCAAAGGGCTTAGGGAACATGGGCCCAGGCAAACCAATACCGCCTCCAGTGAGATCAACTTGCGCAAGAACGATTTCATTCACGATCATCGAAAAAGCCATCGTGGCCATAGCAAAGTAAAAGCCTGGCAAGCGCAGGGAGGGCAAACCCAAAGCGAGACCGCACAAGCCACCCAAAAGTCCAGAGACAAATACTGAGAGCGTGGGATCGACGCCCATCTTCCCCGCAAGGATGGCAAAGGTGTAAGAACCTATAGAGAGTAAACCCACATGACCAATTGAAAGTTGACCAGTAAATCCAACGACTAAATTCAGGCCCGCGATCAAAATCCAATACACAGCGATTAGCGCTGCAAGATGAAGTTGGTATTGATCGCCCGCCCAAAATGGCAACGTGGCGATGAGTATTGCGCCTACTATTAGAGATAGCGTCTTAGTAGTTTGCGAGTTCATACCGGTCTCACATTCTTAGCACCCAACAAGCCTTCGGGCTTGATGAGCAAAACCACCATCAGTAGACCCACAGCAATAGTTTGCTGATATTCGCCACCAAAGTAATAGCTTGCAAAAGAATTTAAGAGCCCTAAAGCAGCGCCGCCTATCAAAGCGCCGATATTGCTGCCAAGGCCACCGACTGCGAGCGCAATAAATCCTAGTAGCGTCAATGTGTGTCCCAACGCAAAAAACGCAAACGTTAATTGCCCTGCTGCAAAACCGGCCAAACCACCTAAAGCGCCTGAAAGAACATACGACAACAATCTTATTTTGTCTGTTGAGACACCGCGCGCTCTTGCTGCAAAGGCATCTTCAGACATGGCAATAAAAACCTTGCCATACATCGTCTTGCGGTAAAAGAACTCTAGGCCAATCGCCATGACTATCGCCATACCAATGGGTAACCAAAACTTTTGGTCCATCAAACCAGCACCAAACTCTTGGGTAATCAACCTAGGAAAAGGCTTGGGCTCAGTGCCCCACCACAAACCTACGGCCTGTTGGACCATCGTAGCCAAGGCCAAGGTGCTTAAGAGCCAAAGGTGTTCATCACTGCGCGCTAACACGCGGCGAATCGCAAGTACATCCGTCAGCCATCCAAAAGCAGCCCCAGCCAATACAGCACCTAACAAGCCCCAAAGCCAGTGCATCTGGAGCACAGAAATGATGTAAGCACCAAACACGCCGCCAACCATCGATAAATGGCCTGTTGTTACAGACAAAACTTTCGACGTTGAAAACATGACGTTGTAAACCAAGGCGATGGATGCATAGAGCATTCCAATCGCCAATCCCGTCACTATGACTGTCAGCATGTTGATCTCAGATCAATTTAACGAGGAGCAAGCCTGAAACTGCCGTCCTTAAACGTGTTGGCAGGGTTTACTGCCATATTGCTGTCGGGAAAACCATTTCTTTCTGTTGCAGTCCATGTGTAAGTGGCGTAAACACCTCTGTAATCGCGTGTGTTTTCTAGCACTTTTTGTAGAGCGGCAGCGTCTGTAGAGCCAGCAGTCTTGATGGCATGTTCAATAATTTTGACGGTGTCATAACCCATGGCAACCCACCAAAACAAAACGTCAATTTCGCCACCACCAAGCTTAGGGCGAATCTTGTCAACGAGCTGCTGCGTACGCTCTGGCAATTTGCCATCAGAACCATACGTGGTGCTCAGATATCCAGCTGCATAGGCGTTTTGCCAATACTCTGGCTTATTGAGTAACTGACGAATTTGTGCGGCCATGATGGCAGGATGACCCACGACAGGTACATTCCAACCAATTTCGCCACGCGCATTTAATAGTCGACCTAGCATTCCAGTCGCAGCCGTCCATGGCATAACAACATCTGCACCTGCGGCACGGGCTTTGTTCATCTCATCTGTCAAATCAGTTTTATTGTTGTCCACTAAAACCGAGTAAACAGGCTTAACGCCTGCCTTCTCTAAAAGTTCAATAGCTGTTTTAGCGCTAGCAGTGCCATACCCTGATGTATCTGCAATAACTGCCACCTTAGACTTCTTCAGTACTTTGATGGCATAGTCGTTTGCAGTTGAAATCCACTGACGGTTGGTATTGATGACGCGAAAGGCTCTGGGATATTTGACAGGGTCAATCAATTCGTCAATGGCTCCAATAACTAAATTTGGAACACCAGCACGCGCCAAGATAGGAACCGCCGCAAGCCCCTCCCCAGAATTCACTGGACCAATCACAAAATGCACCTTATCGCTAAAAGCAAGTTGCTGCGCAAAGTTAACTGCTTTGGTAGGGTCTCCCGCTGTGTCTCTGGTGAGCAACTCGATCTGACGACCTAAGATGCCGCCAGACTTGTTAATTTCTTCTACAGCAAGTTGAACGCCTTGGTTCTCAGCAATGGCCGCTGAAGAGAGCGCACCTGTTAGTGAGGACAGCCAACCAATTTTGATGGTCTCAGCAGCTAATGCGCTGGTGGCAGAAACGACTAAAGCAGTAGCGAGCGATAAGCGCACTGCAAGTTTTGTTAAGCGAAGCATGGTTTAGTCTCCATAGGTTGATCGAAATCTGTTGCCGCGAAGTTGCATAGTATTTTTGTCTTGACCGAACCGTTAGCACTATGGGGACAGGTACGAGTAGTGTTATCCCTTAGTTGCTAAGCTCTTACTGTCCATCTGATACATGGAGACATCTCTGCTGTCGCAAAGTTGTCTAGATTCACGAGCAGTAGTCTGAATAATGTCTGAAGACCAGAAACCCGAATTTAGAAAAAAGGAATTTGCCATGCGTCAATCGTCAAGATGGAAACTGCGCCCACCTGGATCAAATTGGGGAGACTTTGGTCCAGATGACCAATATGGTCGAATGAATTTACTCACGCCAGAAAAAGTCAAACAAGGCATTGCGGAGGTAAATGAAGGACTCACTTTCAACCTTAGTTTGCCACTGGACTTTCCAGGGGGGAATGTCTTGAACCCACGCAGACTTCCACCCGTTCTTCGCCCGACCGTGCGCAACGGTAAACCCAATCTCAACTACCAACTGTGGTGTGATGATCCTAGTTGCACGGATGTTGTCAGCGATGACTTGGTCATCATGCATTTGCAATACAGCACACAGTGGGATAGCTTTGCACATGTAGGCTCTATGTTTGACGCTGACGGCGACGGCAAACCTGAAGCTCTTTATTACAACGGCTATCGTGCAGGCATAGATGTAGTTGGACCCGACAAACCTGAAGGCGCTGGCATTTTTGATTTCGCAAAAATTCCTCGTGAATCCACATCACAGGCAAAAGCTCTGGGTATTGAAAAAATGTCAGAAAAGTGTGTGCAAGGGCGTGCAGTGATGGTTGACCTGCATGCGCATGTAGGCAGAAAAAGAGTCAACATTGATTACGATCTTTTGATGGAGATTTTTCAGAAAGATGGGGTGAGTGTTGAGTCAGGTGATATGGTTTGCCTGCATACTGGTTTTGCTGACATGCTGTTAGAGATGAACAAAGAACCAGATGGTCATTTACTAGAAAACAGTTGCGCAGTCTTAGAAGGACGTGACCCAAAGCTCTTGCAATGGATTACAGACTCTGGGCTCGTGGCCTTGATTGCAGATAACTATGCAGTAGAAGCCCATCCAGCTACACACAAGCCTGGTGTCTGCGCAACCCTACCCCTTCATGAGCACTGTCTGTTCAAGTTAGGCATCCATTTAGGTGAGATTTGGCATTTATCACCTCTGGCAAATTGGCTTCGGTCACATCAACGATCTAGATTCTTGTTGACAGCCCCACCTCTCAGACTACCAGGAGCAATAGGCTCTCCGGCAACGCCCATCGCTACTGTGTGACGATCGGATTTTCAGCTCCACGCTTCTCCATAAACACACCTAAAACCAATATACACAGCATAAAAGTCAGCTGGCTTCCAAGCTTCCACGTCAGCTTTCATTTGTTCTGGCGGATACCACCAAGATCCGCCAAGAGTCCGGCGTAATTCGCCTTTTGCATCGGAGGACCACTCCCATACATTGCCTCCCATGTCGAATAGCCCATTGACGCCAGATTGGGTTTGCATGGCAGGCGCAGCTCTCGGCCAAGGGTCTTTAAGACTTGTATTGGCGCCAGCCGGTGAATCTCCGGTTGTCCATTCGTATTTTTTACCTCGTATCCAAGGCTTAGGGGGATTCATGCGTAACTCCGTGAAACCAGCACGCAACCATTCAGCTGCAGTTGGTAGTCGACCATTGGCCCAGTTGCAATAAGCCTGTGCTTCAGAATGCGTGATGTGCACTGCAGGAAGATCTGGATGAGATGGATCCATACCATCAGGTCTTTTCCAAGTCCAACCTGCTCTACGCTGCCAACCTGCGACAAACTCAAAGCCACCGCCCTCTTGCTCTGCCTTTGTCACCAATCCAGTTGACTTTATGAATTTTGCGAACTGAGAAATCGTTACTTCAGTTTTGTCAATAAACAGTCCGCCCAGATCATCCAAACGAACGCGCTCATTAATTTGCGCATGCGCTATGGAAAAAGAAAAAACAAATAAGCCCCACCACTTCATAAATTACCCCCTCTAGACTTAGACATCAGAGATGTCATTCGCAAATAGAAAGAATTTAAAACATACGCATTTAATGTTGCCGCTACCCAAGCTGAGAAGAACATCGTGCCAGCGATAACAAATCCGTCTAACTCATACAAATTCCATATCCCAGTAAAAATGATGATGACGCAAAAATGCGAAACAAATAATGCATGAGAGGTATTACTTGCAGATTCGACTAGTCGTGCAATACGAATTTTTATATCGTAGACGTTCCCTGCCAAATAAACAGTTAAGGCAGTTACGAGTATTACAGTATTTTTAAAAGAATTTTCAATAAATACATCTATGGCGTGCGCAAATATCAACACAAGAAAGAAGTAAAAATTCAGCCTACTTTTTTTTGCCAAATATGCGAGCAATCCAAGTCCGTAGGCATTGAAAAAATAAAATGCATATATCTCAAATCGATCCTCCTTACTCCAAATCTGCAAGGAGGCGAGCGCACCCAAAAAAATACAACAAGCAACCATTTCGATTTGAATATTTTTATAAAAAAAACGAGATAAGTAAATTAAGGCGAGTGTCAACGAAAAAAGCTGAAGATCGATTGACACATACCATGCACCAGCAGAAATTGCAGGCTCGCCGATAACATCTTGTAACAGAAGCAAATGAGAAAATAGGCTAAGCAATGAAGGAACTGGCGAAACCCATGGCTCATCTTTTATAAATGGATACCACACAATAGTAATAATCACTACCGAAAAAATTGAGAAAAAATAAAGGGGCAGAAGCCTTAGACAACGCTTAAAAATTGAATGCGCCCATCTAAATGAAGTTCTGCGATCAACCAAGTGGGCGCACAGAAAACCCCCTATGACCAAAAAACTCCAAACGGGCAACCGTGCGTAGAAAAACAAAAAATTAACTAAATCAGGCAACTGCGTTTCAATAATTTTTGCCATCGGAGAATACAAAACTAAGTGGTGCAACACTATCAACTGCGAGCCAATAATTTTTAGCAAATCTATCAATAAAGATCGCTGACGCATCATCTTGGCAAAACTACCTCGCAACAATCTTTATAAATACTCCTGGGGTATTCGCGTGTTGTATCTATACAGCCACCATTTTCATAGACACCAGAAGGGTCTCTGTACCTTGACATCCGATTAAGTATGAGGGAAGTTTTAGCAGTATCGGCCAGGGTTTCAGTCATTTTTCTGTTGACTATCTCTTCATCCATTTTTAAAGTACCACCCGCATCGCGCATGACACCGTCGCGCCAATAGTAAATTTCTAAGCATTTTTGTTCCAAGCTGTAGGGCTTTTCGCGATTCCAAAAATTACTAAATAACCCATCGCCCATATAAAAAACCCATGAACCTTCATACCCTTTTACATCTGAAGATTTTTCATCAGGATTCTTAAACCACAAGCGATCTCCAGGTACATAGTACTCAACGGGGAGTGGCGAACTCATGGAGCCATATTCGTGCAAATACACAGAATGAAATTGCTCGGATTTAATAGCAAATTTTCTGTTGACAGCCTCAATCTCACCAAGCAAATCAGCATTGGTATGCTGCGCTTCTTGCGCTATCGCTAAAAGTATGACGTATTCAGATGCGCGGTAACAAGAAAAATCGTAAAGGGCGCCAGTAGTCTCCGGTTGAGTTGCCGCAAGAAGCGCCGTTATGAGGTCTGCATTAGGTTGCAAGGTATAGCCAGTTTCCTCTTCGTATTTCCAAAAATCGAAAGGCCTCTCACCTGCCTCTGTATTAAAAGCAACAGCTGTTTTTCGTGCATGCTGTATCAAATATTTCCTGACGCGAATATGAGACTCCAAACTATCTACTGATTGAAAAGTAAAAGCGAGGGGCGAGGCCATTAAGGCAATCAAAATTTCAAGCTCGTCCAAAGTGTCAGCAGGCAGTTGAAATTTATTAGATATTAATTTTCTGACATTCAAAGTACTAAACTGTGGGCAATATGTATTGGCATACTCTTCTTTAAGTTTGATGTTGATTTTTAATTGACCGTTATCAATATCATGCGATACATCTGTTAAGTCTGTCATTCGAAAGGCATGCAGAAAACTCTCGACCCTTGGCACTATTGTTTTTAAATCGACATCTTCCCCAACGACCTCTAAGCCCTTTAGCCGAGCCATTGATTTTGTAGAAAAAGAGTCGATGCCATGTAAAGATTTCATGAACCACTCCAAATTTGAGGTTCTGACTGCCTTGACGCGATTGCCAAGTTGGCACCGATAAGCTCACACAGGACAATCTAAATTTTTAGACACATATTTGTAACGCACCTAACAAAGAGACCTACCGAGTACAAACCCCATAGATTCAACGTGACTTGGGGCTTTTTACTGCAAAAGATATTTACAATGCCTCCATGAAACTAAATTATTTCTTTTGTGTATTTTTTCTGGTTTCGACAGCAGTATCTGCTTCTGATGAAGATACATACAAAGCCATTTGCGCAAACTGTCATTCCATAAATTTTGCTAATTCACCTCAAATCGGAAACAAAGCCAAGTGGGCTCCCTTGATTGCTGAGGGTCAAGTGACGCTAACAGCCCACGGTTATGTTGGTGTCAGAGCCATGCCCCCTAAAGGCGGCAAACCAGACTTGAGTGTGGAAGATTTCGCTGGCGCTTTGAATTACATGGTGAATAAATCTGGCGGCAATTGGAAAGCACCAGATAAAAAAACGCTTGAAGCCATCCATGCTGAAATTGCCAGGCGTCAAAAGTCGCTTCAAGGCAAATAGTATTTAGTTAAAGCTTGTCTTTTTGTTTAAAACTGCGGTTTTGTTCTAGCTTGGTTGTAACTTCAATACAAACTCCCTTTGCGTCTGGAGTACCTCCACCCAGGCATCTACCTTCAGAAATACATAGAGCCTCGCTAGCCACAGACTTTTTTTCCATTCTCGAGGGTGCAGGACACTTGCCTTCGTTAGGCAACATCTTTCTGGCACAGTAGCCTGAAAAATACCAAGTAAGAGAGGCTGGGCAACTCACCATCTCGGCCAATACGGATGCGGGATAAGTCGATGCGATCATTAACATTGGCAAGAAAGTTTGGCGGATACAACGCTGTAAAAACCTACGCATACGGATCCATCCTTTGAAATATTTCAAGAACCGATGCATAGTGGCACAGGATTTACTAGTCGCGCATAGGGTAAACACTTGTTCGGTTAAACGTCACCACGTGCGCTACCTCTGCCCGAATACCGATCCACTCACCCACCTTGTGGTCGTGGTGACTGGGAACATGGGCCATAACCGACTCACCAGTTTTCAATCGCAAGGTATATAAAAATTCTGAACCACGGAATGATTTGCGAATAATCTCCGCCTTAACTGGTGCATCGTCATCGTGGACGATGTCATCGGCGCGGAGCAAGACATCACACTCGCCCGAGGCAAAAGCGCTTGGTAACGGGCACTCGGCTACATCCACCAAGTCGCCCATTGGGGTTTGCACTACAACTTGGTTGTTTACCTCTTTTATGGTGGCTGGCGCAAACACGCCGTGGCCAATGAACTCTGCCACAAAACGCGTATTCGGGCGGTGATAGAGGGTGTAAGCGTCGTCCCACTGATGCAATTGACCTTCAGACATGACGCCAATCACGTCTCCGATAGCAAATGCTTCCATCTGGTCATGTGTCACAAATAAGGCGGTAGTTTTTGCTTCTTTCAAAATGCCCCGCACCTCCAGAGCTAAGCGTTCGCGCAATTCCACATCTAGGTTTGAGAATGGTTCGTCGAGCAAAAGCAACTGTGGTTTTGGCGCCAAGGCTCGGGCTAATGCCACGCGCTGTTGTTGCCCACCAGACAACTCGTGTGGATACCTCTGCGCACTGCTTGCCAACCCAACTAGCGCGAGTACCTCGCGCACACGCCCCTCGCGCTCTAATCGAGGCAGCTTATGAAGACCAAAGTTCACGTTGTCAAACACGCTCAAGTGGGGGAAAAGAGCGTAGTCTTGAAACACCATACCAATGCGTCGCTCTTGCGGTGCTATGTGAACCATGTCACCACTAACCAAAGTTTGGGCCAATCGGATTTCACCCGCACTGGCTCTCTCAAGACCAGCCACAGCGCGAAGCAATGTGGTTTTGCCACAGCCCGAAGGTCCTATGAGAACACCCATTTCTCCAGCACGAAGGCTCAAAGTGACGTCATCCACCGCTGGATAGCCACGTTCTGGATAGCGGATGGAGAGCTGCGCAACATCTAAAAACATGGTGCCATTGTAGGGAGGGGGCATTAACGACGCGGCTGTGGCGGCTTTCTACAATGACACATGATTTCTAGTTTTCGTTTGTTTGTAACCTGTGTGTTAGTTGTACTGGCCCTCTTGTTGGCATTACCCGTGTTGACCGTGCTTTTTTCTTGGGCGCAATGGAACCATGCATCGGCGCAAATTTTGACGGAGATGGCCAACACGGTGCTACCTGACTATGCGGGCACATCGTTACTACTGTGTTTGCTGGTCAGCATCGGCGTCGTGAGCATGGGTACGGTGTCTGCTACTGCAGTGACTTTGTTTGACTTTCCGATGCGACGCACTTTGGAATGGGCATTGCTCTTACCGCTTGCGATGCCGGCTTACGTTGTAGCTTATGCCTACACCGACTACCTCCAATTCAGCGGCCCATTACAAACTGGCATTCGCGAGATCTTTGGCCTTGAGGGCCGCGTGTTTCCGGAAGTGCGCAATGTATGGGGCGCCGCTTGTGTGTTCACTCTGGCGCTTTATCCCTATGTTTATTTGTTAGCTCGCACTGCTTTGTCTGATCGTGCGAACCATTTGATGGAAGCTGCGCGCTTGCTAGGTGCGCCGTTGTTTCGACGTATCCTGCACGTAGCATTGCCACTAGCCCGACCAGCGATTGCAGCCGGTACAACTTTGGCGCTGATGGAGACGCTGGCCGACTATGGAGTCTCTAGCTACTTTGGGATTCAAACCTTTACCGCTGGTATTTACAAAGCCTGGTTGGTGATGGATAACCAAGTAGCTGCAGCACAACTTGCAACCCTTCTCTTATTGGTAGTCGTACTTTTGTTGTCAGCCGAAAAGCGCGCCCAACATCGGCTTCGGTTCTCCAGCGTCCGCACAGATCGTCAAGGGTATGAATCGCAACCATTCAAACTCCAAGGCACATCTGCCTTCATTGCCTTGACCTTGTGTGCGTTACCAGTGCTGTGTGGTTTTGTATTGCCTGTGCTATTTATGTTGCGCGCCTTGTTTCAAGAAGATACCTTGAGCAATCTACCTTGGGGCCGTTTTGTGCAGTGGTCATTGACCAGTTTGTCGCTCGCCGGTAGCACGGCTGTTTTGGCTGTAGGGGTTGCGTTGCTATTAACCGCGCAAGTGCGCTTACAACCTAACAGGATCTCGCGTGCCGTTATGGGCGTAATGAACTTGGGCTACGCCGTTCCTGGGGCGGTCATTGTGGTGGGGCTGCTCTTGCCTATGGGTTGGGTCCAAAAGAGTTGGCCGCAATCAGGCTTGGGGTATTGGCTAACCGCGACATTTTTAGGCTTGATTTGGGCTTACATGGTTCGCTTTGTCGCTGTTGCATTGCAATCTGTCCAAAGCGGTTACACACGCGTGCCATCCTCGCTTGACGACAGTGCGCGCATGCTGGGAATTTCTGGCCTCTCACTTATGCGTCTTGTGCACTGGCCTTTGCTCAAGAAGCCGCTAGCGGCAGCCGGCTTACTCGTACTGGTAGACGTGATGAAGGAGTTACCCGCTACCTTGGTGCTACGCCCATTCAACACCGACACACTGGCAGTCATGGCCTATCAGTTGGCCCGAGATGAACGGTTGGGCGAAGCCGCTATGCCCTCACTTGCTTTGGTTTTGGTAGGCCTGTTACCAGTGATTTTGTTGAGCAGAACGCTGCGACGCAACTGAAAACCGCCTCGCGCAGAGGAAAATCCCTAATCATCGCAAAACCAAATGAGAGTTATTCTCATTTGATGTAAACTCTCATCCAAGTTGTTTACTTGGAGTCGCTTGATGCATCTGATCACCCCCCTCAGCGTTTTGCCCCTTACTTTTGTAGTGATGTCATCCTTTGCTTTGCTTAACCAACCCGTCATAGCGCAAGAGCAAGTCATCAACCTCTATTCAGCTCGCCACTACCCTACGGATGAGGTGCTTTACAGCGACTTCACCAAGGCCACCGGTATCAAAATCAATCGCGTGGACGCGGACGATGCGGGAATCATTGCCCGTTTGAAGGCGGAGGGTGCAGCCTCGCCCGCCGACGTCATATTGTTAGTCGATGCCGCACGCCTTTGGAAAGGCGAAGTCGACGACATGTTCATGCCCATTAAATCCAAAGTCCTTGAGGCAGCTGTCCCCGCGCAGTTAAGGGCGAAACCCACTGATGAAGGACGCACGGCTTGGTTTGGTTTGTCTACGCGGGCACGCGTGGTGGTTTACGACAAACTCAAAGTTCAACGCGAAGACGTGGATACCTATGAAGAGTTAGCAGACCCCAAAAACAAAGGCAAGCTCTGCATTCGCTCTGGCTCACACCCTTACAACCTGAGCCTGTTTGGCGCGATGACAGAACACCTTGGCCCCGCCGCCACAGAAACTTGGCTGAAAGGCTTGGTCGACAACATGGCACGCGCACCTAAAGGTGGCGACACCGACCAAATCAAAGCCGTAGCCAGCGGAGAGTGCGGCATTGCCTTAACCAACACCTACTACCTAGCGCGATTGATGCGATCCACCAACTCTGCCGAAAAAACTCTGATCGAGCGCGTAGGAGTTGTATTCCCTAACCAACAAAGCTGGGGAACACATGTGAATGTGGCTGGAGGCGCTGTGGCGCGTCACTCAAAAAACGTCACCAACGCAATGAAGTTTTTGGAATATCTGGTAAGCCCCGAGGCACAAAAACACTTCGCAAATGGCAACAACGAGTGGCCTGTGGTGAAAGGTTTAAAGCTGGACAACCCAGCTCTTAAAGCCATGGGTGGCGGCAACTTCAAAAGCGAATTAATTCCCATCAGCGCTGTAGGAATGAACCAAGTGAAGGTGCAACAAATGTTGGATCGTGTGGGGTTTAAGTAAACACAGCGCGTTGGCTTCTGGCACTTAAGCGCTTAGAGCCATGTTACAAGGCTTCATGTAGATGAAGTTCTGGCGGCTTTGCAGCTGCCTGATACGCACTATCCCCGACGGGGTTAGAAAACCCGTCCCCGGGGCGACAGCGAAACTGCACCGTAGAACGGGGGTTGACTGCAATTATGGTTTCAAACCACTTTATCGCTTATGGTTTGCGGATAAGGTTGCGTTTGCTGAAATGAAGGTCGCTGCTCCAGCTTAGTCGAGTAGTTAGCTAAGGCGGGGTATAAGTTCTGCCAGTAAAACTCTTTGTAACGCACTTTCAAGTACCCAAGCGCTGAACCTACGGCGATATCAGCCAGTCCGAACTTATTACCCACGGCAAATTGACTTTGCTCTACCAGTCGCGCTAACTCGCAAACCCCAGCCTCGATCTTGTGCACTTGCCGAGCCGTCCATTCAGCACTTGCGTTATCGCCGCGCATTCGCTCGAAAAACACTAGTACTACCGCGTCGCATATGCCGTCTGCCAAAACTTCCAACTTTTTCGCCATCAGTTTTTCAGGTACATCGCTTAACAGCAGTGGCGTCTGGGGATAGATCAATTCCAAATATTCCATAATGAACCGCGAGTCAAAGATGCTGCTTCCATCTTCAAGAATCAGCACGGGCAGTTTGGCAAGAGGGTTGTACTGTTCAGTAATGGCACCTTGGTTCCATGGGACCTCAGTGATTAACTCGAATGGAATATTTTTTTCTATCAGCGCAATCCTCACCTTGCGAGCGTAGGGACTGGGTGTAGCGCTAATGAGTTTAAGCATTAAAAGATCCTTTGGAGCAAACTTGACGATGCCGTTTTGATTCGAATTAATTGAATTAAGTTAAGGGCGCGCTTGCGTATTTAATATATCCAGGTCTTAGCTCAATTTGTTTAAACCAACGGCTCAAATGTTGATAGTCCTCACGCTCAATTGGCAAGTTAAACCATCTAAAAGCAATCAAAGCTAATGGCAAATCAGCAATAGTGAAATGATCCCCTGTTACCCATGGTGTGCTTTTAAGTTGGTTGTCGAGAATTTTTAGAATTGAACTCATTTGAACTCTTGTTTTTTCAAGTTCCTGCAAATTACG
>Ga0214921_10006134_pt1 | contig 16631 bp, 17 predicted proteins | sample LL1505_MetaG_FD_177992 | JGI IMG/M metagenome (GOLD analysis project Ga0214921, IMG submission 177992) | Freshwater microbial communities from Lake Lanier, Atlanta, Georgia, United States - LL-1505 | ecosystem: Environmental > Aquatic > Freshwater > Lake | place: USA: Georgia | collected...
CGCGCAGATGTATGGCGTCACGCTTAGCCACGAGCAGTTGGCCTTTGCACAAAAGCGCCTGCACCGAACTAGCGGCCAAGCAGTCGAACAACTGCGCCTACAAGACTATCGCGATATCAACGACGGCCCCTATGACGCTATCTGTTCTATTGAAATGATCGAAGCTGTGGGCCAGGCCTTTTGGCCTGAGTACTTTGCGACCATCGCCCGCTTACTCAAACATGGTGGCAAAGCCTGTGTGCAAAGCATCGTGATTGATGACGCGCTTTATGAGCGTTATATCCACAGCACTGACTTCATACAACAATATATTTTCCCAGGTGGTTGCCTGCCTTGCCCGAAAGAGTTTCAAGCGCAAGCGGAGCGCGCTGGTCTTCGCATCGTCGACGACATGTCTTTCGGTCTCGACTATGCAGAAACGCTGCGTCGTTGGCGCGCTAAATTTTTAGAAGAAAAATCTAAAGTATTGCAACTTAATTTTGATGAACGCTTTATGCGCATTTGGGAGTTTTACCTGTGTTACTGCGAAGCGGCGTTTGAAGAGAAGAATATCGACGTTGTGCAATACACCTTGGAAAAAGTTTGATATGGCTCTAAACCCTCTCATTACCCAATGGCAAGGCCGCAGCGTTTGGCTGATTGGTGCATCGAGTGGCATTGGCTTGGCTACGGCCAAAGCCCTGCATGCCGCAGGCGCACGTGTGACAGTATCTGCGCGTAAAACAGATTTACTCGATGCATTTGTCCAATCACATGCAGGTGCGCAAGCCATTGCCTTAGATGTTTGCGACACGCAAGCTGTCCACGCCGCCACGCAACAAGTTCTTCAATCGCACGGCATCGATGTAGTGGTGTATTGCTCGGGACATTACAAGGCCGTTCGCGCCAACCGCTACTCTTTAGAAGAAATGGTGCGCCATCAAGAGGTGAACTATCTTGGTGTTGCGCGTGTTCTAGACGCTGTCTTGCCGATTTTTCTGGATCAAAAACGCGGTCACATCAGCCTGATTGCTAGTGTTGCCGGTTACAGCGGCTTGCCTAATAGTTTGGCTTATGGGCCCACCAAAGCAGCGATGATCAATTTGGCAGAGTCTTTGTATTTCGATCTCTCGCCTTTGGGTGTTGGTGTGAGTGTCGTCAATCCTGGTTTTGTGGCTACGCCTTTGACTGCGCAAAATAAGTTTGCCATGCCTGCATTACTGCAGCCCGAGCAAGCGGCGGCCTTCATGCTCGAGGGCTGGGCGGACGGAGAGTTTGAGATCCATTACCCCAAACGCTTCTCACGCTGGTTGAAGTTCATGCGCCTCTTGCCTTACCGTTGGTACTTTGCCATGGTGCGATCCGCCACGAAAATGTGAGCGTTTTAATTGCTGCACATCTCAACATCCATTTCGCATAAGTCATGACGATCTCTAGTGAAATATCACCAGACACCCCAGAGCAAGCGGCTTTGCGTGTTGTGCAGTTTTATGAAACCCTTGCGCCCCATGGCGTGGCAAAGATAAAAGATTTTTATTGTGCGGATGCACTATTCAAAGACCCCTTCAACGAGGTGCAAGGCTTTGACGCCATTGCTGCGATTTTTTCGCACATGTTTGATGCTCTGATTCAGCCCCGCTTCGTCATCACACAACAAGTTCAGCAAGGTGAGCATTGTTTTGTGACGTGGGACTTTTTATTTGCGATGCGTAAATTCGAACCCAACACAACGCAAACAATTCGTGGTGCAAGCCATTTGGTCTTTCGCCTAGAAGATGGCGTGTGGCGCGTAGCCATCCACCGCGACTATTGGGACGCGGCTGAAGAACTTTATGAAAAACTACCTATGGTTGGCGCGCTCATGCGCTGGCTAAAGAAGCGCGCCAACAGTTAGTCCGGTATTTAAGCCGCTGTTGGGCTTGTGTCTTTAAACGATGGGCGTTGCGCCATGCGCTCATACATTTGCGCCAAGTTGCTGTGCGCGCCTCGCCAATCAATTTGTGGGAAACGGAAATCTAAATAGCCAAGAGCCGTCGCGCATGCGATATCAGCCAAGCTCATATGGCTGGCCACACAAAATTGGCGATCTGCCAATGCGCGGTCCATCGCCACAAGGCTGTTATCCACCTTTTCCAGTTGACGGTCTATCCATGCCTGCGAACGTTCACCTTCTTTGCGCCCCGGCCAATTGGCTTCGAGTCGCGCCAAAATCGCAGCGTCTAAAACGCCGTCTGCCAGAGCTTCCCACGTTTTAACCTCTGCACGTTCACGTCCGTTGACTGGAATCAGTTTGCCAACGGGTGACAAAGTGTCTACATATTCAACGATGACGCGCGAGTCAAACAATGCTTCGCCACCTTCCATCACCAAGCAGGGAACTTTTCCTAACGGGTTGTATTGGGCCATGACCGTATCGGCTGCCCATACATCTTCAGTGACAAACTGGTATTCCAGTTTTTTCTCGGCCATAACAATGCGCACTTTGCGGACATAGGGACTCGTGATTGCGCCAATAAGCTTCATAAACAATTTCAAAATGGTGATCGCAGTATTTTAAAGAGTTCAGCCATACCTTGCCGATAGAGTGCTACGCCTAAAATCTGCTGATGACGCTTACATCCAACATGACCCAAGTGACGGCTTTGTCACCTTTAGATGGCCGCTATGCAGCCAAGCTCGCCACTTTGCGCCCTTTGATGAGCGAGCAGGGTTATATGCACCGTCGCGTGCAAGTCGAGCTGGCATGGTTTACTGCACTCAGCGATGCTGGGTTTACTGAATTCGCGCCGTTAAGTGCTGATGCCCGTAAGTATCTGGTAGCGCTGGTTACACATTTTTCGACTGAAGATGCACTTGCCATCAAAGCGATTGAGAAAAAAACCAACCATGATGTCAAAGCGGTCGAGTATTGGATCAAAGATAAATTCAAAGCATGCACAAATGCCACTGTTAAAAAAGAACTAGAGCGCAGCGCTGAATTTGTGCACTTTGCCTGCACCAGCGAAGACATCAACAACACCAGCCATGCTTTGCAATTGCAAGCTAGCCGCGAGCAAGTGGTGCTGCCCATGCTCGACACCATCATCACCAAACTGCGCGACATGGCACATGCTTATGCCGATATACCGATGCTCAGTCGGACCCACGGCCAAACAGCCAGCCCCACCACCGTAGGCAAAGAGATTGCCAACGTCGTGATGCGTTTGCGCGCTGGGCGCGAGCGAATTGCCAAGGTGTCCATTCTTGCCAAGATGAACGGCGCCGTAGGCAACTACAACGCCCATTTGAGTGCCTGGCCTGAATTCGATTGGGAAGCATTTAGCCAACGCGTCGTAGAGACACCCGCGCCTGTTGGGCTAGGTCTTGGTTTTCAGGCATACAGCATTCAGATCGAACCGCATGACTACATGGCTGAGTTGTTTGATGCGATTGCGCGCACCAACACCATACTCATAGATTGGTCGCGCGATGTATGGGGCTATGTGTCCTTGGGTTATTTCAAACAAAGTTTGAAAGCGGGCGAGATTGGCTCTAGCACCATGCCGCACAAAGTCAACCCCATTGATTTTGAGAACGCCGAAGGCAATCTTGGTTTAGCCAATGCCTTACTCAAGCACTTGAGTGAAAAGCTTCCCATCAGCCGCTGGCAACGCGACCTTACCGATTCAACCGTACTACGCAATATGGGCGTGGCCCTTGGATACAGCGTGTTGGCATACCAGTCTTTAGCCGTAGGCTTGAACAAACTAGAAATCAACCACGAAGCGCTTGAGGCAGATTTAGATAGTGCCTGGGAGGTTCTCGCTGAACCGATTCAAACGGTGATGCGTCGCTATGGCGTAGAGCAAGCGTATGAGCAATTGAAAGAAGCAACCCGCGGCAAAAGTGTCACGCCCGAAGCCTTGCATAACTTGATACGCTCTTTACCTATTCCCCCAGCAGAAATTGAACGTCTGCTGGCAATGACTCCCGCTAGCTATATTGGCAAAGCAGCTGAACTGGCGCGACGCGTGTAACGCGCCAGACTATGGCGATCAAATCCACCATCTTCAAGGCGAATGTACAAATCGCCGATATCGACCACGGCTATTACGCCGACCACGCACTCACCTTAGCGCGTCACCCCAGCGAAACCGACGAACGCATGATGGTGCGCTTAGTGGCGATGTCGCTGCAAGCGCACGCGTTACAAGACACCTGCAACGGTGATGGCGTCTTAGCATTTGGTGCAGGGCTGTCAGACCCCGACGAACCCGATGTGATGCTGACCGATTTCACCGGTCGCAAACGCTTGTGGATTGAAGTGGGTCAACCTGAAGACAAGCCCCTGCTCAAAGCTTGCAGCAAAGCTGACCAAGTGATGCTCTATGTGTTCTCACATTCAGGCGATGTGTGGTGGAAGAGCATGCAGACCAAACTCACGCGCCCCAATAACTTACAGGTCTGGCGCATTCCACACACCGCGTCACAAGAGTTAGCCAAACTCGCTGAGCGCAGCATGCAATTGCAAGCCACGGTTCAAGAACAAGTACTCATGATGGGCAACGGCTCCAGCACTGTGGATATTGAATGTGTTCGCTGGCTCTAAGCTTGTTTTTCTAGTTTTTTCTCAGTCGCGCGCTCTGCATATTTATTAAAGCGCCAAGCTGTGCCCAACATGGTGATGCGATGCCAGGTGTTGCGTTTTTCGGCTGGTGACATATGCGTCCAGTTTTGTACTTCTTCAAATGTGCGGCCACAACCTTTGCACTCTGGATCGCCTTGGCTGGTTGAACAAATCGCAATGCAGGGAGCGTCTACTGTGGTGTGGTACCAGGCTAGCCAAGCAGCATGTGCTTTGGCAGGAAATCCTTTTTCTGCAGCTTCGTGTTCTTTGTAATAAATCATCAATGCATAGACTTCGGCCAATGCGCGGATTTCAGGCGCGAGTGTGACGCCATCGGGCGAAGGTTTTTTATCACGCCAATAGTTAATGGCCGCTTCGATATCGGTAATGTTAATACTAGCCATGGAAATAAATGCGTGTCTATCAATTACAAAGCAGAGAATGATAGCTGGGATGCTATGCTTTCACCGTTATGAAACTTCTTATTACTTGGGTTCTGCACGCTACGGCATTACTGGCTTTAGCCCACCTTTCCACCGGAATAGAAATTTCTAGCTTTGCCACCGCCATGGCGGCCGCCTTGTTGATTGGCTTTCTCAATTTATTTGTGCGACCTGCTTTGGTGGTACTAACGTTGCCCGTGACGTTTTTAACACTTGGGCTCTTTTTGTTCATCATCAATGCCTTGATGTTTTGGGCAGCGGCGGAGCTGTTAGACGGTTTTAGAGTGAGCGGCTTTGCCTCTGCGCTTTTAGGCTCTTTGCTTTACTCCACCTTCTGCATGTTGATCGACTCAGCGCTCCAACATTTGTTCCCGCCGCAACCGCTCTAACTCGCGTAAACGCGCGTCGACGATAGACGCTTCTATATGGCCGCTTCGGTCTAGCTTGCCTTCTCTGGCCAATTGGTAAGCCACCGTTTGTGCCGCTTTGAATCGATCGAGCGCCGCTGCGTAATCTAACTCAGCGGCACGCGCCTCTGCTTGCGCACGGATAGCGTGCAAGGTGTCGCCTTGCAATTCATAAGCCGCCGACAAATACAGCCATGCATTCGCATCACGCGGCATTCGGTTGACCCACATCACCAAATCGTCCGACGCCAATTTACCTTGTGCAGGCAGTTGCGTTGCTACGCGACTTTGCGCCAATAACAAACGCGATGCACGGTCATGGATGTTGATCACCGATGTTTTGGTGCTGAGCAAATTAACAGCTTGCATCGCTTCGCCAGATTGCAGCGCCAGCTCCGCTTTTAGTAGCAACACCACGCGTTGTGCTGCGGGCTCGGTTAACGATAGCGCCCCTAAACGGGCAAAGGTTCGTCGCGCATTGACCCAATCCCGTTGGCGCATTTCCGCAAGTGTGGCGGCATACAAGGTGCCAGCTTGTCGCCACAGGGGCGCAGTAGGAACAGTGGTTGAGGCGGCTTGCACACTCAACCCACGCAATGCGTCAATACCTGGGTTAGCCAATACCAATGCGCGCGCTGACATCATGGCGTGCAAAGGAGTCGTTACTACGGGTGGACGTGCGGGCAATAACTGCTGCCTAGCTTGCGCATCCGCGATGCGCTCGGTTGTCATCGGATGGCTACGCAAATAAGGAAATGATCCGTTGTCGTTCAAACGCGCAGCCTGCTGCAACTTTTCAAACATCGTGACAAAGCCTTGTGGCTCGAAACCAGCGTCGGTCATCACACCGTATCCCACACGGTCTGCTTCGCGTTCCATATCGCGTGAAAAATTCAATTGGCTTTGTATAGCTGCTGCTTGGCCACCAACCATCACCGCATTGGCAGCACTCATGCCGCTCGCACTAGGCGTGCGACTCGCAGCCAACATGCCCAAAATCATGGCGCCAATCACCATAGGGCCTTGTCGGCCTTGTTGCGACATCATGCGTGCGATATGGCGTTGCGTCACATGGCTTAACTCATGCGCCAACACAGAGGCTAACTCGCCACCATTGCTCACCGCTGAAATTAAACCTAGATGCACGCCCAAATAACCGCCAGGCAGGGCAAAGGCGTTGATGCTGCGGTCACGAATCAGCGTGACTTCCCATGCAAATTGTTGTTCGAGTTCGGGCGTGAGTTCTCCGCGTTGCCGCGCTGCGTTGAGCAGCACTTGCCAAAACGATTGCACATAGTCGCCTAACACTGGGTCGTCTATGTAATCAGGGTCGCGGTAAATTTCTCGGGCGATGTTCTCGCCTAAACGGCGCTCTACGCCCAAAGGGATATCAATACCGTCGCCTAAATTCGGCAGTCGATTGCCTGACATCATCAGCGGAGGAAAACTGTTGGTTTGGCCATACAGTGGCTGCCCGCCCAAGGCGAGAGCAACACTTAACGCCAAAAGGCTTAGACGTCTGCACAACAGGAGCGGCCCTGCACATGCACGTGTGCACGAAGTATTTAGCGTGAAGAAAGATGGCGTGGGTGCAACTGGCATAAATAACAAGCCCCGTATGATGCGGGAGCATTCATGTTAACCCCTCTCGTCATTCATACTTACGAACACCATGAGCACTTTCACCCACTTTGACGCCCAAGGCCAAGCCCATATGGTCGATGTCGCCGACAAAGCCCACACCCACCGTGTAGCAGTTGCCACTGGAGCTATTCATATGCAAGCGGCCACTCGGAAATTGATTGAAAGCGGCACCGCAAAAAAAGGCGATGTGCTTGGCATTGCACGAATTGCTGGTATTCAGGCCGCCAAGAAAGCCAGTGATTTGATTCCCTTGTGCCACCCACTTGCGCTTACCCGCGTAGCCATTGAGTTTGATATGAATGCCGCTATTGATAGCGTGCAATGCAATGCAACTGTGGAGACGGTTGGGCCTACTGGGGTTGAGATAGAGGCTTTAGCTGCGGTGCAGATCGCTTTATTAACTATCTACGATATGTGCAAGGCGGTGGACCGTGGGATGACGATGACGGATGTCAAGTTGCTGCAGAAGCATGGGGGGAAGAGTGGGAGTTTTGTGGCGGAAGCCTAAGCAGCTAGCGTCTAATGTTTTTCGTTTGCCACATCTCCCACAACTTCACATACTTGTAATAAGTAGTCTGTGCATTCGATATCGACAACGCCAACCCATGCGCTCCGTCTAAAAACCCAGCGCGCAATACATAGGTTCTAAAAAACGCCCAAGCGCCGCGTGCAATCCCCTTGCCAATAGAACCACGTTCGCCGCGGCTAAACGCTTGTTGCGCAGCCGCACTAGAGTAAGCCTCTACCTTCGACAGTACTTGTGAAAAGTCTAGGTAGCTGTAATGCAGCAAATGGTTTTTGAGTTGGCCAATTGCATCGTTAGTGATCACACGCTCGTGGACCAAGTCATCTGAAAACTTTGCATTGCTTTTACGAAATAAACGTAAAACATAGTCAGGGCGCCATCCGCAATGTTGGATAAATTTGCCACAGTACCAAGACTTTCTTGGAATTTCATAGGCGCTGTAATGCTTTTGTTCAGAATGTAAGCGGCTGCCATCGGGTTGTGCTCGGCCAATCAGAAAATTAATTTCAGCGGCCAACTCTGGCGTCACACGTTCGTCCGCATCAATCGACAAAACCCAAGGCTGCGTGGCAAGTGCCAGTGCTCGGTTTTTTTGGGGACCAAAGCCGGGCCAGTCATCGGGTTGTGAGACTTTGGCGCCGAATCTTTGGGCAATTGAAACAGTTGCATCGTTGCTATGTGTGTCGACCACCACAATTTCATCGGCCAAGCCTTGAAGAGAGGCTAGGCAGTCTTCTAAGTTGTGCGCTTCGTTGCGCGTGATCAATATTGCGGAGAGCATGCTTGAGTTTAAGCGCAGCGCAGTGCTTGCTGTCTTAGCAGTCCATCGATAAATGTGCGCGCTATTTACGGGGGGTGATGGTTGGTAGCCGGCTTGCAAGCTTTTCAGCCTCTAGCGTTCTGCCTAGTAACCGCAAACTTTCCACTGCACGCTCAACAACACGTGGCTCTGGTGAATAGTGCAGAACGCGCATAGCCAGTTCGTAAGTTTCTTGTGCGTTTTCTTGCTTGATGCTTTGGGTCATCAGTCGTGCAAAGTCAACTTGGTTTTTAAACAACCAAGTTTGACTCGCTGCTTGCATAGGATTGTCGCGGTAAGCCGCATCGCGCATCTCTGGTTGTCTGTAGATTTGCGCTACGCGGTTGTAGTCCCAGGCTACAAACAAGCAACCCAAAAACAGTGCGCCACATACGAGATTAGGAAATATCTGCTGCCGCGTGCCGCTAAATGGATCCGCCTCAACTGGCTCGCTTTGTGCCTGCTCTGCCCATAAGCCCAAAGCCAAGCCTAGGGCTATTTGAAATGGCCCATACCACAGCGGGTACTCCAACATGCTGTGTATGCCAAGTACTAGCAACATTGCCACCCCTGTGCATTGCGCATTAGTGAGGGCATGTTGCTTGGCCTTTTTATATATCCAATGCACAGCAAGTACACAACAAAGCAACGTGAATGGGATTCCAAACTCTAAGGCTAGATGTAGGGGAAGGTTGTGCGCGTTATCTAGTAAATCGCAAAAGCGTTCGCTTTGGTAGTCGGTGCTGTAGTGGGCAAAGTCTGTTTCGCCCAAACCCCAACCCTGCCAAGGGTGTTGCGAGATCATCTGCAGCGCATTAGTCCAGAGAACACGTCGGCCACCGCAAGGCGCATAGTCTTGCGCTTGCCCCGCAACCCGCAACAACAAACTCGCGCCCATCACACCATTGAGTTGCAGCGCAACCCAGGGAAGAACCAACGACCATAGGATGACCAACAGTGGTGCTCCTATTACAAGGTACATCAAAGCTCGGTGGGTATGTTTACGCTTTTTCCAAGCCCACAACATAGCCAATGCAAACACCACCAACCATTGCACGGCTCCTGTGCGTGACACTGAACAAGCTAAACCTGCCGCCAGTAAAGCAAGCGCGGACCACGCTGTCACCAAATAACGCTTAGATATGTTGCGCTCCTCCGCCACCATGCCAAGTAAGGCCACTAAGCCAATACTGGTGAGCGAGGCAAATTGATTACGTTGCCGCAAATTGGCAAATGCGTCTCCTATGTGCGGTTGGTTGACCCACGGTGCCAATTCACGCGCCATATTTAGATATTGCAATATTGCCAAAACGCTACTTACTAAGGCTGCAAGCAACCACGCTGCAAATAACCAATGCAGTAATCCGTTTGCGGGGTTGGCAGCCCGCTTACCAATTTGCATAGCGATCCAAATGCAGGCGACGGCTGCAACTACACCTACCGTCAACGCCCGATCGATGACTGCAGGCACTGTCAGCGCAGACACCAAAAACCACACTACCAATAGCAAGCACCATTTATTTTGAAAAGAGGTCTGGCGTACACGAATAAAAAAACTAATTGCCTTAGGGCTAAGCTCTTCCCCAATTGCAACTACTTTTGATGGCGCGAATGGGTGATAGCTCGATGTTGTATAAGCGGGGGCCTCATCTACCAATAGCAACATAGCACACGCTACCAACATCCAACTCAAGAGCAATGGAACAACAGATGTCGAAGGCGCACTTGTAAACGGATTTAGCCACGGCAGCATCAAGCAAACGACAAGAAGCAGGCGATTTGCTATCAGCGATGGACTTTTAAAAATCTGCATCGCTAGATTTTCTTGCAGAGCATGTTTTACAAGGCCTTACTTACATTCACTCGGCACATATTTCCTATCCAGCGCGTCAGACGGCACGGCCACGCCTGCAAATGTTGCAGAGCCCTTAGACAAACACTTCCATTGCACATTGCCGTTGACGATCGGGCTAGCAGCATCGGGTGCGGGTAATGCCACGGGGCTTGTTACTAGGCCCGTAAAAGGCACTAGTAGCAATTTGCCGCCGCCTGCGGCCGGCGTTGTCGTGATAGTGATTGCACCCGTCGCGGGTGCCACATCTATCACGCTGATGTTGTTGGTAGCGCCACTCCATACATAGTCAGATTTGTAGTTGTTTGCTGTGGTGGCAACGTTGCCATTACTCACAACATCCATGACCGTGGTTTTAGCGGTCGTTGCTAATGCCAGGCCTTCACTGACGCGCGCGCGAACCACATAGTCTTGGTACGCAGGCAAAGCGACGGACGCCAATATGCCGATGATGGCTACCACGATCATGATTTCAATCAAGGTGAAGCCTTTTTGTGCGGGTTTTGTCATATTTATCTCTCTCGTTAGCTCTTAATGGGTTAGGTACGCTTTTACTTTAAGTGCGGGCTAAAACTTTATTCATTCTAAAAACGATTGTTCTGTATTTGCGTAAGTGATAGACACAAAAAAAACGAGCGGTGTTTAAGCCGCTCGTTTGAATATTTGCAATAGAAAACTAAGCCGCTGGGTCTTCCTGTGTTTCTGCTTTGGCATTCATCTGGCGTCCCCACAAAATCACAATGACCGCGCCAGCAAGTGAGCATGCATAGTGGAACCATCCGTTGTCAGCGACAAAGTCCTTAAGCATGACATCACTAGCAATCGTCTCGCCACCGACCCAGCCAATCAAAGCCGCACCAAAAGTAATGATTGCAGGGTAACGCTCCATCAATTTGATCATCATGGAACTGCCAAAGACAACCAATGGAATGCTGATAGCCAATCCAATAATCAACAAGGATTGGTCTCCCTTGGCTGCAGCCGCGACGCCAATCACATTGTCTAAGCTCATAACTACATCGGCAATCAAAATGGTGCGCACGGCAGACATGAGGTTGGCTTGCTCTTTGGAATCAGCATCGCTTTCTTCTTCATCTGCCAAAAGTTGTGCGCCAATCCACAACAACAGCAATCCGCCCACAATTTGTAAACCTTGTAAGGCCATCAGCCATGCAGCGATGATGGTCAATCCAATGCGCAGGACCACAGCAGCGCCCGAACCAAAAAGAATCGCTTTTCTTTGCTGATCTGGAGGTAAACCACGCGCGGCCAAAGCGATCACCACAGCGTTATCGCCTGAGAGCAGGATGTTGATCCAAATAATTTTCAACAAACCAACCCAAAACTCTGGGTTCTCAAAGCCTTGAAAGAATTCCATATGCTCTCCTGTAGTAATTTTTCTAAAGGCTGAAAGTGTAACGAGCCCGACCAAGCGAGCTCATTAGTAATAACCGATAGGAAAAAAGGGTAAGTTACTTCAATTGCGCTTTGAGTAACTTGCCTAATTCCGAAGGATTACGTGTGACGATGAAACCACACGCTTCCATGATGGCAAGCTTGGCATCCGCTGTATCAGCGCCACCAGAGATCAACGCACCTGCATGGCCCATGCGTTTGCCGGGAGGCGCAGTGACACCCGCAATAAAACCAACGATGGGTTTTTTCATATGGGCCTTGCACCACTGCGCAGCATCTGCTTCATCAGGTCCGCCGATTTCACCAATCATGATGACGGCGTCGGTGTCAGGATCGTCATTGAACGCTTGCATCACATCGATGTGCTTCAAGCCATTGATAGGGTCGCCACCGATACCGACAGCACTGGATTGGCCCAAACCTACTTCGGTCAACATGGCCACTGCTTCGTAGGTCAAAGTACCAGAGCGCGACACCACGCCGATGCGTCCTTTGCGATGGATGTGTCCAGGCATGATGCCGATTTTGATTTCGTCTGGAGTGATGAGTCCCGGGCAATTGGGGCCTAAGAGCAAAGTCTTTTTGCCGCCTTTGGCTTCTTTGGCTTTCATTTTGTTGCGCACTTCCAGCATGTCTTTGACGGGAATGCCTTCGGTAATACAAATCGCCAAATCGAGATCGGCTTCAACCGCTTCCCAAATCGCAGCAGCAGCGCCGGCGGGTGGCACATAAATCACAGACACCGTGGCACCGGTGTTGTGTGCTGCTTCTTTGACCGACGCAAAAATTGGCACATCAAAAATCTTTTCGCCAGCCTTCTTGGGGTTGACGCCAGCAACGAAACAGTTTTTACCGTTTGCGTATTCAATGCACTTTTCAGTGTGGAACTGGCCTGTCTTGCCAGTGATACCTTGGGTAATGACCTTGGTGTTTTTATTGATGTAGATGGACATGTCTATTTCCTAATCACTTCACTGCAGCAACAATTTTTGTTGCGGCTTCGGCCATGGTGTCTGCAGAGATGATGGGCAAGCCTGATTCGGCCAACATTTTTTTTCCCAACTCGTCATTGGTGCCCTTCATGCGTACGACCAGCGGCACGGACAAGTTGACCGCTTTACACGCAGTGATCACGCCATTGGCAATGGTGTCGCACTTCATGATGCCGCCAAAGATGTTGACCAAGATACCTTTGACATGCGGATTCTTCAACATGATCTTGAAAGCTTCGGTCACTTTTTCTGCCGTCGCGCCACCGCCTACGTCCAAGAAGTTAGCAGGCTCTCCGCCAAACAACTTGATAGTGTCCATCGTGGCCATCGCCAAACCTGCACCGTTGACCAAGCAACCGATGTTGCCGTCGAGCGAAATGTAGGCAAGGTCAAACTTAGAGGCTTCGACTTCCGCAGGATCTTCTTCGTCTAAATCTCGATACGCGACGATTTCTGGGTGGCGGAACAAAGCGTTGGCGTCAAAGTTGAACTTTGCGTCCAAGGCCATGACACTACCTTTGCTGTCGCGGTTCAAAGGGTTGATCTCTACGAGAGACGCATCGGTGTCCATGTAGCACTGGTAGAGCTTTTTGAAGATGTCAACAGCTTGTGCTGTGGAGTCTGCAGGCATGCCGATGGCGTCTGCAATCTTCTTGGCTTGTGCATCGCCCAAACCGGTCAATGGGTCGATGAACTCGGTGATGATTTTTTCTGGCGTGCTGTGCGCCACTTCTTCAATGTCCATGCCGCCCTCGCTAGAAGCGATAAAGGCAATCTTTTGGCTGGCACGGTCGGTGACGACCGACACGTAATATTCTTTATTGATGTCTGCGCCGTCTTCTATATAGAGACGACGCACCTTTTGACCTTCGGGGCCAGTTTGGTGGGTTTTGAGCTGCATGCCCAAAATCTCGCCCGCCAAGCGTTTGACGTCATCAATGGTTTTAGCCACTTTCACGCCGCCACCCTTGCCGCGTCCACCTGCGTGTATTTGGGCCTTCACCACCCAGATCGGGCCACCCAATTTTTGAGCGGCTTCCACCGCCTCTTGAACCGTAAACGCTGGAATGCCGCGGGGAACGGGCACGCCGAATTGACGCAAGATTTCCTTGCCTTGGTACTCGTGAATCTTCATGAGAGCTCTCTTGGAATCGTTGGTTGGATGGGGCTTTTATTGGCCCTCGATCGGGCAAACAGTGACTGTTTAATGAAGCGCCAGAACTGTATCATGCTGGTTTACCCCAAACTTTTCACTGGCTTACAGCCAAACAGACTGGTTTTGACAAGCTTTTAGCCACTTTTACCGACCAAACTCCCATGCCCAAAGTCTTTATCGACGGCGAAGCCGGTACCACCGGACTCCAAATACGCGAGCGTTTGGAGCAAATGCCCAGCATTGAAGTCGTCAGCATCGATCCGTCGTTGCGAAAAGACCCCCAGGCCAAACGCGCGCTGATGGGCGAAGTAGACATGGTCATCCTCTGCCTGCACGACGACGCAGCCCGCGAATCGGTCGCCATGGTCGACAGCCTGAGCGGTAAGCAACCCAAAATCATCGACGCCTCTACTGCGCATCGCGTGGCGCCAGGCTGGGTCTACGGTTTCCCCGAGTTATCGAGCACCCAAGCCCAGGCCGTCAAATCCGCCCAGCGGGTCGCCAACCCCGGCTGCTACGCGACAGGCGCGATCGCCTTGTTACGCCCCTTGGTCGATGCTGGCCTGATTCCCAAAGACTTCCCTTTAGCCCTTCCCTCAGTGAGCGGCTATTCGGGAGGTGGCAGAACCATGATCGAAGACTACGAAGCTGGCAAAGCCCCGCTATTCGAAGCTTATGCGCTGCAACTAGAGCACAAACATTTGCCAGAAATCATGGCGTACACAGGTTTGACCACTCGGCCAATTTTTGTGCCATCCGTCGGTAACTTTAAGCAAGGCATGTTGGTGCAAGTTCCCTTGCACTTAGGCACTTTGCCTACGAAGCCCAAAGCTTCCGATTTGCACGAGGCTTTGCTCAAACACTATGCGAAGAGCCCGGAAGGGTTTGTGAAGGTTTTGCCTGCAACGGACAACGGCAAATTGGATGCTACAGCTTTGAACGACACCAACGATTTGGAGATTCGTGTGTTTGGCAACGAGGCACATCGACATGCCGTTTTGATTGCGCGGCTCGACAACTTGGGCAAGGGGGCTAGTGGCGCGGCTGTGCAGAATTTGCAGTTGATGTTGGGGGTTTAGTTATTTGCTCTCGCTGCGCCAATGCGATCACTTGGGACATGCTGCGACTCCGCACTGCGTGCTTTATGTCGTTCGCAGCATGCCCCAAGCGCTCATCTTGACGCGGGTTGTTTGCAGGCCAGGTTCATAAAAACGATACCGACCGAATTAGCTTATTTAGAAAGCCCAATCGCGATTAAGCGTCGGTGGCAGTTCTAAGTCAAAAAAACTAAGCAAAGCAAAAGTTCAACTCTCCGCTGCTCGACCGCATAAACCCGTGACAAGGTGAGCACTCGGCGCTTGCTGCGAACGACATAAAGCGCGTAGCGCGGAGTCGCAGCAAGTGCCGGGTGATCGCCTTGGCACAGCGCACGAGATTTTTCGTAATAAGTGCCAACTACGCAGAGAAGAAGCCAAAGGGCCTAAAGCTCATCAGCCCCAGCAACCACCCGCCGAACCACCTCAGCCGCAAAACCACGACTCACCAAGAACCGCACTTGCTTCCCACGCTCAGATGCATCAGCTGGAGGCGCCCCAAACTTCTTGCGCCAAACCACAAGAGCACGTTCAAGCTCGGTGCCTCGCATGGCCTCAACCGCCTCAGCAATATCGTCCGCTGGCAAACCTTTGGCCATTAACTCTTGCCGAACCCGCGCCGCGCCAAGCTTGCTAGAGCGCCGATTCACAACTGACTCGACCACACGCTTTTCGTTGATGAAGTCTTTGGCCGCCAAAAAGTCCAATGCCTCGGCTAATTCGCCCGGCGTTTCTTCGTGGGGCTTAAGTTTTTGCTCCAACTCTTTGCGCGAGTGTTCGCGCTGCGACAACAGCCGCAGCGCGCGCCCTTTGAGTGAGGACTTCATCGCCAATCGCGCCACGGAGATCAGGCCTCGGCTTCGAGCGCCTCACGCGCTTGTCGGGCGGCCTTGGTTTCTTTTGGCTCTTTCGCTTCCTTTGGTTCTTTGGCCTCTTTAACAGCGGGCCCATCCACCGACTCAGCCAACAACGGAATGCCCAAAGATTCGCGCACCTTGTTTTCAATCTCGAAAGCCAAGGCTTCGTTCTCACGCAAAAACTCGCGCGCGTTGTCACGGCCTTGCCCGATTTTTTCGCCTTGGTAGGCATACCACGCACCTGACTTTTCGATCACCTTGGCGTTGACACCCATATCGATGATCTCGCCCTGACGGCTGATGCCTTCGCCGAAAAGGATGTCGAACTCTGCTGTCTTGAACGGAGGTGCCACTTTGTTCTTTACCACTTTGACGCGGGTCTCGTTACCTACCGCCTCTTCGCCACGCTTGATCGTGCCGGTGCGACGAATGTCCAAACGCACCGATGCGTAGAACTTCAGGGCATTTCCGCCAGTTGTGGTTTCAGGCGAACCAAACATCACGCCGATCTTCATACGAATTTGGTTAATGAAAATCACCGTGCAATTGGTCTTTTTGATAGACGCCGTCAACTTGCGCAAAGCTTGACTCATCAAACGGGCCTGCAAACCAGGCAATGAATCGCCCATGTCGCCTTCCAACTCAGCCTTGGGCGTGAGCGCAGCCACCGAGTCGATCACCACCAGATCGACCGCGCCAGAACGCACCAAACTGTCGACCACCTCCAAAGCTTGCTCACCCGTATCAGGCTGGCTGATTAACAAGTCTTGCAAATTCACGCCCAGCTTTTGTGCGTACTGCGAATCGAGCGCGTGCTCAGCATCGACAAACGCACATGTGCCGCCTTGCTTTTGCATCTC
>Ga0214921_10006135_pt1 | contig 16630 bp, 15 predicted proteins | sample LL1505_MetaG_FD_177992 | JGI IMG/M metagenome (GOLD analysis project Ga0214921, IMG submission 177992) | Freshwater microbial communities from Lake Lanier, Atlanta, Georgia, United States - LL-1505 | ecosystem: Environmental > Aquatic > Freshwater > Lake | place: USA: Georgia | collected...
TGCTCTGCCGACTCCAAGAGAAAGGTGCCGGGTTTGTTTTGAGCGAGCTTCTTATAAATATTAAGCGGTGTTTCTCCATCAGCAAGAAGTTTTCGATAGACCGGAATGACATTGTGAGATTTTGCGTGTTCGCGAAATTCTTCAATCTTCATGAGAAGTTGCCAATACTCTGGTGGAAACAAGAACGATCCCCCGTGTGGCAGGCGGCGCCCACTTGGTCAACGGTAATCAGGAGTGCATCGCCATCACAATCAAGTGCGACCGAGTGCACCATCTGCGTATGACCTGATGTTTCACCTTTTACCCAAATCTCATTGCGGCTTCGGGAAAAGTAGGTTGCCTTGCCGGTTGCAAGAGTCAGGGCAAGGGACTCGGTATTCATATAGGCAAGCATGAGTACTTCTCGGGTATTAACATCTTGTGCGATCGCAGGGATCAAAGTTGTTGGGTCCTTTAAGAGCGCGAGTATTTCTGGGGAAAGTTCAGCTCTCATGCCCTTATTCTGCCTTACGCGCTCTGGGTATTGCGCACCGAATAATTGTGAGCAGTCAGATATTTCTTCACATCCCCGATGCGGTGCACCCCGAAGTGAAAGACGCTAGCGGCAAGTAGGGCATCTGCGCCGGCATCCAGGGCGGCACTGAAGTCTTCAAGGGATCCTGCTCCTCCGCTTGCAATCAGGGGAACTTTTGCCACAGCTCGAACTGCCTTAATCATTCCGATGTCATATCCGGCGCGAGTTCCATCTGCATCCATCGAATTGAGCAAAATTTCGCCAACTCCTAGCGCACATGCTTTTTCAACCCAGGTAAGTGCATCGATGCCTGCGCTCTGACGACCGCCATGAGTCGTTACTTCAAAACCAGATTCAGTTCGGGCCCGGCGGGCATCAATTGAAATAACAAGAACTTGCGAACCAAATCGATCTGCGATTTCGGAGATGAGTTCTGGTCTGGCAATGGCTGCCGTATTGATACTGATTTTATCCGCACCGGCACGTAGTAAGCGGTCCACATCTTCCACCGTGCGAATGCCGCCACCCACAGTCAGTGGGATAAATACTTGCTCTGCAGTTCGGCGCACCACATCAAGAGTTGTTTCGCGCCCAGCAACACTTGCCGAAATATCTAAGAAGGTGAGTTCATCGGCGCCCTCTTTGTTATAGAGCGCAGCCATCTCAACTGGATCACCGGCATCAACCAGATCTGTGAAGTTGACCCCCTTCACCACTCGTCCATCAGTGACATCAAGGCAGGGAATAATTCGTACTGAAAGACTCATGATCGTGTCTGCTCGAGTGCTTGTTCTAGCGTGAAGGCACCTGCATAGAGCGCCTTTCCTACAATCGCACCTTCTACCCCAAGTGAGTTAAGTGCAGAAAGGGCTGCAATATCTGCAAGGGATGAGATTCCGCCCGATGCAACAACTGGCTTTGAGGTAACGGCGCATACCGCTTTAAGTAATTCGATATTGGGTCCTTGCAGAGTTCCATCTTTTGTCACATCAGTAACCACATAACGCGCACATCCATCACGCTCTAAGCGCTCAATAGTTTCAAAGAGATCTCCGCCTTCTTTAGTCCACCCGCGTGCTGCAAGAACATGTCCGCGCACATCAAGTCCCACCGCAATCCGGTCACCGTGTTCGGCAATGACACGAGCAGTCCATTCCGGATTTTCTAGCGCTGCAGTACCAAGATTGACGCGCGTGCAACCGGTTGCAAGTGCTCGCGCAAGTGACTCATCATCGCGAATTCCACCGGAGAGCTCCACCTTGATATCGAGTCTGCCGACTACTTCTGCTAACTGCGCGCTGTTCTCACCGCGTCCGAAGGCGGCATCGAGATCCACAAGGTGTAACCATTCGGCGCCTGCTGCTTGAAATTCCAGGGCAACTTCAAGTGGATTGCCATAGGCAGTCTCGGCACTGAGTTCACCTTGCACAAGTCTGACAGCGCGACCGTCTTTCACATCTACTGCTGGAAGAAGTTCTAGATAACTCATAGCATCTGGGTCCAATTCTTAATCACATGTAACCCGGCATCGGAAGATTTTTCGGGGTGAAATTGGGTAGCGCTCAGCGCGCCATCTTCAATAGCGGCAATGAAATCCTGGCCATGGTGTGCAAAGGTGGGCATAGCTCCTACTTTTTCTTTCACCGCATATGAGTGCACAAAATAAAATGATTGATCTTCAACACCAGCAAAGAGTGTGGTGCCCGCAGCAGGACGGACGGTATTCCATCCCATGTGCGGCAAAATCGGTGCGTTAAGTTTTTCCACAGTCGCACTCCACATCCCCACTCCCTCATGATCACCATGCTCGATGCCACGCGAAAAAAGGATTTGCATACCGACACATATACCTAGAGTTGGACGCTGCGCTGCAAAACGTTCGCGCACAATCTGATCTCCACGCACCTTTAGAAGTCCTTGCATGCAAGCAGCAAATGCGCCAACGCCAGGAACTACCAAGCCTTCGGCATTGAGCGCTGTCTCGTAATCAGAGGTAATGACCACGTCTTTACCGGATGTTTCAAAGGCGCGTTGCGCCGAGCGAAGGTTTCCAGAGCCGTAATCGAGAATTGCAATCACGAAGCTAGAGAGATCCTTTTGTTGAAGGAATCCCTGCAACTCGTGGATCAATGGCAACGGCATCGCGCAGCGCACGTGCCACAGCTTTAAATTGCGCTTCGAAAACGTGATGGGCATTGCGCCCTTCAAGAACTCTCACATGCAGTGCAATGCGGGCCTCTGCAACTATCGATTCCCAAATGTGCTTACCCAGTGTGGTGTCGAATGTGCCGATGAGTTCAACAATTTCTGGTTGACGGTGCACTAAATATGGTCGACCCGAAAGATCAACTGCAGCCTGAACAAGTACCTCATCCAGTGGAACCATCGCATCTCCGAAACGTCGGATGCCAGCTTTATCACCTAGCGCCTCGCGTAGCGCCTGACCGAAAGCAAGAGAGGTATCTTCCACAGTGTGATGTGAATCGACATCAACATCACCTGATGTCTTCACGGTGAGATTAAATCCTGAGTGCTTTCCGAGCTGTGAAAGCATGTGATCGAAAAATGGAACGCCGGTATCTACTGAGATTTCACCAGAACCATCGAGGTTAAGTTCAACTAGAACACTCGATTCTTTAGTAGTGCGTTCGACTCGTGCTGTTCTCATATTTCTGCTCCTAGACATGCCGATAGTGAATCAATAAATTTCTTATTCTCGGCCACATTGCCAATGGTGACTCTCAAGTAGCCCAATAATCCCACATCTCTTATGAGAACTCCTCTATCAAGGAGCGCTTGCCAGAGTTCGGCAGATGACTGCTCAAATCCGGTGAAGAGAAGAAAGTTGGCGCTGCTCGGAAGAACGCGCAGCCCTAACTCCTCGAGCTCCTGCGCCATCTGATTTCGAGCGCTGCGAAGTTGATCTACTGTCGCCAAAAGCTCTGTGCTGAAATCGAGAGCAACCTCGGCGGCGGCTTGGGTGAGAGCGCTTAGGTGATATGGCAAGCGCACTAAAAACATGGCATCGATCACCGATGGGTGGGCCACTAGATATCCCACGCGCGCTCCGGCAAATGAGAAAGCCTTGCTCATCGTGCGAATGACCACCACGTGTGGATATTTCTCAATCAAAGTTACCGCAGATGCTTCATCTGAGAACTCTGCATAAGCCTCATCTACGACAAGGAGCCCCGGAGTGTTAATAGCTAACTTCTCAATTTCATCGAGGGTTACCGCAGACCCCGTTGGGTTATTAGGAGTAGTAATGAAGGTCAATGATGGTTTTGAACTTTGAATCTGCGCAACTGCGCTATCAATATCAAGTGAGTAATCCGCTCTGCGAGAACCATTGGTCCACGCCACCTGACACACGCGGGCAATGAGAGGGTGCATCGAATAAGAAGGAGTGAAGCCAATAGCTGATCCCCCACCGAAGGCAAGGAAGAGTGATTGAATGATTTCATTGCTGCCATTTGCAACCCAGATATTCTCAGATTTCATTGAAGTTCCAGAGAGACCGTTCACAAATTCAGCTAACTTGCTACGCAGCGATACGGCATCGCGATCGGGATAACGATTTAAGGTACCTGCAACAACTAATACTCTCGCAGCAATTGCCTGCGCTAGCTCTGGTGATGGCGCATATGGATTCTCATTGGTATTTAAAACAGCATCGGCAGGTAACTGTGGAGCGCCATAGGCCGAGAGCTCGCGTAGATTCCCTCGTAGCGGCAACCATGATGGCCAATCTTGACTGGTCATAAATTTTCCAATCGAGCAGTCATCGCTTCACCGTGTGCTGGTAGGTCTTCTGCTTCTGCAAGAGTGATTACGGTGCTTGCAATATCTGTAAATGCTTTCTGGTCATACTCAATGAAATGTAACCCACGTAAGAAAGTTTGCACCGAAAGTCCACTGCTGTGGCAGGCACATCCACCAGTAGGCAACACATGGTTAGAGCCCGCTGAGTAATCTCCGAGTGAAACTGGTGAGAAGCGACCAATAAATACCGCGCCAGCATTGCGAATCTGCAATGCATCAGCACTTGCATTCTTTGTCTGAATCTCTAAATGCTCTGCCGCATAAGCATTGACTACATCTAGCCCCTGTTCGATTGAATCAACAATCGCGATCACCGACTGTATTCCTGAAAGAGCTACACCTATGCGTTCTGCATGTTTAGTCTTTGCTACTCGCACCTTAAGCTCGGCAATAACATCTGCCGCAAGCTTTTCTGATGTGGTCACTAATACTGCTGCTGCAATAACATCGTGTTCAGCTTGGCTAATCAGATCTGCTGCGACATCTGCAGCGAGTGCACTTTCATCAGCCAAGATCGCTATCTCGGTAGGGCCAGCCTCTGAGTCAATTCCGATGATTCCTCGTAGCGCCCGCTTAGCGGCTGCGACATAAATATTTCCTGGTCCAGTGACCAAATCACACTTGGCACAGAGATCTTTCATTCCGTAGCCAAAGAGTGCAATCGCTTGCGCTCCCCCGACTGCATATACCTCGGTGATTCCAAGCAGTGCGCAGGTGGCAAGAATTGTTGGGTGTGGCAGGCCGCCGAATTCTTTCTGTGGAGGTGAAGCAACGGCGATACTGGAAACTTTCGCAATCTGTGCCGGAATGACATTCATCATCACACTACTTGGATAGACAGCGCGCCCGCCTGGAACGTAGAGCCCCACGCGATCAACAGGTATCCATTTTTCAGTGACAACGCCACCATCGACAACGGTCGTCTTGGAATCTGTGCGAATCTGATCGTTGTGCACTGTGCGAATTCGCGCTGCTGAAACTTCTAACGCGGTGCGAATTGCCGGATCTAATTGAGCAAGTGCAGTATCTAGTGCTGATTGTGGAACTCTGATTGATGCCGGTTTAACGCCATCGAATTCTTGCGCAAGAGAAATGAGGTCAGCTTCACTACCTTCGCGAACGCGCTTTAGAATGGGTTCGATTGCAACCATTGCTTGTGCGACATCTAGCGTGGCCCGAGGAAGCAGGCCTTGGTAGCCAGCTTTATCAAGGCTCTTTCCACGCAGATCAAGGGTGCGAATCACAGCGCTATTCTACTTTGACCGCGCTGCATCCTGTGACTTGATTACCGATAGCTTAAATACGGACCAGGCACTCAGGGCCCAAGATTGCTTTGAGGTCAGCGCTCAAACTTGGCGATGAAGTTACTAGCGCGTCAATTTTAAGAGTGGTGGTCTTCTGCTGATCCACGACGTGTAGATGGACCTCACGCTTTCCAGGATGTGAACGAAGAATCTCTTTAATTCGCTCGACGATAGGAGGAGTCACCTGCGTTGCTGGCAAGGTGATAAGTAAGGGCCCTGTTGGTGCTCCAGAAATATCTGGCATCTTCATTTCCAGGGCGGTAAATCTGACTTGCTCATCAGTGCGCGAGAAGCGTCCTTTGACAACAACTACGCGATCTTCGGTAAGTGAGAGCGCATATTGGTTATATGTATTAGAGAAGAAGAGAACTTCAATAGCTCCTTCTAAATCCTCAACGTTCACCACTGCCCACGATGCACCTTGACGTGAAACTTTTCGCTGAATACCAGTAATTAGCCCACCGATGGTGACGACGCCATCAGCCGGACTTTCATCCAGCAGTTCACTAATGGTCATATCAGTATGTGATCGCAGAACGTGCTCCACCCCAAGCAGCGGATGATCAGATACATAGAGACCGAGCATCTCTCGTTCAAAGGTAAGCAGCGTTGACTTATCCCATTCCATTGATGGAATCTCGATATCCATACTTGCCACTTGCGAAATCGAATCGCCGCCAAACAAATCAAATTGTCCAATTGCTTCCGCACGTTTTGTCTCAATCACTGAGTCAATCGCTTCCAGATGGATAGCCATCAGTCCCTTACGTGGATGACCCAAGGAATCAAATGCTCCGGCCTTCACTAAAGATTCGATTGTCTTCTTATTACACACATTGGCATCAACTTTTGCCAAGAAGTCACCGAAGGAGGCGAATGCTCCCTTAGCTGCGCGGGCAGCTTTAATGGAGGCGACAACGCCTTCTCCAACATTGCGGATAGCAGCTAATCCGAAGCGAATATCGACACCACGTGGCGTGTACTCGGCATCTGATTCATTGACATCTGGCGGCAAGACTTTAATGCCCATACGACGACATTCAGAGAGATAGAGCGCTGACTTATCTTTATCATCGCGCACACTAGTAAGAAGGGCAGCCATATATTCAGTTGGGTAATTTGCTTTTAAGTATGCCGTCCAGAAAGAGACCACACCGTAGCCCGCACTATGTGCCCGGTTAAATGCGTAGTCAGAGAAGGGAATCAACACTTCCCATAGCCGTTGAATCGCAGCTTCGGAAAAACCATTAGATTTCATTCCGGCTTCAAATGGAATGTACTCCTTATCAAGAATCTCTTTATTCTTCTTACCCATCGCCTTACGCAATAGATCTGCGCGACCTAAAGTAAAGCCCGCCACTTTCTGTGCAATGGCCATTACCTGTTCCTGATAAACAATCAGGCCGTAGGTATCACCAAGAATTTCCTGTAGCGGAAGATTTAACTCAGGATGAATTGGCTCAACCGGTTTACGAGAATTCTTTCGATCTGCATAGTTATTATGGGCATTCTCTCCCATAGGTCCCGGGCGATAGAGCGCGATAACAGCTGAAATATCAGCGAAGGAATCTGGGGCCATGCTGCGAAGTAGTGCTCGCATAGGACCACCATCGAGCTGGAATACACCCAGGGTGTCACCGCGCGAGAGAAGTTCGAATGTCTTCTTATCGTGCAGCGGTAAATCTTCGAGAACCACATCAATATTTTGATTGGCTTTAATGTTGAGTAGGGCATCATCTAATACAGAGAGGTTGCGGAGTCCCAAGAAATCCATTTTGAGGAGTCCGGTAGATTCGCAGGCTCCCATATCGAATTGGGTAATAATCGCACCGTCAGCTTCGCGTCGGTGAATTGGAATTACATCAAGTAAGGGCTCGCGCGAGAGAATCACACCAGCTGCGTGCACACCCCATTGACGCTTAAGACCTTCTAAGCCTTTGGCAAGATCGACCACTCGCTTGGAATCTGGGTCAGTTTCATAGAGTTGTCTAAACTCCCCCGCTTCTCCGTATCTAGCATCTTTGCTATCGAATACTCCAGAGAGAGTGATGTCTTTGCCCATTACCGATGGCGGAAGTGCCTTAGTGAGTTTTTCACCGATGGCATATGGGTAGCCGAGAACTCTTGTTGAATCCTTGAGCGATTGCTTTGATTTAATAGTTCCGTAGGTAATGATCTGAGCAACTCGGTCTTCGCCATATTTTTCAGTTGCATAGCGAATCATTTCAGAGCGACGACGTTCATCGAAGTCGAGATCGATATCGGGCATAGAGATTCGCTCTGGGTTGAGAAAGCGCTCAAATAGCAGTCCGTGCTCAATTGGATCTAGTCCCGTTATACCGAGTGCGTAAGCAACAAGAGAACCCGCTGCAGATCCGCGTCCTGGACCCACTCTAATTCCAACTTTCTTGGCATGTGCAACAAGGTCGGCAACAACGAGGAAGTAACCAGGAAAACCCATCTTGATCATGACATCGAGTTCATAATTTAGCCGCGTGATGTGTTCTGGTGTTGCCTTATCTTTCATACGCTCTTTTAGACCACGCTCTGACTCTTTGCGTAGCCATGAATCTTCAGTCTCGGCAACAGGCACGGCGAAGGCAGGCAAGAGGTTCTCATCTTCACGCAGTTTCACATTACAACGCTCGGCGATAAGTAAGGTGTTATCGCATGACTCAGGAATCTCTTTAAAGAGTTCCCGCATCTGCGCCGGTGTTTTGAGATAGAACTCATCATTTTCAAATTTAAATCGCTTGGGATCAGCCAGCGTGGAACCAGATTGCACACATAGCAGAGCTTCATGAGCCGCAGCATCTTCATGGAATGTGTAGTGCAGGTCATTCGTTGCAAGCAGCGGCAATTTAAGTTCTTTAGCTAGCTTAAGTAGGTCTGCTTTGACACGAGTTTCAATATCAATGTGGTGGTCCATTACTTCTAGAAAGTAGTTATTAGCACCGAAAATATCTCGATAATCACTGGCCGCACGCAGCGCCTCTTTGTAATTTCCCATACGCAGTCGTGTCTGAATTTCACCACCCGGGCAGCCCGTTGTTGCTATGAGTCCATCGGCATATCTGGAGATCAGCTCGCGATCCATACGCGGCTTGTAGTAATAACCTTCTAATGAGGCAAGAGATGAAAGCTTAAAGAGATTGGCTAGCCCTTGATTATTCTCAGCCAGAATTGTCATGTGGGTATATGCCCCGCCACCGGAGACATCATCTTCGCCGCCATCGGCCCACTGAACGCGCTTCTTATCAAATCGTGATTCAGGTGCAACGTAGGCTTCAATTCCAATAATCGGTTTGACGCCTGCTTTAGTTGCTTGCTTATAGAAATCAAAGGCACCAAATACATTGCCGTGATCTGTCATTGCAATTGCCGGCATTTCTTGGCGAGCTACCTCATTAACGAGATCGCCGACGCGCGCGGCACCATCGAGCATCGAGTACTCGGTATGCACATGAAGATGTACAAACGAGTCTTTCGTCGATGCCCGTGAAGCTGAAAAATCTTCAGATGACATGGTGGCGCAACATTAGCGCCTAAGGAAGAACTGCCTCGGATAGCAACGCCAAAGAAGCCTGTAGGTCAGGTGGGTATGGCGCAACTAACTCAAGTGGCACACCCGTAATCGGGTGGTTAAAGCGAAGCTCTAAAGCGTGAAGCCAAGGTCGAGACATCTTCATTTTTTTGCCCAACACTGGATCTGCGCCATAAGTGGTGTCACCGACAAGTGGATGATTCAGCGCCGAGAAGTGAACTCGAATTTGGTGTGTGCGCCCAGTCTCTAACTCCACCTTCACTAACGAAACAGAGCGGTAATACTCAATAACTTCATAGTGAGTGATGCTCTCTTTGCCAGTTGCAACTACAGCAAAGCGATGATCTTCCTTTGGGTGTCTATCAATCGGTGCATCGATAGTTCCGGATGAGGGATCCATATGTCCTTGAACAAGTGCGTGATAAGTTTTTTCAACATCATGATCGCGAAACATCTCTTTTAACTTTAAATAGGCAGCATCTGTCTTGGCAATAATCATGAGTCCAGATGTGCCAGCATCAAGTCGATGAACTACACCTGCTCGCTCTGCTGGACCTGATGTTGAGATTGTGTAACCGGCAGCCATGAGTGCGCCAACAACTGTGGGACCCATCCAACCTGGGCTTGGGTGCGCTGCGCATCCCACCGGTTTATCAATGACAACAATGTCATCATCGTTATAAACCACAGTAAGTCCCTCAAGCGGGGTCAGTGGAATAGGGTCTTGATTAAGCGGCGCCGGCAGAAGAACTTCAATAACTTGTCCAGCGGTAACCCGATCAGATTTTTGCATAGATCGTCCATCTGATTTGATGTCACCATCTTCTAATAACTTCACTACCGATGTGCGAGAGAGTCCGAGAACTCGCGTCAGGGCGCTATCAATTCGCTCGCCCTCCACGCCCTCAGGCACACTTAGCGTTCTTAGCTCTCTGCTCATATGTGACTACCTTACTGGTGTAATCGGTGGAACATTTCTGACGCTCAAAACGAATGCAATACCTGCAGCAATTACGATTGCAGAGTCGGCGAGATTAAATACTGGCCAATTCGGCAGTTCAATCCAATCAATGACATGCCCGCGAAAGAAGGCTGGCTCACGAAATGCGCGATCTGCCAGATTTCCCATGACTCCCCCAAGTAGCAAACCTGCTGTGAACTGCCAACCGTGAGATGAAATAGCGCGAGCAAAGTAAACGATTGTTGCAACAACAAGCACTGCCAAGATTGAGTAGATGAGTGTGAGGCCGGTAGCAAAGCCAAATGCAGCTCCAGGATTTTTTACTAATGTGAGTTGAAGAAAAGAACCTAGAATTTTCTTAGGTTCAACTTCTAAAGCTGAAATTGCCCATTGTTTTGTGGCAAAGTCAAAGAGCCAAATGGTCCACGCTGTGAGAAAAATTCGGCGCACCTTAGCGCCGCTCTTCCTTCTGCTTGCAGATCATGCACAAAGTTGCGCGAGGGAAAACTTGTAGCCGAGGCTTACCAATAGCGGCGCCACAATCTTCACAGAGCCCATAAGTCTTATTTTCAATTCGTTCTAGTGCACGTTCGGTCTGTAAGACCATGTCGCGTGCATTACTGACTAGCGACATCTCATGTTCGCGCTCGAAAGTCTTTGTCCCTGAATCGGCTTGGTCATCTCCAGCACCTTCACCAGAATCTGAAATTAATTCATTCATTTCAGCTTCAACTCTTGTGAGTTCTTTACGATAGCGCTCTAGATCTTTTGAAATCTCGCCCTTGACAATCTTAAGTTCTGCCGCGCTCCATGGTGCTTCACCTGCAGCTGCAAGGACAGGAGTTGGTGCGGCCTTGATGGGCTTGAGAGGCGCGGCTTTCTTTCCACTTTTTTCTGGGCGAGGTGGTGGCGGCATCACTAAGCGGCGTTCTTCAACAACGGGCGCCGTAGTAGGAGCCATCACTGTTGCAACTGAAACAGTCTGTGATTTTTCATCTACCGTCAGGGTTGTCTTGCCAATTTTCGATGGGAATGGGCGACCAGGTGCCTTATGTGCAGCAGCCTTCTTTGCCGGAGCTTTCTTGGCTGGTGCCTTCTTTGCTGCAACTTTCTTTGCTGCAACTTTCTTGGCAGGTGCTTTCTTCGCAGCAGACTTCTTAGCGGGAGCTTTCTTAGTTGCTTTTTTCGCAGGAGCCTTCTTGGCGACAGCCTTCTTGGTCGCCTTCTTTGCTACTTTTTTACCTGGCACGCCGCGCACCCTATGCTTTTTTCTCCTCGTAACCAACTTTGCCACGCATGGTTTAGACTTACAGTCGTCATACCTTGCAGGAAAAGTGCGTTGAAGAGGCCATCACCTCGGGAGCACGCTGGAAGATTCGCCCAATGGGCGAGGTAGAACCAGCCGATGTGAGCCAATAAAGAGGTGTTGACCGCATCATGCGGTCGGTACAAGGCGGGTGGTACCGCGAGCTGCGCGCAGTTCGTCCCTCCAAGAGTTCTTTACTTCTTGGGGGATTTTTTATGTCATCACCATTTCGCGCTATCGGCGCCCAGATTGATCTGCCCGCAATGGAGCACTCAATCCTGAAATTCTGGCGTGATAACGAAATCTTCGAGAAGAGCACCGAATCTCGCGAGGGTCAAGCGCCGTGGACTTTTTATGAAGGTCCACCAACAGCCAACGGAATGCCAGGAACACACCACATTGAAGCTCGAGTATTTAAAGATGTATTTCCTCGTTATCAAACAATGAAAGGTAAATACGTCATCCGTAAAGCCGGCTGGGATTGCCACGGCCTACCAGTAGAAATTGCAGTGGAGAAGGAACTTGGCTTCGCAGGCAAAGGCGATATCGAGAAGTATGGAATTGCACCCTTTAACGATAAGTGTCGTGAATCAGTAACCCGACATGTAGGTGCATTTACAGAAATGACCGAGCGAATGGGTTTCTGGGTTGATTTCGATCAGGCCTATTGGACGATGGCACCTGAATATGTTGAATCTGTTTGGTGGAGCCTGAAGGAGATTTGGAAGAAGGGCCTTCTTGTTCAAGACCATCGAGTTGCCCCTTACTGCCCCCGCTGTGGAACTGGGCTCTCCGATCATGAACTTTCACAAGGTTACGAAACCGTTATTGACCCATCTGTCTATGTTCGCTTTCCAATCACATCGGGTGAACTCTCTGATCTGAAAGCCTCGCTACTTGTATGGACAACAACGCCTTGGACTTTGGTATCAAATACCGCAATTGCGGTAAATCCAGATGTTGATTACGTTGTAGTTAAAGCAACTGTCGATGATATCAGTGAAGTATTGGTGGTTGCCGAGCCATTGCTCTCGGTCGTTGCTGGAGAGCACGAGATACTCAAGACAATCAAGGGCGCAGATTTAGAGCGCACCACATATACCCGTCCATTTACCTACGTTGATATTCCAGATTCTCACTTTGTTGTTCTAGCTACCTATGTCACAACTCAAGATGGCACGGGTCTGGTGCACCAATCCCCCGCTTTCGGCGCCGATGACTTATTGGTCTGCCGTTCCTACGGCTTGCCGATAGTAAATCCCATCGCACCTGATGGAACTTTCTTACCTGAAGTTGCAGTAGTAGGAGGAATGTTCTTTAAGGATGCCGATAAGCCTTTGGTGAAAGAACTCAAGGCAAGTGGGGCGCTCTATAAGCACCAACCGTATGAACATGAGTACCCACATTGCTGGCGTTGCCACACCGCGTTGATTTATTACGCACAGCCCTCTTGGTATATCCGCACCACTTCGATTAAAGATGAACTTATTCGCGAAAATGCTAAGACTGATTGGCATCCAGAGACCATTAAGACTGGCCGCTACGGTGATTGGCTCAATAATAATATTGACTGGGCTCTTTCACGTAATCGATATTGGGGAACTCCGCTGCCCATTTGGCGCTGTGAAAATAAGCATGAAGTCTGCGTGGATTCCCTAAAAGAGTTAGGCGAGCTTGCCGGCCAAGAGCTGAGCAACTTAGATCCACACCGCCCCTTCGTAGATGACATTTCCTTTGCATGCGGTGAATGTGCATCAGTGATGAACCGTGTTCCAGAAGTTATCGATTGTTGGTATGACTCAGGTGCGATGCCTTTTGCGCAGTGGGGGTATCCACATAAGCCTGGCTCGGTCGAGAAATTCAAAGCTGCCTACCCAGCAGATTTCATCTGCGAGGCAATTGATCAAACCCGCGGCTGGTTCTACACCCTGATGACTATTGGAACTCTGGTCTTTGATCAAAGTTCCTATAAGAGCGTCCTCTGCCTGGGCCATATTCTTGATAAAGATGGTCGCAAGATGAGTAAGCATGTTGGCAATGTGCTGGAGCCAATTTCGCTCATGGATCAACATGGCGCAGATGCGGTCCGTTGGTACATGTTGGCAGCAGGTTCACCGTGGTCTGCCCGCCGCGTGGGACACGATGCAATTTCTGATGTTGTCAGAAAGACCCTACTTACATACTGGAACACAATCTCATTCCACGCTCTCTATGCCGAGGCTTCAAATTTTGAACTTTCCCAGAGCCCCGCTCTGAAAGATCGTTCGCTGATGGATCGTTGGATTATCAGTGAACTGAACGCTCTTGTCGCCGAAGTTGACTCTGCATATAACGATTTTGATTCACAGGCCGCCGGTAAAGTTCTAGCGCGCTTTATCGATGATCTATCCAATTGGTATGTTCGCAGATCACGTCGACGTTTCTGGGATGGCGATGTGGCAGCACTTGCCACTCTGCATGAATGTTTGGTGACCTTAACTCAACTCTTAGCGCCGATGGTTCCCTTCATTACTGAACATGCGTGGCAGGAGCTAGTGCGAGTTGCCGATACTGAAGCATCTGATTCTGTGCACCTGACAGATTTCCCATCATCCGATGCAAAACTTATCGACCGCGCACTCAACGCTCATGTTGCAATGACACGTCGCGTTGTGGAGCTAGGCCGCTCAGCACGCGCCGAATCTGGAATCAAAATTCGCCAGCCGCTACAGCGCGCTTTGATCTCAGCTCAAGGCTGGGGCCAGCTACCTGCCGATATGAAAGAGCAGATCTCTGATGAACTCAATGTGATTGACCTTGAAGATATCGCCGATGCTGATGGGGATCTGGTCGATATCTCTGTGAAGGCAAACTTCAAATCATTAGGTGCTAAATACGGAAAGGCAGTTCAGGATGTTGCCAAGCTCATTGGCGCAACTGATGCCACCGCACTTGTGAAGAAGTTAAGGAGTGAAGGAAGAGCAGAGGTAGGTCAGTTCACACTCGATCTAGATGATTTAGTCATTACTGAAGTACCCAAGAGCGGGTGGATGGTAGCTAGCCATGATGGTGAGAGCGTTGCCTTAGACCTTGCTCTGAGTCCCGAACTGATTGCCGCCGGACATGTGCGCGAAGTTATTCGCCTCATTCAAGAGCGTAGAAAGAGTGATGGTTTTGATATCTCAGATCGTATTCACGTGAAGTGGAACGCACCTGCTGAGATGGTTGCGACAATCAATTCCAATATCGCACATATTTCAGATGAAGTTCTCGCACTCTCAATGGTTGAAGATTCCACTATTTCAACGATAGAGAGTGAACTCGGTGTTAATGTCGAGCTGAGTAAAGCTTAATAGTTGAAAAAAGAAACTAGAGAACTATCAGAATTACTCGTTGAAGCAAGCTGAGTGCAATCAAGATCACGATAAAGGAGAGATCAAGTGCTATGCCACCCACTCGTAGTGGAGGCACGAAGCGCTGGACAAACTTCATCGGTGGATCTGTAATCGAATAAATCACTTCAAATATTGATGAGATGAATGAAGAAGGGCGCCAATCACGCTTAAACATTCTGATGTAATCAATAATGATTCGGGCGAAGAGGGCGAACTTAAATAGACCGATTACTTGCAGCAGTAATGAGGTAATCATAAGAAATTACCTCAGCTCTGGTTGAAGAAGCTTGCTTGCGCAGCAGTCTTATCTTCGTTGCTCACATTTACATTTGCAGGTGAGAGCAAGAAAACTTTAAGACTAATTCGTTCAATGCGACCATGTAGACCAAATACAAGACCACTTGAGAAATCAACAAGGCGCTTACGTTCACTCTCCTCCATGTCATCAAGGTTGATGATGACCGGATTGCCTTCACGGTAATACTCTCCAACTTTGCGAGCCTCTGAATAAGAACGTGGTTGCAAAGTAACGATGTTGTACTGCGCGGCTGACTCTTCCATCAGTGCGGGCGCACTTGCAGAATTGGAAACGCCATGAGAGCCAAGAACTGTGACACCAGTGCGCTCACGTTGTGCCCGTGGAGCAGCAGGACGTGATGGAACTTCTGCGATTGCGGTCTCTTGGTCGGTATCGACGAGGCCAAGGAAGCCCATCATTTTATTGAGTGCTGACATGTGAATAGGTTACCCGTGGGGCGGGCGCATCCCGAGGATTTGGCTGCCCACTCGGATATGTGTCGCACCGCAATCGATGGCTACTTCAAAGTCACCGGACATTCCAGCCGATAGCGATTTTGCGGCAGGAAATTCACCTTGAAAATCGCGATGGATTTTCGCAACCTCAGTGAATCCGGTCCGCGCTTCTATACCTAGTGGCAGTACACACATCACACCGACCAGATTCAAATTCGGCAAACCGTGCAGATGTGCGCCAAGGGCAGGCAACTCTGAAGCACTTACTCCCCCGCGTGCAGGGTCGCCATCAAGTGAGAGTTGCAGAAAGATATCGATCACTTTGCCTGTCACTGAATTTAGCTTCGAGGCATGAGAAGCATCATCGAGTGAATGAATCACATCTGTCCACTGCGCAATATCGCGTAGTTTTCGGCTTTGAATTTCGCCCTGAAAATGCCATCGCCCCTCTACTTGAGCAGCTTTTTCCAGCCCTTCTTCGTTTCGATTCTCGCCAAAATTTCTCACACCTAATTCGTGCAAAATCTGCACATCACTTACCGGATATGTTTTTGTCACAGCGATCAGAGTGATATCAGGACGGGTAATTTTGCTCTGAACAGCCAATAGATTCTGAGCAATCTCTTCGCGACGGTTCATAGCCAGACCAACCCAGCTTGGCGCCCAGTAACTCCATCGCGCCGATATGAATAGAGATCACTTGCTTCTACTGTGCACCCACCCGCGATTTCAGCTTCGATGTTCTGCGCCTTAAGTACTTTGACAAGTGCCTTTGGTAGATCAAGTGCGTGGTTACCAAGCGCACTTTTAGATGCTGCAGCAGGGTGGAGCGTAGTAACTTCGGCGAAAATTTCTTCTGACACTTCATAGCACGTGCCACAGATTGCCGGTCCTATTACTGCTCGGATATCACTGGCGCCCATTTCGCGCATCACTTCCAGTGCGCGCAGGGTAACTTCGTTCACAAGTCCCTTTCTTCCAACGTGCACAGCCGCAACTGATTGCGATGAGATAAGCAAAAGCGGAATGCAATCTGCCACTTGCACTGCCAA
>Ga0214921_10006136_pt1 | contig 16629 bp, 11 predicted proteins | sample LL1505_MetaG_FD_177992 | JGI IMG/M metagenome (GOLD analysis project Ga0214921, IMG submission 177992) | Freshwater microbial communities from Lake Lanier, Atlanta, Georgia, United States - LL-1505 | ecosystem: Environmental > Aquatic > Freshwater > Lake | place: USA: Georgia | collected...
TGATCAAAAAATCTTAGACCGAATTCCATCGCCATATCCTGAAGCCCTACGCAATATATATCTAGGCAAGATTCCTATTATGTTGCGTTCTGATATGTGTGCGCTCAGTGCTGCAGAACGTAATCCTGAATTGTTAACGCAAATGGGTGAAGATAAATATGATTTAGGAGGCTACTTCATTCTAGATGGTGCAGAAAAAGTAATAGTATCACAAGAACGTAAGGCAGAAAATATAGTATTTCTACAGACAATAAATCCAGCTAGTGGTAATGAGAAATATACACATACGGCTGAAGTAAAGTGTGTTAGTGATGAAGCATTTGCCAATGCTAGGACAGTTCGCTTGCAGTTGGAAACCAAGGGTACAATTACTGTGCGATTAGGTCAGGATAGACCTTTAATTAATCAAAACGAATATCGTGATGTGCCGTTATTTATTATGTTTCGAGCTCTAGGTATTGAATCTGACCAAGAAATAATGAAATATATTATTGGTTCTCTAGAGGGTGAATTAGCAGAGAAGATGATGGATCTCTTGCGTTCTAGCATTTTAGACCAATTTATCTTACGAGAGGAGATTTACGACCGTGAGCGCGCAGAAGAATATTTAATGAAATTTACAGCACGTGCCCAACAGTCTGACCGTAAAGATAATGTATCTAATTTCAGTGAAGTAATAAAGAACAAGAAAGTGCGATTATGCTATTTATTTGATACTTTTCGAGAATCATTGTTCCCTCATATAAGCAGCACTACCGGTGATATCTATAAGGCTAAGGCATATTATCTAGGATATATGACTCGTAAGCTACTTCTGCTGCGACTTGGATTAACAAAAGATACTGACCGTGATAATTTCTGTAATAAGCGTATAGATTTATCTGGTTTTCTGCTTAGTACATTATTTCGTGATGCTTTTCAACAAGTTATCCGTAATGCTCGAGTCGAAACTAACAGGAAATACACATTCAATGCTAAAGAGTATAGTGGTTCAGACCGAATTACTAGTATTATAAATGATGGTAATATTAGGGAAATATTTAGTCCGGAAGTATTTAAGAAACATTTTAATGGTGCCCTTAAGATTGGCACAATTGGTCAGAAGAAGGGTATAGTCCAGGCGCTAGATCGTGTTACTCGAAACTTGACTATTGCCCATCTACGTCGAATTATTGATAACGTGGCAGGTGGTCGAGTAACAATTCCACGACGCCGACTTCACGCTAGTCAATATGGCTGTGTGTGTCCTGTAGAAACGCCCGAAGGTCCGAAGGTTGGTCTTAATAAGGGTCTAGCCTTGATTTCTCATATTACATTTGGTACCCCAACCAAATATGTAATCCAATTCTTGATTGAAGAAGGTTTAGAAGTGCTAGATGACCTCACGCCAGTAGAAGCACAACGGGTTTGCAAAGTGTTCGTTAATGGTAATTGGGTCGGGTGCCATCGTAATCCGGAGAAATTGCAGAGGATGTTTATTCTCTATCGTCGTAATGGTCTTATCAATATATTCATTTCGTTCTCGTGGGATCGTAGCACTAATGAAATCCAAATGTTCACTGATGGTGGTAGATTTGTTCGACCCCTTTATGTAATAGAGAATAATAATCTCTTACTACAACCACGCCACATCCGTGCAATAAAATCAAGTGAGCTTGCATTCACAGATTTAGTGGCAGGATTTCGCAAGAGGAAAGAAGAATATGACTATTATTCACAAGATATAAAACCCCTGTCCTTGCTAGGATTAGATAAAACGGATGCCCTTTACCCTGCAAAATTAACAGAAACTCAATCAGTTATAGAATATATTGATTGTCAGGAATTTGATATGTGTATGTTGCCAATAGGTTTTACTATAGACCATACTAGTCTCCAGAGATATACACATATGGAGCTACACCCTAGTATGTTTCTTAGTTTCAATGCGCATTTGTTGCCATTTGGTGATCATAATCAGGCTGCGCGAACAATTTATGCTAGTAAGCATGTTAAGCAGGGTATATCCCCTTATGCACTTAATTTTAATTCTCGGATTGATACTAGCAGTCATATCTTAAATTACCCTCAGCGACCGCTCGTACAATCACGATTGCAGAAATATATTAATCAAGATATATTCGGACAAGGAATGAATATATATGTGGCTATTGCTAGTTATAATTACAATCAAGAAGATGCCATAGTAGGTAATCAATCTTCGGTAGATATGGGGTTGTTTCACACTACATATTATAAGAGTTATAAGGATATGGAAATGACAGAATCTAAAACCGGCGAAGAAACCCGGTTTTTTAACCCATTATATACACACGAAATGCCACAATATCCCCCATTATTGAATAAGAAAACGCGTCAAAATTATGGTAAGCTAGATAAATGGGGTTTTCCACTTAGGGGTGAATTTCTAGAATCGGATGATGTGGTGATTTGTAAGTATATTAAAACAAAGGATGAAACAGGAGCTGATGTAGAACGGGAAATGTCAACCACTACTAAGACTGGTAATGAAGGGAGTTTTATTGATAAGGTGTTTACCTGGCAAACCAATGCGGTTGGTGATCGTGCAGTTAAAGTCCGCACTTGTCAGAATCGGCCTCCTATTATGGGTGATAAATTTGCATCTCGTTGTGCCCAGAAGGGAACCTTTGGTATAACTCTCAAGAAAGAGGACTTACCATATACGGAGGATGGTATTATTCCCGATTTTGTTCTTGATCCTGGTAGTTATCCAAAGCGTATGACTGTATCACAATTCATTGAAATCTTATTTGGTAATATGGCTAGTGAACTAGGGTTTATTGGTTCATTTAATGCTTTTGAAACTGTTGATGTAGAGCAAATAAATCACATTATGGAAGATATGCTAGGTTTTACGTCTTATGGTGATCGCATTCTATATAATGGGTACACTGGGGAACAGATGGATGTAAAGATTTTCTCTGGATGCATCTATTATCAGCGACTTAAATACATGGTGGATGATAAGATAAATACACGTTATTCTGGTGTGCGTGATAATGGTGTCCCTGTTCCAGGTGGTTTATATACTGTAAAGGAGAGGCAAAGTGTTTCTGGCCGCGCAAACGGTGGTGGTCTTAAATTCGGTGAAATGGAGCGCGATGCTTTAATTGCACATGGTATCTGGGGATTTATTAAGGAAAGTTATATAGAACGTTGTGATAAATTTATAATTCAAGTAAGTGTTAAATCTGGTGATATCTCTATTGCTAATCCTGAAATTGGGCTATTTTACGATAATGTAGCGGATGGTGTTGTATCATATCATTTAGTTGAAGGTGTTGGAAACAAAGGACTGACACCTGATCGTATTCTAGGATTGAATCTATATAACCAGAAATCGCTTGATTTTATCACATTGGTTGTTCCATATACATTTAAGTTGTTGATTCAGGAAATGGAGGGTATGATGATACAAGTGCGTTTTGATGTTTCCCGATTGCGCCGGATTTTACCAGAGAATATTTCATCTAGCGAGATCGCAGAACTCACTCATGAAATGATAGATGATTTGATGGAGGAAGGCACACGCGATGAGGATGGTGAAGATATGGATGAATATGAATTTGATATGGGTGAGGAGGATGCTAGTCAAGCAGGTGGTGCTGATGAGGTTGATGATGATAGCCAAGTAGATGGTGCTGATAGTACTGTTTCTGATGGTGAAGAAGTATTAAATCCGACGTCAAATCCAGAATCTGGTGCCGAATCTGACACTGGCGAAGTTCTAGATACACCTACATCTACATTACCCCCACCTACAATGCAAACAAATTCTCAAGCACAGCAAGCCTCACCATATCAAATGACACCTTCTCCTAGCGCATCAATGCCAACCAATACAACTAATACAATCAACCCAATCAACCCAACTACTAATCTACCAGCACCTACTACATATATCGCATCTGCAGTACATCCGGGTCCTAATATGGAAGGAGTATCACTATCACTATCACCGATGCATGGAGGTGGTGATGACAGCCAAATGAATTTATCCCGATATGGTGGTGTAAAGCCAGATTTTGATGCTATGGAGCGGGATGATGATAAGGCAATTGAAAACTTGAATGCCCAATTACTAGGTATTCAAACCGGTGGACAGAACGAATCTCTAGAGCGTGCAAAACACGACGGAATAGCATCGGTTGTTTCTAATCCGCCACAACTATCACCGTCAATGCAAAATGGTGGTAGTAATCAAAATACTCATCAAGGTGGCTTGAATTTCTCTTTCAATCAACAAGACTTGGTACAACGCCCGCAGTTATCAATGCCGTCAGTATCATCACCCATACAAAATATACAATCACACCAACTTATGCTTGGTGGTGGAGGAGTTCAATCAGCAGGTGGAGAGCCAAGAAAGCAAGTAAGTTTTAATAATGATATTAAAGTCGTAGAGCTAGATACTAAAATTAGTGAGGGGTTTCTATACTCGGGTAGTAAGAATCTAGACCCATTCGGGCAATAATAATTTTATTTGATTTTTATTTGATTTTTATTTGATTTTTATTTGATTTTATTTGATTTATTTACTTAGTTAATTATAGAAATAAAAAATCAAAATTAATTAGTATCTTACATTTAATTATTATGAAAAAAAGTAAAAAAGGTTGTAAGCGGAATAACGTATATAGAAAGAATAAAAAAAATAGTAAAAAATATACAAAACAAAAAGGTGGTGCTGCAGCTGCTGCGCCAAAAAGACCAAGGAAAGATGATAATATAGCTGCTATAATTGGTGAATTTATAGAAGTTAATAAAGAAAAAATAGCGCTTCTAAAATCGGCATACGATTCTGTTAAATTTGATTATAAAATAGAGCCGGAAAAGAAATATACACCAAAAATATTTTCAAAATTAGATTTATTAAGATTTGTAAAAAAATATCAAACTCCAAAAATGCTAAAATTAGAATGGCTTCTAGAAATATTTAAAACGTATAATGATGATATTACTAATGGAACTAATTTAGAACAAATTGATAATATTTTTAGTATTAATAGAAGTAGTTTTTTTCAAACGTATGAAACTTTTGTTCCATTATACTATGACGATGACAATCACAAACCAACAAAAGAAGCAGAAGAAAGATTCCTTTTATTTATAAATCAATATGAGGAACGTAAGAAATATGAAGGATTACTTGGTGAATATTGTAGCATACCATTAAATGAAATTATGATAAAAAATATGCATTATACATATCAAATTAGTTATAAACATACTGACCAAAGAGAAGGTTTGATTACAATTAATACAATAACACAATTATCAGATGAATATTTGAAGGATTTGGCTGAAAAAATTATAGCAAATATTTTATTTTATCCAAATGCATTTCGAGACCGATTAAAAGACAAACCATTACCACAAGTAATTATTTATTTTACAGGTAAATTAAAAGAATTACCACCACAACATAATTTTGCTAGCATAGCAAAATTTTATACCCATCCAAAAGCACACCCAATGCAACCACCATTAAAAACAAAAATACCAAGTGAAGATGCGACATTAATTACTGGAAATAATGCAAATACAGCTTTAACTACACCAACCACTATTCTAATATTTAGAGAAGAAGAAATGTTGAAGGTATTATTACACGAATGTATGCATTATTTTAAGATAATAAATTGTGTTTCAGATAATCCGGAAAGTATAGATTATGATTATGCTATGAAATCCCCACGACATAGTATAACAGAGACATTTATTGAATCATTAGCGAATATATTTAATGTTATAATAGTATCACCGCCAGATTCAATACAAAAAAATTTAGAAGAAGAAATGGAATTTATATTTGCACAAGCTGCAAAAATATTGAAATATACAGGACACTCTAGATGGTCTGAATATTATAAACCTGAATTTGAAAATACGCCAGATGGAAATCCAGTTAAGTTATTTGAGACAACTAATATTCATTGTTATTATATCTTGCGAACTATGATATTTTGGCGCCTCAATATATTCGCTGAACATATAAATCTAGCAGATCCATTTGCCGACAAAGCTAAATGCGAATTAATGAAAGAAACCATATTATATTTTTTAAAAACAAATCATGAATATATAGAATATTTAGATGCGTGTATAAAAAAAGAACCAGAACCATTAACAAATTTTAGTCTGCGAATGAGTAAATTCGGATAAATATTACAGGATATGACAAATAATTATTTCTAGCATTCTATCTTGTGCAATCCGGATTGGAATAATTCGTGTTCCCACATTTCATCATCATCTATTTCTTCAAAATCTTTTTCAATATAGAAATCATATATTTTATTAATTGCTAGGATATATTTATTTAGAATAAGGCTATATAGATTTATTAAGTGCTTATCCATCTTCGTAGTCTTTTGTGCGTTTTTTATTATAAAGAAGTTTGTGTCAGAGGCTAGAAAATCTTGCATTTTATCTTGTATTTGAGTCCTAACACTCTTAAATAAATTTAATTTATACATATCGAAATACATCCATCTTTTAGTATTAGTATTTTCATCTGTCTCTAGAATAAATTCAACCATTTGGACTGTTTTCAATCTTGATGACATAGTATATATCCGACGTATATGAATAATCTCATCTAGATCACTGCATTTAATTTGATAGTTTACTTTACACGAGTGATTAAATAGTCTAGTCTTCTCACGTTCAAAACCATCTTTAGATTCTTTAGAAACCGTCCATAGTCCTAATGTCATAATATCTGCTGCATCTTTCATATATTCATCTATTTCTGTCCGGTTAGATGCGGTTTTTGCTAATATAACATCACCATCAGACTTGTATATAATTGCATTTCCACGGTCAATATTAAATCCCAAATTATCAATAATTGTTCTTAGTTCAATATTATGAGAATCATTATTGTATGTATCAAATAAATTACAATAATCATCGTAATCAAATGGCGAAACTTCTAGAGATATAATTTGCACTGATGGTGATGCCATGATTGTTGATAACTGTGATATTTGTTGGTATTGTATTTATTGTATTCTAGATTAAATTCAATTTTTTTTAATATTTTTCAATTTTTTTTTTTCAATTTTTTAATGAACATAAATATTAAAAAATTGAAAAGATATTAAGTATAATCTCGTGTATAAAAGAATATAATATTCACTAGTATTAGAAACTAGATAGGAAACTAGCGATAAAGCCAATACCAAAATGACATCATCCCAGATTTTCAAGGTCTCGCAGTTGGTATATAATTCACGCGGTAATCTGCTAGAGATGCTAGAAGACCGTGGATATGACATCTCCACTATTAAATCATATACCGAAGACGAGATTAAAATTATGTTAGATGGTCAGAATACAGGTAAATTTGGTAATCTAGCTGAGCGTGGTCCGTTAGATATCTTTCTAGAGAAGCATTCCGGTACATCAACCGCCGAAAAAATCTATGTGAAATACAAACTAGATGACCGGTTCAAGAGCACAAATACACTTACTACACAGATAAATGAGATATTCGAAAGTATCTTGACTACTAAGGATACACTTATAATTCTTAATATATCGAGGGTGCTGATGAAGGTTGGAGTGAAGGATAAGGTAGATGAGGAATATGTTAACCATCTCTATGCAACTAAGAATTATTTTGTCCAATTGTATGGATTAGAAAATTTCCTATTTAATGTATCTAGACACGTACAGGTTCCTCGACATCGAGTTCTTAGTAAGCAGGAAGTCGCAAATCTTCTAGAAGAGTATAATTGTACTGTTAAAAATCTACCAACTATTAAACGTGATGACCCACAGGCAAAATATATTGGTCTCCGACCTAAACAAGTGTGTGAAATCATATATAATAACGTGACATCAGGTATTACCAAGAAATATCGTTATTGTGTTAATTAGACAGAAAACAAAAAAATTGATTTAGAATTTTCTATTACTTTGTTTTAATCATTTCTTTCTTTTCAGTGTGCTCATTTCAGTGTGCTAGAGTGGCAAATGCCAACTTATTATTGGAAATTTCAAGAACAATTTAATACAGAAAATTATGCAGATGTATATATTGAAATAATTACTGATAACCCAATAAACGCAAAAGAAATCCTAATGAAACATATCATTAAAATGTCTAGGTTTGGTATTCCAAGAATATTCCTAACATCTAAAGGCAAAACGGTTATTTCTCATTCTAATGATGAGCGTGCAAGAATATTACCATTTATTAATATTGATTCCCCACTTTTTCAAAAGATTTTATGTTTGCAACCGCAACTTGCTTTTGAATTTAATCATCAGGCAAAACCATTTATCCCAATTGCCAAGGATTAGATATCCTATTTACCTTTAATGTTTTTTTATAACTAACTAGTAGATAATAACTAACTATTAGCTAACTATTAGCTAAAATAAGAATGAAATCGAAGACTAGAAAATTTAGCCGCAAAAACCAAATAACTAACTCTAAGTCTAGCACACAACACCATAAACAAACACGCAAATCATTGCAAAAGGCACATAAATCTATAAATGTAATTGCGTATAATGTATCCTGGGAATCTATGACTGGTAAAAAACCAGAGTGGGCGTTGTGCTCTAATAGTACTGACCCAACTCATCCTCGCCACCATTCTGTGTGTGTAGGTAATGTTGCAACTGTTCTAGAAGATAATCCGGTGGATTTCATCTTATTACAAGAAGCTGACGGTCATAACAATCTAATAAAGGAATCACCCCGGCTATCCAAGATGGAATATGAGTTTCATGAGTCTAGCAAGGATAAAATGATTACATTCTGGAATAAGAAATACACGATGAAGAAGATAATACGTGATGAATTTGAACCTGGTCGGCCATGGATGGCAATTTTATATACCAATGGATGGTGTGTGGTTAATGTACATTTTGGTCATTATTTCAGATATCAAGAAATAAATAAATTAAATCAACTAATTAAAAAAATTAAAAAAGAATTCGGCGGTAAGATACCCGGACAAAATGAATATAACCGTCTTATAATTGGGGGTGATTTTAATTATGATATAAAACAACTAGGACGTGATGGAAAAATGGTTATAGATGGTGTAATATTCCACTATCATCCTAAAAATCTGCTTACTTGTTGTATAAATCGTCGGGTTCAGAATGACCACGTGATAGATACTCATTCACCATTGCTAGATATTAAGATACCCGCTGTGGCATATATGGCATCCGACCATAAACCTGTTCTAGCAACTCTGCAATAGAATTCAAGGGATTAAGATTCAAGGGATTAAGTATAAGCCTTGAGGGCGGCTAGAAAGACTTACTCTATCATCATCAAAACTGTTATAGAACATATTTAAAATTTCCATACGGGTTTGTTTTTTAGTCTCATCTTTAACTGTGGGTTCAGGTACAACCATACTGGTGGTTAGAAATCTTGGGTCGCGATTAGGCAAATTAATATGTGCTCGTATAATGGCTTCATCTATCTTAGGAATACCTCCATTACATCCACCGTTGCTACCTTTGAGAATCATTACATTGGCAAAATTATTTTTAGAATCACCCCTAGACAGATACCAACTAGCAACGCAATATATTACAATGAGTACTATCATTAGGGCTGCTAGTTTAGAAACAGGGCTTTCTTTAACCTGTGTCATAAGACCATCTAAATCTGTTCTTAGCATTTTTCTAAATTTCTTCAGTTTTAGTTTCTTGATTTGCTATTTTTATGGTAGATTTTATTTTATGAATCTTTTCAAGCCAGATATTAACCGCATCAACTTTAGAATCAATAAAATGATAATCTTCAATAACATCAACTACCAAGTGCCAGATACATTGTTTATTATTTTTTGTGGGTGATACCCTATTAACTAATACGTCAGTGTTAGGTAATATGCATAATTCAAATTTACTCATTCCTAGCACAGACCAGCAAATTACTATTTCTTCTTTACAACCTAATGCATCTTGTGGATTAAATATTTTACTATTACTTCTAGCATCTCCATTTCCATTTGAATCTGAATCTGAATCTTCTCTAGAATAAATCCGTACTAGTTCTTGAGATTTAACATATAAATTACTATAATGTATTTTCCTCGATTGCCAATAAGATTTTTGGTTTAATGAACTTTTATTTTTATTAAATGAATCAATATCCAAATGGAAAGATGGAAATCGTCCTTTGTCATCACTACTTTCTCCTAGAATACTCACCAGATTACTATTGCAAGTTATGGGGTGCTCAATTATGTAATCAGTATCCATTCCAAAATAAGTTTTTCTACTTATTAGAACCGGTTTGCATTCTAGAGTGGAAGTAACTAATGGGATGAGATTTTCATCAAAGTCTGATTCTAGATTAAATATATTGAGAGATTCATTTCTAGACTTATAAAAAGAAACATCGATTCTAGAGATGGTTTTTAATGGTATGCTACCAACAAGTTCGCTTTCAGATAATAAGAACATTTTATCTTATATTATTGTATCTTATCCGTGGATTTAGAATCTCATACCTAGGATTCTGGATAACATCTTTTTATATCTCTTCTTCTAGAAATTAAAATTAAAATGAGTCAGGATAAGATTATTCAAGAATAGGTTATTTCTAAATTTATCTAAAGAAAAAATTGAAAATTACAATTACATAAAGCAAAATTAATATAACATATATCAACTCTTTAGAATGGTAAGCCTTTTTGTAGCTCCATTAACATTTGATAATAAGAAGAATGAAATTTTATATAGCCCACATAAAATAGAATGGAAAAAACAGATTGCGACGGTTTCACTAAAAAAAGGCTTATTGCCTGAAGCATATATAAATGAAAAGATACTTTCCAAATTAGACACTACTAACATTACTAATACTACTAACACTACTAAGTTGGCAGTGATGAAACCATATGTATTTGCAAAGTTTAAATATATTCCAGAAAGTGGAAAAAACAATGAAATATATCTGGTATGCATACCAAGTGAAAACAGTAAAATAAATACAGATTTGTATTATGAGTCTCATATACCGGCAAGTGCTCAGATTTTGATACTAGAAGGGCAGAAGAAGACTATAACTAAAAATGCGCAATACTTACGGATTAAGGGGTGTGATGTTTTAGCATTGTGTATGAATGTGACAACTTATTATTTAGAGGAGATTAGTTTGGATGAGTATATTGAATTCGTCCAAATAGAAAATGATGATGCTAATAATGACGAAGATTGTACTGATATGGATGAAGAATCTACTGATGCGGAAGCTGATGTAGATGAAGAATCCACTGATGTAGAAGATGAGAATAATACTGATGAAGAAGCTGAAGATGAGGATGATGTCATTGAAGACGATGCTGATGAGGATGATGCCATTGAAGAAGATGCTGATGTGGATGAAGAAGCAGAAGTAGAAGAAGTAGAAGACGACGCAATTGAAGATACAGAAGAAGATGCAATTGAAGATGCCGAAGAAGACGCTGAAGAAGACGCTGAAGAAGCGGATGAAGAGGCTTTGGATGATGATGAAACTGCCGGTGGTGGTGGTGAAATTGATGATGAACCGCTTGAACCTAAGCAATCCCAATCTACCAATAAAAGGAAAAAAACAGGTAGCTCAAAATCAATTAAATTCAATGCTGGTTTGGATACTAGTATTCTATTCAATATTCTAAAGAAGGAAGATGAAAAGAAACTAATACCTGATGCGCAATTACATCTTAAACGTAAAATTAATATAACAATATTGAAATTACTAGACCTACCTGCAAAAACCATTCAATATATAGAAAAAGGAATTTATAATTATGTTATTGAAAAATGCAGTGCCAATGCAATTATTCCGATTTGGGAAAATCCGGAGTTTAATGATATGTATATTAGTAAAAGTAAAAGTATTTATTCCAATCTAAATACTAAATGTTATGTTGGTAATAAAGGTCTGCTAGAAAAGGTGAAAAAAGGCAAAATTAATCCGTATGAATTAGCATTCTTGGAATCACATAAGTTATATCCCGAAAAGTGGAATGATATTATTGAAGAAAAAGCTAAAATGGATAAGATACTAAAAGAATCTCTTAAGGAATCAGCAACGGATTTGTTCCAATGTACACGTTGTAAGAAGCGTAAGACTATTTACTGTGAAGTTCAAACCCGTTCATCCGATGAACCTATGACGAAATTTATTACCTGTTTGGAATGTGGTTATAAGTGGAAGCAATACTAAATAAAGGAACCTAGGTTCCTTTAGAACTTCCTCTTCTTTTTAGAACTTCCTCTTCCTTTAGTTAACTTTATTATATTATCTTTTTCCAATTTTTTATCCCTTAAACGGTAATTGGTGTTTTAACACCAAAAACATAGGGATGCAATAAAGGTGGAAAACTTTAGTTTTTCACCGCTATCCGCATAACCGTTTTGGATTTTTTAAAAAATTCAAAACCGGTTAAAGGATATATTTTTTGTATTTTTGCAATATTTTTCTAATAAAATTCTAGAATTCTATGAAATGGGGGCACCTATCCGTGAAACATTGGCACCTTCTAGAGAACCCATAGGATATCCACTACCTGCCAATCCCAAAGTGCTAGGGTTCATATAATCATTACGGCCAGTTGCCGCGCTTTGGCTAAATTGGCCTACCCAGCTACCGGGTTGTTCTGGATTATTATTAGGGCCTAGGGAATATTGCGACATTATCCAATCAGAAGCACCTCCGCGTTGTTGGTGTGAAGTACGAAGTTTGGAATTACGCTTAGTATTGTTGCGTTTGGACTTGCGCCTGGAATTAGAGCGGGAACGAGAACGGCGGCTAGTATTCTTGTTCTTATGGCTAGTGCGACGAGTTCGGCGACGACGAGCGCCACCAGTGGTTTCATAGAGATTAAGGGAATTCATATCACCCTTAGGACTCCAAGCAGGGTTAAATGGTTCGGTCTTTGGTTTCTGGGTAAGTTGTTCCATCACCAAGTCAGATGCAAGAGAACCACCTGCTTGACCACCACACTTAGGTTCTAGAGCAGTAAGAGACGGGTCATACCAACTATCACGAATACGGTCGGGACCAGCATAATCATTCATAACGGGAGGATTCATAGTGGCATCCGACATTACAATGCTAGATGCAGGAGAACCACCTTTCTGGGCGCGCGATTTAGTACGCATCTTACGAGATTTACTCTTAGACATACGTGGCATTCTAGACTAATATATTTCTTATTAATTCAGGTATCTTATATAAAAGCAACATATTATTTTATCTAGAATCCAGATAAGAATTTGAACCCCCCTAGAATAAAATTGAATTTAAAAAGTATATAAAAAAACATCATTTTATTCTAGAAGTGCTTATATACATCAACGCAATCACTACTCCTAGAAATGAATTTTTGTCCAGATTGTGAATCATATCTTATCCTTCGGATTGTCCCTAATGATAATCCTAATAAGATTCTAAACCTAGAATGTAATAATTGTGGATATAAGAAAAATATTGATATTAGCAAAGAACCGGAGTATAAGTGTGTTTATCATTATGACTATAATATCAAGAAGATTAGTATTGACCAGAAGAATATTCAATATCTAGATAAAGATCCTACTCTACCACATGTAAATAATATCCCTTGTCCCAATCCACAATGTATTAGTAATAAGCATGATTCTGGAGAAGCTGAGGTTCTAACAGATATTTCCACTAAAACTCCCAATGATGTATTATATATACGGATTGATGAAAGCACACTTACTTATTTATATCAATGTTGCAACTGCAAACACACTTGGACTAATAAATAAGTAGTATCATTTTGTTCTAATTTATCATCTTTCACATCTTACATCTTTCATCTTTATCAGCTTTCATCTTTATCATCTTTGGTTTTTTTTGGTTATTTTATTTTTTTGCGATTAATTCTATTGAGATAGTCCCATTTAGAAAAGTAATCTTTTTTTGGTTATTTTATAACTATTTTATAGTAAGCAAGAATAGAATTACAGAATGAATAATAAATTAATTTCCAATAATGTATCTAGCAGGTTATCTAATACCGAAACATCACTACCAATACCAATCCAGCGTGCTAGTAATTATCTAGACAACCTGAAAGTCCGAATTAAGAATAATCTCAGTAGCAATCTAAAAACTTATCTTATGGTTGCAATACCTATCTTAGTCATAATTATATATATCGGTTTCAAATATAATTTTAATGCCCGTAATGTATCATCCATTGCTGCAATGTCTTACCCTAATCAGATTGCCCCCACAAATTTGCAAAATTGTTCTAGTCTAGATATTTCAATGCAATATAAATTATGTGATTATTACATTTCATCTAGTTATATGACGCCTTGTGTGGGTAATCAGCATTATGACTATGTAAGTGTTGATATGATTACACAAGTCCTTCAATCTGGCGCGCGGTATATTCAAATTCCTATTTGTGAGTCTGATGTAGGACCTAATGCCATACCAGTAGTAGGAACTGCACCATATGGCCAGAGAGTTGTAACAAGTCTTAATACACTAGATGCACAACAAGTATTCAATGTTATACGTGCCAATGCTTTTCTCCTAAATAATACAAAAATCAATTATCCAATTATTATTCATCTTATCCTGAATACAACTAATCCTTATACGATTAGTGTTCTAGCAGATTACATCCGTCTCACACTATCAGATAAGCTATGTAATGTTTCTAAATACGCAAAATTTCCCATAGCACTAGAAAAACTTTGCAATCTTCTAGGCCAAATTATCTTAGTTGCTACACCAGAATATGTTGGAACGAAGCTAGAACCATATATAGTGCCATTTTCTAATCTTTATGAATCATACTATTATGGTGAGCTAGCAGCAAAAAGCCTACCAACCGGTAGCGCATATACCAATACATATAATAATCGCCTTTCAACAAAGCAACAAACTAAGAGTAATGCCACATTCAAAGCTAAATATCCATCTCTAGATTACGTAATAAATAATTCTAGCAGCATTGGTTCCGCTATTCTGGAAGATAAGGAAATCCTTAATAATTTAACTAATTTCAATAAAGTAGGTCTCACCCTGGTAAAACCTCATAATCCAGCGGATGTTGTATCTGCCAATTATGATCCTACTGAAGCCGTATATAACGGTTGCCAATTTATAAGTATGAATTTCCAAATAAACGATGATAATATGAAGAATTATATCAAAATTTTTCAGGAATCGAGTTTTATTCTTAAACCTGCTAGTATGCGATTCTCGGAAGCGGAAGCACCTACCACTGACCTAATGCATGTCTATCATGCTATTTCACCAACTGATTCTCGTGTAGTTAATAAGCTCTACTATGAATATAATAATCTTCTTATTGCTCTAGAATCATATTCTACGCCGGGGGATTATCTTACCCAAGTAGAATCCAACTTAAGATTCAATCCTGGTACTGTTATCACTCGGGATAAGTTCGATAATAAGACATACAACATCGGAATAAATCAATGTTTTCTAATAAAAAAGAGTACGGTTAGTATGGGTACTGCAGATATACCTATGTTCCTTACTAGCCCCACATATAATAATTACTTAATATCTCAGACTGGAAATAGTTTTAATCTAGAAGAACAGAAAAATAAGAAAACGGATTTATATCAGCAATCATTTGTATTCGAATCCTCGTCAATCAATGATGCCGATGACCTAGAACTCTATCTAATGCGTACTATTACTCTTCAAAATCCGGTTTATTTAGCAAATCAGAATGGTCTACCGAGTACTTATGCATATAATCCTGCAGTAGAAGCACAAAATAATATGTCGTTTATAATTCACGTGGTACCTTTCAATATTCAGTTGAAATTGATAACTTTATATGATGGTAGTATGAAATCTATGCCCGGTGGAATAGTAGGTGTGCTAGAGAATAATAACACTGATGGAACAGGATATATTCTAGAAGCTGCATTTACCCCAGTTCAAAGTGGTGGTGCCAATTTCAACTTCTTGAAAGACCAGTTTTTTATGCGTAATGCCACAACAGAAACTTATATATCATATGATTCTAATACTGGATTCCTTTATGACCGGCCTGGGAAACCAAGTTCCAAAGGTATATTCAATATTAAATCTAATAATGGCTTCTTTTCCTTAGTAAATTCTGCTAGTGAGGAACTAATTCTTTATCAAAATAATTTACTGAAATTTGCCAAACCGGATACAATTTCTAGCAATGAGAATTTATTTAAAATTGCTGTTAGTTATTTAATAACACAAAAATAAAAAATCAATCAGCAATCATCAATCATCAATCATCAAAATAACTAAGTATTCTAGCGTCTTATTCTCCTAATCCCTAGAATTTTTATCATATCTACAAATACATTCACCATCTTAATAACTAGGCTCCAGGATTCTAATGGATAATTTGGGATAACCTGGCCATCCACACATTTATTTGCATTTTGTTTAAGAGTCTTGAAATAGGACACTAGAAGTAATACGAATATTATTAAGCTAGCAATTGCCATTATATAGATAAAATTAATCATTTCGGTTGGCGTTGTTATCATAAATCTACCTAATATAAATATCACTATCCAAGCAATAAGAGCCCACGTAAGATAGTAATCCCAATCAAATGTTATCAG
>Ga0214921_10006137_pt1 | contig 16628 bp, 9 predicted proteins | sample LL1505_MetaG_FD_177992 | JGI IMG/M metagenome (GOLD analysis project Ga0214921, IMG submission 177992) | Freshwater microbial communities from Lake Lanier, Atlanta, Georgia, United States - LL-1505 | ecosystem: Environmental > Aquatic > Freshwater > Lake | place: USA: Georgia | collected 2015-05-28
TCGCCGCAGATCTCGGTGTCTTCGCCGCGTTTCTCGCCGACCGGGACGCCGTGCCACGAGATGATCCATGTGTCCGCCGATTTTTTGATCGCCATGAAACGCGCGGCGTCGGGCCGGTCATCCATGGGGACCACGGTTTCCGCGCGCCCGCCCGCCTCAATGTAGAAACGGACAGATCCGTCGGCGTTGATGGCGGATCGGATTTGTGAACCGTCGATCGTGTAAATGTAGGTCACGCCGCGCAAGGACCCCGTCGCGCGGGAGTTGACCGGTTTTTTGCAGGAAGTAAATGTCGCGAGAAAGACACTGGCCAGGAGGGCCAGGGTGAGCGATGTTTCCCGTGACGATAAGAGTCCCATGGGGAAGTCATCGGGATCTTTGGGAAAAACTTGAGCCCGGAGGGGGGAATCCCCCCCACCGGGCCTTCAAGGACGATGCGGAACGTGATGCCTTGTTTAGCGCTTGCAGCTCATTGCGGCGCTGTAGGTCGAGCCGTTTTGCTCGACTTCGTAGGTGCCCTGGTCGCCTGCGACGCGCAAGATGGCCTCGAGGCGCCACGTGATGGTGTCGTTGTTGTAGAGTTCCATGGCGGCGTTGTCGCCTTGGCGGGCCCACACGATGTCTTCGACTTCGAACTTCCTGGCGGGCGCCGACATGTTGGTTTCGACGAGGAGTGACTCGATGTCATCCAGGCCCCATGCGTCCTGGGCCTTGAACGAGTATTCACGGACCTCGGCCTTCGCGTTGTTCTCGTCGACGAAAACGCGGGTCACATGCTCGAGGGCATGCGGATCGGCAGATGGTGTGTAGACAGACGTACAAATGACGGTGGCGGCGATAAAGCTAAGAGCTGACATGGAAAAGTCCTCAAAGTTAATGAAATACCAACCTCGGGGAATGACTTTTAATGATTTTTTTAATGGATTTCAAGGAAGAAATAGCATTACCATTAAAAAAGGTCAGGGGGGGCGGACGTGCGCAGCGTGATGGTCATTTTTGGTTATCAAGACAGGTGGTTGCGACCTGGTTGCTCCCACACGTTTGCCATGTTCGCGAAAGTCGACATGAGCGAGGGCCAGATGATCGTCCGCGAATCGGTCGACATCAGTTGGCTGCCAAAGGGCCTGCGCCCATCGCAGCAAATCTGGGACTGGGTGGTCCCGGTGACGGGGCAAAATCACAAACTTCATGAGTCGTTCCATCTCGCCAACGCGCCGGGGTTGGCGGTCAAGACATTCGGCCCCGTTGAAGTCAGCCCGGAACTTTACGAGGCCGCCAAACGCAAGGCCGAGTGGCTGGAGTCGGGCAGCGTCAAGTACGTCATCCTCGACAACCTTTACCGCGGGCGCGCGGCGTCCTTCGAGCCAGGCGGCGCCAGCAACTGCATCCACGCCGTGTCTGACCTGGCGATCACACAACCACTCAACACGCACGTCACCTACGGGCACTGGGCCAGCGAACTCGTCTTCACGCACTTCGATCCATTCGTCGCGAGAGGGCCAGGCGCCCTCGCGTCGCATCACTTGCATCTCGTCGTGCCGCGCATCCTCGACGCCTCGGGTCGCGCCATCGACTTGGCAGTCAGTTGACATGTCCGTCAAGAGAGCGCAGCTTGAGTCAGGTCGTTGCCGAGACATCAGGCTGGTTCAAACGGGGGCCATTACAACCAAATGTGATAGCTGCCGGGGAGGTTTGGAAGTCGCCGCAGCGATTTGCGACCCCGACCAGGCCCTACGGTTCTTGCGTCACATTGATGTGGACTACGATCCTCCGCCGCGAGCCTCGCCCGGATATGTTCACCCGCTGTGGGAGGAGCATGTCGATGCGGCAGAGGCGTGGGATTTATTTGCCTGAGGAAGCCCTGGGTGCCATGAAAATCTGGGGTTTATGGGCAATACGCGGTTTTGAGGGTGGTCGTGGCGGTATTTGCTGTCCGAACCCCGCGAACAGGGCGTGATCCGGGGCTGATGCGGTGTGGGTATTACTTGGGGAAGTGGGCTTGAATTTCCTACAAGCTCAAGAATTGAGTGCAATCTACCGATATAAGCCTAAAGGCGGTCTAGGGGGCACCACAGTGCGCGATCTGATTTTCTGTCATTGCAGAAAAATTGTGATAATGGCGGTTCTTTGTTTTTTGGGATCGTCTGGATTTGCGTGCAAGTTAACATCTAAAAGTTCATCTAAATCGTTTGTGGGGTTAAGTGCCCGGGTTGCGGGTGGCAATGCGCCCTCTTTCAAGGCTGTTTCGGAATGGTTTGAGTCAGCCGCTGGGGCTCAAACGAATCTGGGCGTACAGATATTTGCTCAAACCCCTGACAATCTGAGGGCCGGACTTGTTGCATATGCTGAACAACAGATGCAGCGTATCCGGGATTTTCAGGTAGCAGAAAAAGATCCAGCGAGGCTTGGCCAACTTTTGGCCCGCGAGGCTGACGATTTGCTCGAGATTATTCTAGCTCTCGCAGATCCTGGTTTTTTGCCGGACCAGGCCAACGATATCTTTGCGAAATTGCTATCCCAACCGGGGATGCGCGGAATCGTTGATCAAAGCGCGATGGGGGCATTATGGAAAATTTTTCAAACTGATATCGGAACATTGAAGCGCGAATTGCCAATTGAGCATCGCAATTTTTTAACAAGCCTGCAGGATCTTTATGTGGACCGGAGATTGGGTGCCAAGCCACAGTTTATCAGCGACCTGCGCAGAAATTGCGGATGGCTCACAAATTTCATGCAGCAAGCCGGCCGTCTTGTCCCGGAAGGGGCTCGATGTCAGGGAGATCCGGCCACTGTGGCCAGCGGTGCCGCCCCGAGATTTTACCGGATTTTTGGCAGCATGATGCAGGCGCAATCCAATCTGGAACAATTTCGTCAGTTAAATCCCGGGATGAACCCATTTGCCGTGAACCCCAATTTGTTGCGACCGGGTAATCCATTATCCCAAGGGTCGCCTGTGGGAATTCCCTTGTCGGGCGGTGGGAACCAGTTTTGTCCTCCGAATTTTGCGCCAGCATTTGGTGGATGTCAGCCGACGACATACCTGCCACACATGCCATTGGCGCCCAATTGGTTTGCTCCGGGGGCTAGCAATTCAAATATTCCCGTGAACCCGCTATCCTACTTGGAGTTCGACCAATTGCGACCAAATTTTGATAGTGGCCAGCCTTCGTGCATCGATCGCTTCGGCCCGAATTCAAGAATTCCGGATCCAAATGCACTTGCCACATGCCAGAGGTACGGTGACGGAGTTCCGATGGATCAGTTAAATTTTCAAACCTTCAACCCAGCAGGACCGGGAAATGTTTCAGTTGATTCCCGGTCGCCTTTTGCTGCGGCAATGGCGCGGCGACAAAATCGTGATGAGAACACGTTGTTCGTCAACGAATTCGGAACACCGGTTCAGAATCAGGGGCGCGAGGGCTCATGCACGGCTTACGGGATGACTCATGCGGCCGTAGCCGCGCGCCAACCCTTGGAACCTGGCTTTAATTATGATGCTGAGAAACAATGGAGCGCTCAGGGCCGAAGCACGACATATTCCGTAGCGGTATCAACGGCCAAGGAAACCGGGCTGATCGCAAATGCCCGGAAAATAGAAAAAGACCGCGAAGCGATAAGATCTGCTTTGGACAGCGGAATGCCCATTTTTGCAGCTTGCGGAACCGGAGGGCAATGGAGTGGCGTAGGACGAAGCGATCCCACGGTAAATTGTGTCACGCAAGGCGAATATGGCCATGCCTTTGCAATCGTTGGGTACTCCCGCGACGGGTATGTCATCAAAAATAGCTATGGCGAGGGGTGGGGAGCGCAGGGTTACGCGACGGTTCCCTATGGGCAGGAGTCCTTTTTCTCAGCCCTTTACGCGGTTGAGCCGGTTGGGGGAGAGGTGCTGAATCAATGATTTTTTTTTTAGTTACTTGGCCTTCGCGCTGTTGTTTGTTTTCGTTGGATGCAAGCAAAAGAACAGTGCGTCATCGATGGGGGACGAGGCGTTGGCCATGACTCCACCGCGCCTTCGCGACGGTATTATTTTGTACGTCAAGCGGCAGGTCAACCGGACTGCCGAATTTCAAAAGGCTCTGGTCAGCTCTGCACGTCCTGATGCTCGATGGAGTGTTTACAGAAATCGCTGGCAAGACGCATTTTCGCAATGTGCCGCGCATCACCGATGACGACGTATCTAGTCTTGCGGAATCGATATCGGGGAAAGTCATTGCTCTGTTGAAACGCCAGGGCCTTCTCGACAAAGAATGGTAAACGCCCCACGATCTGCATGTTGCGGGAAACATCCAATTTTTACGACTAATCGCAAAAGGGCGTACTTGGGGAAGACGTTCTTGAATTTCCTGCGAGCCAGAGGTTTCCGCAGTTGATTTATTATGGTTGAAGGATATAATATCTTTCAGATATAATCCTTTAATCCCAAAAGAGCCCGTTACCATGAAACCATTTGTCAACAGAGTCGAGGAATTGAGACGGCTAAATGCCTCTAAAGCCGGGCTAATCGTCGTGTTTGGTCGTAGACGAATAGGCAAAACCAAATTGGTAGAAAGGTGGGGAAGCAACAGAAAATATGCTTACACACAGGCAATTGAGGGGTCCGAGGTGGTCCAACTGCAGCAGATCACCTCTGACCTGAAGGGAGTGCTGCCTGAGGGGATTAACCCGCGATCATGGAGTGAACTATTGGCAGCATTTAAGCTGATAAATAAACCTAAGATCGTTGTCTTGGATGAATTTCCCTACCTGGTCAGGAGCCAGCCGTCATTGCCTTCGCTTCTTCAAAAGTGGGTTGATCATGATCAACCCGCAGGATTGCAACTCGTGTTACTGGGGTCATCGCAAACGATGATGCATGGGCTTTTCCTGCAATCTGATTCACCTTTATATGACAGGGCTGACCTTGTCGTTCATCTTCACCCCATGACGTACAATCATTTCTGTGAGGCATGCTCTTACGACCCGTTAAGCATTGAGAGTTTTTTGATTTTTTCAATGACTGGTGGGGTACCCCGTTACTGGCGTTACATTGATGGGCTGACTGACCCTTTGGACGTTGCGGATGCGCTGTTCTTTGGCAAGACACCGCGTCTTGAAGATGAGCCCGATCGCCTGTTAAAAGACGAAGAGATCTTTGGGCAACAAGCCAAAGCAATTTTTGAAAGTATCGGTCGCGGCGCAGCTCGCCCGTCGGAAATTGCTGGCCGCATGGGTATCCACCAAACGGCACTTTCCAAACCGCTCAATATTCTTATCCATTCAAATCTCGTGAGACGGGTTCATCCCTTCGGAGAAAGCGCCCGCAACTCAAAACGAACACTCTACGTCATTGACGATTATGCGCTCCGTTTTTGGTATCAAGTGTACTCTCCTCATCGCTCACGATGGCATCTTTATGACCGGAGTATGAAATCAAAACTTATTGGAGAGCATGCGTCAAAAGTTTTAGAAGACGAATATAGAAAAATATCTCCAGACGCTGCTCCGTACTGGGAAGGTAAAAATGTTGAATTCGACTGCGTTCGATACGCTACGAAAAGCCTTGAATCATTGATTGTCAGTGAAATTAAATTCAGGAAGCTGAAGGATCGAGAGAAAAAGTCGCTCGAGCAAGATATCACCGGGAAATTTAATCGCTCCGCATTAGCTCGCAAATTTGGTTTGAGCGGGGTGGAGGTTTTAGCGGTTGATGAAGTCTTGACTGCGCTTTCCAGGACGTGATCCCTGGGGTTGCGCAGCCATGTAGGGCAGTTTCAGATTAATTCCCGCAAAAATATATCGGCACTGGCAATGCGAATTCCGTCAGCGTTTCTGATGTCTATATCGCTGCGAAACACAACCTGCACGGCCTCGACTTTGGGAAACTTTGCCTTGAGGTAGCGCAGGTGGTCGGAGGCGACCGTGTCCGAAAATTTACATTCAACAAACAAAATCGGCTTCCGGTCGCGAACCACGACAAAATCCACCTCCCGTTTATCGGTGTCGCGGAAGTAACGCAGTTCCTGACTCCATCCCTCGGTGTCCTCGCAGTAATGACACCATTTGAGCAAGTGGCAAGCGACCAGACACTCAAACCGGAATCCCTCGTTTGCAATCTGTGTCCAATCATAATGGTAATGCTTGGCTTCTTTTTTCACCGCCCGGATTGATGGCGCTCCAAACGGGTGAACCCTGAAAATGGAATAGAGCCGCTCAAAAATATCCAGCCACCGCGCAACCGACTGGTGAGCCACCCCAAGATCCTCACGCAGGGCATTGACCGAAAGTGGGCTTCCGACCAAATCCGGAAGCCTGATCGCCATCATCTCAACCGTGCCGATGTCCTTGACGAATTCAAGCTCGCGCAAATCCTCTCGCACCAACCGGGACCGGTAATCACGACTCCAAATGCGAGTCTCTGCGGGATCTTTTTTTAAAAAAGGCTCTGGAAATCCACCATAATTGAACAAGTCTTGAAGCGTCCCGAGGCCATACTCGGTAACTTCCCGCAAGGTAAACCCATGCATACGCACCAGGTAATACCGGCCCTGCAACGAATCCCCTGAGCGACGATAATAATCCAGCCGGGCGCTGCCCGTGACCAGAATTCTGCACTCGTCTTTTCTCTTGTCGAACAGGCCTTTTACCCAGTTGCGCCACCGCGCGTATTTGTGAATTTCATCAAGGATGATGAGGCCCAATTTATTGGGAAGGCTTCCCTGCAAGATTGTCTGGCGGTCGTCATTTGCATCCCAATTCAGATAGAGTTTTTGCGGGAGCGGAAGGTCCGGATACAGGCCTTTTGACAGAGTGGTTTTGCCGGATTGGCGGGGTCCGGTCAAAAAAACCATCTTGGAATGTAGTTTTTTTTCAACAATTTCAGTGATGTAGCGCATTGTCTTCAATTTAACTACGACTCCAAATTACTCATATGTAATTTTAAGTCATAGTGAAAATATCCGCAAGGGCGAGGGAGATTTGTGACCCCGACCAGGCCCGGCGGCCAATGTTGCGTGATTGACTCGGCGCCCTCGACGTGGCAGCCAGTTGACATGTCTGTCACTCGACAGACGCCACCGTTCGTTTTGCGAGCGAACTCAATTCCTGCGAGTGGCCGAGTTGGCTCGAGTTATTGTCGCCCCAGCATCTGACCGTTTGGTCCGTCAAGAGGGCGCAGGTGTGAGATCCCCCGGTCGCAATCGATGAAACGGTGGCAAGTCCTGTCACGGTTGTTGGGGTGTAACGGTTCGTTGTGGTGCCGTCACCGAGTTGGCCTGAGGAATTGAAGCCCCAGCATTTGACCGTTTGGTCCGTCAAGACAGCGCAGGTGTGGTATCCCCCGGTCGTAATGGATGAGACGGTGGCAAGTCCGGTCACGGATGTCGGGGTTGACCGGTCCGTTGTGGTGCCGTCACCGAGTTGGCCGGAGGAATTATAGCCCCAGCATTTGACCGTTTGGTCCGTCAAGAGAGCGCAGGTGTAGTAGTTCCCGGTCGCAATGGATGAAACAGTTGCAAGTCCTGTCACGGTTGTTGGGGTTGACCGGTTCGTTGTGGTACCGTCACCCAGTTGGCCGTAGTAATTATAGCCCCAGCATTTGGCCGTTTGGTCCGTCAAGAGAGCGCAGGTGTGGTATCCCCCGGTCGCAATGGATGAAACGGTGGCAAGTCCTGTCACGGTTGTTGGAGTTGACCGGCCCGTTGCGGTGCCGTCACCGAGTTGGCCGTAGTTATTCCGGCCCCAGCATCTGACCGTCTGGTCCGTCAAGACAGCGCAGGTGTGGGTCCACCCGGTCGCAATCGCTGAAACGGAAGTGAGTCCTGTCACAGTGGTTGGGGTTGACCGGTCCGTTGTGGTGCCGTCACCGATTTGGCCGTAATCATTTCTGCCCCAGCATTTGACTGTTTGGTCCGTCAACATAGCGCAGGTGTGTATAGACCCGGTCGCAATGGATGAAACAGTTGCAAGTCCTGTCACGGTTGTTGGGGTTGACCGGTTCGTTTTGGTGCCGTCACCGAGTTGGCCATAGCCATTATCGCCCCAGCATTTGATCGTTTGGTCCGTCAAGAGAGCACAGGTGTGAAATCCCCCGGTCGCAATGGATGAAACAGTGGCAAGTCCTGTCACGGTTGTTGGAGTTGACCGGCCCGTTGCGGTGCCGTCACCGAGTTGGCGGTTGGCGTTAGAGCCCCAGCATTTGACCGTCTGGTCCGTCAAGACAGCGCAGGTGTGGTATTCCCCGGTCGTAATGGATGAAACAGTTGCAAGTCCTGTCGCGGTTGTTGGAGTTGACTGGTCCGTTGCGGTGCCGTCACCGAGTTGGCCGGAGGAATTGTAGCCCCAGCATTTGACCGTCTGGTCCGTCAAGACAGCGCAGGTGTGGTAGCTCCCGGTCGCAATGGATGAAACAGTTGCAAGTCCTGTCACGGTTGTTGGGATTGACCGGTTCGTTTTCGTGCCGTCACCGAGTTGGCCGAAGCCATTCCAGCCCCAGCATTTGACCGTGTTGTCCGTCAAGACAGCGCAGGTGTGGTAGGACCCGGCCGCAATGGATGAAACAGTTGCAAGTCCTGTCACGGTCGTCGGGGTTGACCGGTTCGATGTGGTGCCGTCACCGATTTGGCCGTAGTTATTCCCGCCCCAGCATTTGACCGTTTGGTCCGTCAAGACAGCGCAGGTATGGGAATCCCCTGTCGCGATAGATGAAACATTGGCAAGTCCGGCTACGGTTGTTGGGGTTGACCGTTGCAATATGGTGCCGTCACCGAGTTGGCCGCTGTTATTATAGCCCCAGCATTTGACCGTTTGGTCCGTCAAGACAGCGCAGGTGTGGCCCGACCCGGCCGCAATGGATGAAACGGAAGTGAGTCCGGTCACGGTTGTTGGGGTTGGCCGGGTCGTTGCGGTGCCGTCACCGAGTTGGCCGTAGAGATTATAGCCCCAGCATTTGACCGTTTGGTCCGTCAAAACAGCGCAATTGTGGCGTCCCATAGTCGCAATCTGCGTTACGCCGGTCAAACCAGCGGTGGTCATGGTGCGGGTGTTGGTGTCACGGTTTCCCGCCTGGTCGCGGGCGCGAATCAGAACCTGGTAGTTGACGCCGGCTGTGAGCGACGTGATTTCGGTGTCAAACGTGCCCCCGTTCACGGATTGGGTGACGCTGAAAGAAGACTGGCAGGAGCCGGAAGACTGCGTGGCGACACAGATGTCAAAGGCAATGTCGGACGATTTGGTATAGTTGTCCGTCGGTGCATCCCAAAACAAGAAGGCGGAAGTACCTGTCGAGCGGGGCAGGACTACCTGCACGCCGGTGAAGGTCGGCGCCGTGACGTCGAGTTTGAAAGTGGGCGACGCGCCGTAGACGGATCCCGGTCCAAGACGCGCGCAGATCTTGTAATCCCCCTCGGCGCCGAAGCCTGTCGCGTTGGCGGCCGGCGGGGACGACGAATAACCGGTGGCAGCGGAGCACGCGGTCGAAGAGTCCGCGATCGCGTAATCAACGGTGTCGTAGTCGGCGTCGAGCGCGCCGGTCAGCGTCGTGGAAGTCGCGCGCTCTGAGGCGTTGAGGTAGCCGTCGCTCACGATCGCGGCGAGGGCCAGGCTGCGGAAGGCGGCCGTTGTGGAGGAGCCAGTTGACTGGCTGGCGGTGGTATAGGCGCGCTTGTTGCCGGCGGCGTCGCGGACGATCACGTTGAAGTAGTATGTCGTGGACGGGGCCAGTCCCGTCGCAGCGAACGTGTCAATGTCGGCCGTGTAGGCCTGGATGACCGTGCCATTGGCCTCGGCATCGGTGACGGTCGAGATGTTGTCGGCGGTCGATCGGCGGACTTCGTATTGCAGGGAGGTCGGGGCTGTGACGGTATCCGATGCCTTCGTCCACTGCAGGGTCATGCCGGTCGGAGTGACGCTGACGACCGGGATGGTGATGGTGGTGGATGTCACGGACGGGGGCGTGGTGTCGATGGTCGCAGTGACGGTGATGCCGCGCGAAGTTTGGGCGGCGCCGGCACTGCGGGCGCACACGCGGAACGAATGGGGCGTGTCGTTGGTGAGCCCGGTGATGGTCGCCGATATGGTGGCGCTGGTCGTCGTCGTTCCGGCCCAGCATGTCGCGGGGGCCGTGGCGCCCGCCTGCCACGCGATCAAGTAATCGTTTGTTGTCCCGCCGCCGGAGGTCCAGTTCAGCGTCACTTGCGTCGACGCGGTCGTCGCGCTGAGGCCCGTCGGGTCTGGAACTGTCACCGCGCCGCCATCGGTGATGGTCCATGATTTCGTCCCGGTCAGGACGGCTCGTTCCGCCACGGCCGAGTACTTCGCGGTCCCGGCGTGGAGCGTCACGGCGGTTTTGACATTCTGGGCGCTCCAGCCGATCAGGATCCGGTCGTAGTTTTGTTGGGTGAGGCCGGAGGAAGTGAACATGCTCGCCATCGTCGTGACGGCGGCTACGTTCCAGTTGCCAAGGTTCTGGTTGAAGTTGGTTGCGCCCCAGAACATCGCAGACATGTCCGTCACGGCAGCGGTATTCCAGTTTCCGATATTTTGATTGAAAGCTGACGCATTACCGAACATGAAGCTCATATCCGTGACCGCAGCCGTGTTCCAATTTCCGATGTTCTGGTTGAAGTTGTTGGCGTAATAGAACATGCGCGTCATATTCGTTACGCTCGCGGTGTTCCAGTTTCCAAGGTCCTGGTTGAAAGCGGAAGCGCTTACGAACATAGAGCCCATATTAGTGACCGCGGCGGTATTCCAGTTTCCGATAAACTTGTTGAAGGAACTTGCCTGTTCGAACATCTGGGTCATGTTGGTAACGGCGCTGGTGTTCCAGTTTCCGATATCCTGGTTGAACGCTGAGGCTTCTGAGAACAGCCTTTCCATGTTCTGAACCGCAGCGGTATTCCAGTTTCCGATATCCTGATTGAAGGCCGAGGCCCGCCAGAACATCGAGAACATATTTCTTACAGCCCCGGTATTCCAGTTTCCGATATGTTGGTTGAAAGCCGATGCGCCACTGAACATGTAAGACATGTTCGTGACTGCAGAGGTGTCCCAGTTTCCGATGTCCTGGTTGAAAGATGAGTTTGTCGCGAAAATCCTGCTGAACATGCCGGACATGTTTGTTACGGCCGCGGTGTTCCAGTTGTTCATGCCTGGGACTGTTGTCAATGAGGAGCAGTCGGCGAAAGCATTACTCATGTTCGTTGTTCCGGTCAGGTCGAGAGTGTCTAACGCAGTGATGACAAGGTTACGCGCGCCGTAGAAGTAGCCCCCTGAATTACCGAGTCTCAGTGGTCCCCAGGAGGAGATGCCAGTGAATTTCCGAGGGTCGCCTGAACTGTTGAATCGCCATCCTTGGATCGTGCCGTAGATTTTGACCGTGTAGGTTCCGGCCGAGGCGTATGTTTTGGTTCGCGCCGAAGACCAGTTCGCGTTTGTGATGGCACTGGTTGTGCTGTCGCCCCAATCGACAAGAAAATCGTATGTGCCCGTTGATTCAAGGGGCAGGGTGATCTGGGTCGACGATGACGTGCCGGGGTTGTCGGTTTTCCATGTTGATATGAACGGAGGTGCGTAGGTTGCCTGGGTGCGGCCGGCGTAGGCGACTTTGTCTCCGAGCGAATTCTTGACGACGACGTTGTAGTAGTACGTCGTGCTGGCGATTTTACTGGTAAGGGCGAGTGTCGTGGTCGCGGCTGTATAAGACATTTCCGTGGTCGCGGCCTCGCATTCAGCAACGGTGTCGATGGCTGCGATGCTAGCGCCGGAGCAGACGAGATACTCGAGGGGCGAACCGGTTGCGACGTTGTCAGTGGCGGCCGTCCAGTTGAGGGTAAAGGTCGTGTCGGTGACGTTGGTGGATGCGGAGAAGGAACCTGCGGTGATGGCGCCTGCTGAGTGGGTATAAGTCACGAGGCTCGTACAAGGCGATTCGTTGCCGGCGGTGTCGATGGCCTTGGCGTAGATGGTCGTGGTGTCGTTCGACGCGACGTCGGCGTTGACGGTGATGCCTGGGCTGGCGAAGGCTGTGTTCGCCGTGGCCGCGGATTTTGCCGAGGCGCAGAGTGAGTCGAAATAAAGAGTGACGTTCGAGGTCTCGGAGGCTGTGCCGAGGATCACGGGGCGCAGGGTGGAGGCAGGGTTGCCTCCGCTGACGGAGTTGAAAGTGAGTGTCGGCGCGGTGGTGTCAGGGGCGGAGCGGGTCCATGTGGCGGAGCCGCTGTTGGTCGCGGGGAACACGTTGCCCGCGGCGTCGATGGCGGAAATCGACACGCTGTATGCGACTCCAGTTTGCAGCGACGAGATGTCGACGGAGTTGGTTGCGACCGTGGTTGAGATGACTGGTGTGCCGTTGCCTGAGGCGGGGGTGATGGTGACTTGATACGAGGCGGCGCCGTCGACGGCAGGAAACGACGCGATGCCGGCGGATTCAGAGAGGGCCGGAACGGAGAATGCCGGAAGATCTGACGTGAGTTTGTTGACGGTGATAGATGTCTGGAAGACGGGCGCGAGTTTGTCGCTGAGGTATTCGATTTTGAGCGGGATGGCGCCGTCGGACTGGGATGAGAGATCGGCCGAGCCGGAGAATTTCCTGGTTTCTGGATCGCACGGAATCGTGGTTTTGGCGCCCGTGGCGACGATCGTCACGCGGACAGACGTCGACCCAGTGATGCAGTCGCCGGCAACGGGAAACGCGGAGGCGGTTTGCTTGTTCGCGTAGGATCCGTCGGCGCTTTGAAGTTGTTCGACGGCGGCGCGGTCGGTCGGGTCTTCGATGGAGCTGAGGGCGTCGCCGCGGACGACTTTTGGTTGCACTTGTCCGCCGGAGCAGGCGGTGATCGCCGCCAGAGTGGAAAGAGCGAGGGCGAACAAGTGTTTTTTTCCATTCAAAAACATAGAGTTGTGATCGGAATTGCCGGGCGCGAGTTTAGCGATCACGGGGTCGCGGCGGGGGGGCTGCGCGGGAGGCATGGTAAGTGGCCGATACGATTGGGGAAGAGAGGACCCTTCGGGCTTCGCCCTCAGGATGACGGGGGGAGAGGATCCTTCGGGCTTCGCCCTCAGGATGACGGGGGGCGCGGGTGGGAATTTTATGTAGGTTTTCGATTACTTGCGGGTCTGGTAACTTTTTCATCAGGAATCAATCCGAGATGGCGAAACGTTAAAAATTGACCTCTGGGAGGTGAACTATGGTGTCGAGGTTCAAGAGCGGCGCACGCGGGCGTCAAATTGTACTGGCGACGGCGATCGTTGTGGCCGCAGGCATCGCGGTCAATTGCGGCAAGAAGAAAGACGACTCAAGTGATTCGTCGACAGACACCAACGCGTTGTCCCTGAGTTATCCTCTGGGATTGTCGCTGGCAGTCGCCCCGCAATCCAATTCGTCCACAGCGTTGACTGATGACGATCGCGAGCAGAATGTTCGCGTCAAGAACGAGGAAGCCGGCAAACTTGTCCGCGGCGAGGCCGATGATTGCATGCCATCTGCCCTGAAGCGCCAGGAACCGATGATGGACAATGAGCGTTGCTACGAATTCGACTCCGAGATGATTTACATCAAGCAAGGCGGCACGTTCGTGAACGGGACAAAGACCGGTGAAGCGACGACTGTCTCGGGCGAGGCTTGCATGGTGACTTACACAAGGACGCAAGTGAAGCGCATCACCGGCATGGTTGACCGGACTCTGGGCATGGTCCAGATGATGCTTTGCCAGGCGAAAAAAGCGGGCCAGGGCGCGCCGACCTCCGACGGCGGATCGGTCGACTTCAAGGCGATCATGGAAGCCGCGATCACAGCCGCTGGCAAAGATCCGTCACACATGCCGTTCAACAGCGCAAAAATGACCAAGAGTGGCGACAACTTTGTCACCGAGATCGAGATGAAGCGTCCGTCCGCTCCAAACCAGCCGCCCGCGGCTGATGATCCGACGGAAAAGATCACACTGACCCACAAACCCAACAACGATGACAACACCGAATTCGAGGGTAGCGTCGTCATGCGCCGCAGCAAGGACTTCGGCGGCGGCAACATGGAACGCATCATTACGATCAACTATGTCCGTTCCAGCGGACGCGTGAAGTATCGCTTGTTGACGGCGGCGATGAACAAGGACATTTCAGCCAACGCGGTGGACGCCGACGGCAAGTTGGACCTGAATGTCAGCACGAACGCGAACGGCGAATATGTGAATCCGGCCACGGGCGCGGCTTACTCCCAGCAAAACGACGCGGCCAATGGCATCCTGGCGGTTTCGTTTGACATGGATCCTGACACGAACGCTGGCGATTTCTCCTACTGGCAGAATCCGGGCGGAAATTACAACGAGGACACGCGTGGTTTCGTATTCAACATGACCGCGGATTCTTCGGGCCTTTTGTCCGGTTGCTCTTCGTCGGGCGCTTTCTCTGGCGGCAGCATCCGCAAGGCGATGAAACTTGGGTCGACGATCGCGCCGGATCGCTCCTACCATCCGTTCTCATGTGGCAACGACTCAGGGAACGCCCAGGCCCCATGTACGGGGACCGAGGGAAGTCCGCAATCTGACAGCGATGGATCCTACTACGCGTCGAGTCGAGGCGGACAGACCATCAACATGTACGTTCCGACAGTCGGGAGTTCATCCGCGACCGTCGCAAGGCAGTGGACTTACCGCCAGCACACAAGCAACGTTGCGGTTCAATGCTTTACGCAGGGTTCGGACGGCGTTTACGCGATCGATGGTGGAGCGATGACCAACGAGGGCACCGCCGGCTTCGAATTGGTGTCGTCATCCGCCAGTAGTTTGCCGACTCCGCCAGATTTGACGGGCGTGAAGTAATTGAATCTTTGATGTTGGAGGGTCGATGTTCCTTCAGAAATTTCCCCCGATGGGAGTTTACGAGACGCTGTTCAAGTTCCAGGACGCGACGGGGAAATACATGGGGGATCCGGGGACAAGGCCTTGGGCGCAAGGTTTTCCCCTGACGACTCAGTTGCCCGGGGGGCCGGAGTTGCCTTCCCGGGTCGATTTTGACCCGGCTGACCTGAAATATCCGGCCGCCAGCGGCATGGATCCACTGCGGGCCGCGATTGCCGCCTACTACAACCACTTCTACGGATCGAACATCACCGCCGACAACGTTGCCGTCTTCGCGGGCGGGCGACCGGGCATTTTCGCGACGCTGATGTTCCTGCGTCCCGATGTGCGTGTCCTGATCGAAGAGACCGAGTACACGCCCTACTACGACAAGCTCAAGTTGCTGGGGCGCGCGCACACGTTGATCCCGAGCAACCCGGAAAACCAGTTCCGCCCGGGCGTCGCCGACTATGAGGCGGCGGCGCGTGCGAGGGGAGAGGATGCGGTTCTCGCGATCAAGAGCAACCCGTGCAACCCGACCGGGGTGACGTGGACGGGGGACGCCCTGCGCGCGATGGTGGAGTTCGCGTCGGGCGCGAATCGCGGCGCGATTTTTGACGAGGCCTACGAATTTTTTCACGAGGCCGGTCCAGTGAGCGCGATGCGTTACATCAAGAACATCGACGAGACGAATATTTTTGTGATCGGCGCGGCAACCAAGGGCCTGCAAGTGCCCGGGATGCGCACCGGTTGGGTGGTGGCTGCGCGGGAACATATCGAGATCTTCCGCAACTTCTCGTCGATCGCCATGGGCGGCGTCGCGCGGCCGTCGCAGATTTACGTGACAAAACTTCTGGAAACCGCGCGCGTCACGCAGGCGCGCAAGGCGGTGGTCGAATTCTACAACCGCCAGCGCGAGGCTTACCGTGAAGGCCTCGAGCAATGCGGCATCGAGTTGTGCACGGGAGACGGCGGGTTTTACCACTGGGGGCGCCTGCCGCGTGGGCTGACGGCCGATGAGTTCAACCAGAGGCTGTTCCGCGACCAGGCGGCGATCCTGCCGGGGCATCTGTGCGACATGCGCCGCCGTGGCGACAAGGGTCCGCACGCGAATTTCATCCGGTTCTCGTTCGGGCCGGTCAAGGCGGAGTCGTTGCGCGAGAACCTGGAGATCATCCGGCGGGCAATTGGTTCATAACGCATGAGGTAAACATGACGCGAGCGGTGACGGGAAAACATGGGATCCAGGGCGCTGCCGTTCTGGCCGCGTTTCTCCTGTGCGGCGCTTGCAGCCAGGCCAACTTCAGCGCCGGCGGCAGCAAGCCCCAGCCCGCGGTCGCGTCGTCAACGGCGCCGTCGTCAGCCAGCGACGCGAATCCCGACGTCGGCGAATCGGCATGCTTGTCAAAAGTCCTGCCCGTGCGCGTGGTTTTCGCGTTGGACGTTTCAAGTTCCATGACGCCGGATTTGCGGGGCGTCGATCAGAACGTCGCGGCGTTTGCCTCGCGACTTTCCTCGTTGCGTTTTGAGGGCGCATCGCCCGGCCAGGTTCCGGTGGAACTCGGGATGGTGGTGTTCACGGACAATCTTGTGCGGCGCGTGGAATTGACGGCACCAGCGTCGTTCGCGGCGCAAATCGCCGGTCTCGGCGTCTTCGAGGATCCTAACACGGATTTGCCCGAGGCCGGACTTGCCGCGGTGGGCGAGGCGGCAAGGATGCTGGACGGCGCGGCGCGGTCTCGGGGCGAGGGGATTTCCGTGGTCGTGGTCGTGACGGATGCCTTGGCGCATGACGGGTCGGGAGTCTCCCGGGTC
>Ga0214921_10006138_pt1 | contig 16627 bp, 17 predicted proteins | sample LL1505_MetaG_FD_177992 | JGI IMG/M metagenome (GOLD analysis project Ga0214921, IMG submission 177992) | Freshwater microbial communities from Lake Lanier, Atlanta, Georgia, United States - LL-1505 | ecosystem: Environmental > Aquatic > Freshwater > Lake | place: USA: Georgia | collected...
TAAATTTTATGGAAAATTAATTTTTTCCAGAAAATAAAAACTAAAAAATTAAAACCAAAATATATTTTTTTACGCCTTGGGATAAATGAAATTCCCTAAAAGGGAGGCTTGGATTTTATTATATTAAACCAAAAAATATAAAAAGAAAATATTAAAAATAACCTCCCCAAGTTTTTTAATATTTCATTATATATATTTGATTTTCTCTTCGTGCTCTACTCAAAGCAGTATACCATAAATTTTTATCAAAATTGGTTTTACATGAGATGATAATATTATTATCATTTGTTAAATCAAGACCTTGAAAACTATGAATAGTTTTAAATAACTTTAGTTCATAATTTTTGTGCGTAGGTTCTCCTATGATCTCTTGACCTCTTAATTGGTTTTTTTCTTTATAAGTTCTTTTAATATAATATCTTGGCTTTGCTCCTTTATTAATAAAATAATTTGTTAATTCATCTTCGTTTTTTGTGTCATCTTTTTCAGAAATTCCAATATCATTATCACCAAAAATAATATCTTCTTTATTAAAAAATCTATCTCCAAATAATTGTTTTACAGTTTCGAATATATGTTTATTATCATAATTTTTTTTCATTTCATCTCTTAAGATATCTAATTTATTATTAAGATTTTCATCAAATCTATAATTTTTAAAATATTTGACAGAATGAAAAATATTTTTTTTATTATCAATAACTTTATTTTGAATATTACATTGATAAAAAAATCCATCGTCTTCAACGTCTCCAATGACAAAAATAAAACAATCTTTATAATCATTTGAAATTTTATAAAATGCTTTTTCATCCCATAATGTAGCCTCGTCAATGATAATGATTTTTATATTACTATTATAAACTTTTTGAACTAATTTTTTTTTGCCATATTCTCCCTCATTTAATTCTCCTAATAAAGATGGCAATGAATATCCTAATAATCCATCATATTTTTTTTTCATTTCTTCAATTTCATTTTTTTTACCTTGTATAAGATTCCAACAAGTAGTAGTATAACAAGTATTTTTTAAAGGTAATGCCGATAATAAACTTGATGTTTTACCCGCTCCGCCTTTACCAGTCATTAATATACATCTTTTTTTTATAATTTCCCCTGTTTGTAAAAATGAAGGTTTGAAATCATAGTTTCGTTCATCGTCTAAATAATTATCTTCTTGAATATAGTCTCTAATAAATCCAGAATATTCGCCAAATGAATCAGAAAAATCAAAATCTAATAATGAAGATGATAATAATAAACTTTCAACTTTACATTTTTTATAATCATTATGAAAGACATTTTTATTAAAATCAAATTGAGAATTTTTTTTAAATACAATACTATCTAATTTTACACCAAATACATCATTTATATTCATATTATTTAGAATTTGATCTAAAATTAATGTTTTACAATAAGAATGAATATAATAACCGATATGGATATAACTTTTTTTCTCTTTGTTGTTGTAATGAATTTTAACTAAATTATCTTTTTTATATAAGCTAAAATCATCATTTTGAATATATTCATAATAATTATAATCACATTTTAAAGGTTTTACGGTCATATATTCATCGCCGTCTTGACATAACATCATGCCCCAAGCTTTGCAATAATAAGATAAACCAGAACCCCCAAATTTTTCTAAAAATTTTTCATTAAACTTCATATCACAAGCTACAGAAAAAGAAATATATAAAAATTCAATTTCAATAAAATTTTTTAATAGTTCAATTTGACATGATGTAAAAACATATTTTTTACCTTTTGAAATTCCTAATCTTTCAAGTTCAAAACCTTTAGATTTATAATCAACTACTAAAACATTATAAAAACCGATTAAACCATTCTCAATATGTTCTTCAAAATCTTTAATAAAATAATTGTTTTCTACTTTAACATTTATAAAAGATCCAGAAGGAACACCCCTATAAAATTTATTATTTTCAATGTTAGAATAATTATAATATGATTTCTTGATATCTAATTCATCATATAAATTATCATCTATTAAAAAATTTTCTCCATTGCAATCGGATCTAAAAAAAGAGTGAAGATTATAGTCAAAATTTTTAATAAGTTTATATTCATCAGATTCTTCTAATATAAATTTTTCGTGATATTTGTTTTCTTTCTTCCATTCTTTATAAACTTTTTTAAATTCAGTATCTTTAATTTTATATTTTGTGTCTAAAGTTGTAAGAGTTCCAAAATGTTCAATATAAAAATCATTTTTTAATTTTAATTCATTCATTTCTTCTTCTGAAACTTCTTCAATGTCTTTATATTCATTAACAGTTAAGTCAAGGTGATTAAATTTAGTATTTATAAATGTGATACTAAATCTGGCGTATTCAGTTTTAAAAATTTTGTCTTTTCCGTGTATTAAATCTCGAATAGTTAATGAACTGTTAGTAAATTCGCATATTTCTGGTAATGTTTCATCTGTATATGCTTTTTTATATTTTGATTCTTCTTTAATAAGTTTATTATAAATTGCCTTTGCGTTTCTGTTTCCTTCGCTTTTTGATTCAAAAAAGTTTAAAAATCCATCATAAACACACGTCCCCGTGTCATTTTCTTTATAAATTTGTTTTTTTGCTCCTCCTTTGGTCTTTATTTCTTTAAATGCTCTTGTTTCGATGACTGAATAATATTTATTATCTAATTTATTTAATGCAATACAAACCCACTCAAAGTCTGAATTCGCTGTCACTCTTTTATCGACTGTTTCATAAAATTGTTTAGAAATATCTCTTGTTGTCATTGTTATAGTTCCATTATTATCAATATTATAATCATTAAACATTTTTTCAATACTTTCACCGCCTCCAATAAGACCACTAAACGCCCCCATTAAATTAAAATCATTTGTTGTTTTACTTTCCATTGTAATTTGTTCTTTTTTCTCATCATAAAATTTAATTGTTTGAACATATAATATATTTTTTCTTCCTTTCATTGCTCTTTTTACGTCTTGAAATTGATATCTATTTGTTTTATAATTATAATGTTGTTCTTGGATCATATAATCATTGATAATTAATTTTTTATAATATACTTCGTCGCCTTTCTCTTCTACTTCTAAATCTAATAATTTTTTCATCATCGGTAATGAATTTTTATTGATATCGCCTTTTTTAGTATATTTGATTTTTACTAAAAAATTTTCGGCGGTTTTGATATTTTTAATAATATCTTTTACATAAAGTTTTTTAACGGTCTCATAAATTGGAGATGATCCGAAAATAACTTTAAATTCTTTGTTAAAACGTTTTTCTCTTTTCTGGTTTTCCATAGTATATTATAATATAGTATTATATATTATTTTTTTAAATATATTTTTAATTATTTTTTTTTTAAAGTATATATTTTTTTTTAAACATTTTATTTAAGTTTTTTATATTTTGTTCTAAGTCTACAGAATCGCCCCATAATAACCAATATGAGAACAAAGCAGGACTCGGAATTAAATTTTTAATTAAATATTCTTCTTTTTCGTTTGCTAGATGCCGAATCCTATAATTATATCTTCTTTGTTTGTCTTTATGATCTAAATAAGTTCCATAAGTTGGATTTAATAAACCGAAATCATAAAATGAACCATCGTCTAAAAAAACCCTAAATCTTTTTCCTTGTCTTGGTGAATTTTCAATATTTATAATTTTCATTATAAATATTCAAAAGATAAAATTTAATTAATTTCAGGATTTATAATATTATTTTCAAATTCTTTTGCCTCAGCTTCCATTATTTCCATAAATTGAGCCTCTTGGCTCTTTCTTAAATGATATAATTCTTTTTTTCTTTCTAAATATGCTTTATATCTTTCAGGATCTTCTTTTAATCTTGCATAACTTGATTTATGGGCTTCTTTTACTTTTTCTTTTATTTCAGGTTTGTCTTTTCGTTCTTCATAATATTTCTTAGATAATTCTCTATTTTTTGATGCTCCTTTTTCGGTCTGTCTATATTTTTTAATTGCTTTTTTTTGAGACTCAGTATAAGAACTTGAATGAACAACATTAATTAAATTAGTTGAAATATCAAAAAATTCCATATTGTATATATAATATACATAATATATTATTTTTTTAAATAAAAAACTAAATATTTTTTTATGTTAATTAATTTTATATAAATGAGTTCAAAAATCCAAGCTGTTTTATTTGATAAGAATTTTTATTCAATTTCAAAAGCTTTAAAATGGTTAAAAAAACATGGTTTCAATCCATTTAAAGTTGATATAACATTAAATTTATTAAGATTTCGAATGATAGACCCAAATAAACTAAAAAATGAAGGTTATTCAATTTTTAGAAATAAAAAAATAAATGAAGATATTAGTTATATTATTGCTTATAAAAATTAATCTATTTTACAACTACAGCACCTGTTGCACAATTTACAACAATCTCTTGTTCATAGATGGTATAAACAATGATATCCATAGGAGCATTACTGTTATTTATAAAAGAGACGGTAACATTTCTTGGTGTTTGAGCATCATCTTCAGTAGAACGAACATTTACCATATATAATTTATTCATGTTCCAGAAATTGAAATCTAACAAACCACTTTCGACACCGTATTCAGTAGCTGATGATTTATTATATTTAACAATTTCTTGAAGCCAAGTTTGAAAAGCATAGGTATAAGTTGTCATTAATTGATTTACACCACCTACTGCAACTTGAAGATTAATTAAAGACAATGGACTTGTACATCCTGCACCTCCACAAGGGTCAAATGGTGATTGATACTGACTAAATCCAGTAATTACACCGGGTACAGCATTTTGAGATGATGAAATTAATGGGAGAATTAGCACTGCGACAATATTTTTCACTCCTGATTGAACAAGTTGTGAATAATTTGCTCCTGCTTGAATTCCTGTATAAGTATTAAATAAAAATTCTTTTGAAATAACTGTTTTTGATTGTTGAGAAGATAGATAATCTGAAGCTTTAACAGGGTCTAATAAAAGAGATGAATAATAAAATCTTGTTGAAGTTATTGCAGATGCAATGTTATTACCGGAAAAATTTACATTTGCACCTGCTGCGGTATTAATTGAATAATTTGGTGTATTAACAATAAAAAAACCACAAGTAATATCAGTAAATGCATCATTTGCATAATTTGCAATTAGTCCAAGACTATTTATCATTAAAGGACAAACATTAGTGAAAGTAGAATATTGCTGACCATTATATTGAAGAGTTTTTCCAGTCCCAGCAGCATTATTAATAGCTTGTACTGTAATAAGACCGGTATTAACATATAGACGAAGAATAGCGTTGAATTTTCTTAATATACCGATATTTTCCATAGAACCAAAAACATCAGATAATTTAATAGTCAAATAATCATACCATACAACAATATTATTAATTATAGTACAGTATGGAGTGAAATCTTGATTTAAATTATTTATAGGCATAATATAATTAATATTTCCTCCTGCACTTGCTGTTCCAGATCCAAAAATTCTATTTCTTTGTCCATTTAATGTTGCGTTATTAGTCCATGAAATTTTTTCTTGAATATTTCCATTTACTGTATAAGCGTTTTGCATTCCGAAAATAGATTGATTTGTAGTTCCTACAGCGATAGCACTTGTATTATTTGCAGCTATTCCAAAAGGTTGATTATTAGCAATTCCAGGAGTAGAAGGAAGATTAGCGGCGGCATTTGGTAATGTTCCTGCGGCATAAACTGGATTTGCTACTTGTCCTAATGAATAAGTAGTTGAATTAGGATTATCTAATTGAGTTGAATAACCCATAGTTTTACCTCTCAAGGTTAAATCATCTTTCGAAAGTTTTGTAATTTCATTTATACCATAGAGCATTCCAGAGTATGGAGTTAATTGCGTGATACTTTTTCCATCAATTATTAGATCTGCTTGATGTATAATTGAACAATTTCCATTTTTAAAACAAGTAGTAGCAAATGAAGGCGGAGCGGGTGCAACAAAATTATTTACACCACCGTTAGTAAATGCACATGTTCTAATAGTTGGAATTACTAAATACATATCTTTCGTGTCCACAAACCGCGAAGAATTATAAATACTTGTCAAATCATATTGGATTAATGTCAGACTGCTATTAGTATAACTAGACTGATTTATGTCTCCAACATAATTATATTGTATATCTGTGAATGGTTGGTCTTTGTAAATACTTTGTGCCCTGCAACTGCTTTCATATTGATATTGATCAACTTCTGTCATGATTATATAATACTTATATAGATATTTTTTTTAAATAAATTTTCTAAATAAAAAATTCTATATATATTTTTATAATAATTTACAAAAAAATATAATATTATATATATTTATATATAGAAATGGGTGAAAAAAATCTTACTGCATTTATGAAAAATTTATCGGCTAAAATAAAATATAATGAAGTTAGTCAAGCATCATGGGGAGGAACCAAAAGTTTTAAACCAAAATTATCATCAACATCATCATCGTTAACAAATCCTTCATTAGATTATTTATTAAATAGTGCTGCGAAATTAGATAAAGAACAAAAAAATAAAAATCAAATGTTAGAAGAATATAGAAGAAAACAAGAACAACCAGTAATAAAATATAATGAATATGGTGATCCAATCGTAGGAGATGATGGAAAACCAATAAGTTTTAAATTTCATAATATTCCAGCTCCTGAATTAGATTTAGATGATATAAGATTTGATTTTACAAATCCTAATACAGGAAATATAGAACAATATGATATACCATATTCTGAAATAAATAATATTACAATAGCAGGATTAAAACAAAGACTATTATCAAGAAATAATGATGAACAAATAGATTTAAAAAAAGTATTAAAAGAAAGAAAAATTGACAGAACAGAATGGACAGATAGAATAAATTATTTAAAACAAAATAGAGAAGAATTACTTAATAGAGCAATATTAAACGAAACTAATCAAAGACAGAATGAAGCAGTTGGTGATTTATATGGTTCACTTAAAGTCGTGATTGATCCTAATATATTTAGAAGATCATTAGATACAATTACACAAGATATAAATGAAGCCGAAGATCAATTAGATAATGTTTTAGATGAAATTGATGAATTAAATAGACGATTAGAACAATTAAATAATATTAAAGAAGGCTTACAAGATGCAGTAGAAGAATTATTTGGACAAATTGAAAATAGAAAAAAAGAAAATAAACTTAAATTAGATGCATATTATACTGAACTACAAAATATAAACTCTGGAAAATTTAACGCAGAAAAAATGTTTGATGAAACAGATGAAGAATATTTACAAAGATTAGAAAGATTAGCAGACACACCTGTAGATAATAATATAAATTTTGATTTGGCAAAAATGGAACAAAAAAAGACATTAAGAGAAAATTTAAAAGAATTAGTAAGAGATGACCAAATTATAAATCAAGTTGTAAATGAATTAGATCCAGAACTTATATTTGAATTTAATAAAATATTTGAATTATTTAAAACAATTTTTTTAAAAAAATATGGTTATGATAATAAAAATATAAAATATCAGGATATAATTGCGGAATTTGTAAATTATATGAGAGCTAGAGAAAATCAACAATTAGTTTTAAGAGGTGAAATAAGACCATCTTCAAATGAATATAAATTTGATGGATCAACAATTGTGGAATTCGAAGATATTTATGATCCTGAGCAAAAATTCGGCGTATTAGGTGATCAATCATCAGCATTTTCTGCTTTCAATCCTATGTCAAGTGAAGTATTATTAGGACCGGGGAAAAAAATAAATAGACAACAGCCAGTGATAGCCCAAAAAGTTGATAATTATACATTAAAAATAAAAAAAGTAGATCCAGACACTGGAGCACCTTATATAGGAAATGAAAAAACAATTTATTTAAGATTTAAAAAAAAACCTTTTGAAGTATTTAACACTCAAACAAATAAAACTAACACTGTTAAAAAAAATGAAATTTTATTCTCAACATCTGGAGATGATGGAGAATTTGAAAGTATAGGAAAATTATCAGCAAATGCCCCAATAGAAAAAATAATGGAAATTGTAGATTTAGATCTTCCAACAGTTCAAAAAATTTTTAATATAACAAGAGGAACAAAGGTAGATTTAGTACAAAAAATTATAAGTAAATTAGAAGAATCTGGTATTTCTCCTTCTGAATATCAATCTTTTTTTAAAGGTGACGATAAACATAATAGAATAATCGGTGAAGGTTTATCACATGAAAAGAAAGATAAAAAAGTTAAATTCGGCGATGTTGTTATAATGCCTAATAAATTATTTTATGATAATATTCTTTCAATCTCTAGACCAGATGGAGTAAAAATAAATGGATTTAAAAATAGACATGTTTCTGATGATTTTGTAGTAGTTGTTGTAAAAATGTTAGAAAATAAAAATGATTATCAAAGAGAATTAAATAATTTATCTTCTTCTGAACGTGTTTTATTAGATAATTTATTAAAGATTGCAAACTTACATAAAAAAGTCATTACAGGTTCTGGAAATGAATCTATAAATAAACTAAAAAATGAATTACAAATTTTAGAGGGTCAGATTCAAGCCGGAAATAATAATGAATCATTAAAAAAAAAATTACATGATATATTACATAAATTAGCTTATTTTAAAGTTATATCACTCACACAGGCAAACAAACATTATAAAGAATATATAAAAAATTTCTTTTAGTATAATATATAATGAAAGGTTTATTAATTGGATTTGTTTCAATGCCTCTAATTTGTTTTATTGGTGATTATCATAGATCTAAAAAACAAGAAAAACATAATAAAAAATATATAGAAATGTTAAAAAAATATGATTTAAAATAAAAATAATTATCTAAATTTAATTTATATATAAAAATGGTTTATCACGGTTGCGGAATTGCAAAAATATCACCTTCTCAAAAATTAAAACTTAAAAGAGGCGAACCAGTTAGAATGAAACTGGGAAGTGCTCATACTTTACCAATGACAGACCACCAAATTAAAAAATTAGAATCAGCTCATAGACGTGGTTCAGCTCATACTGTTCATCTCGATCCATATCAAATTGATGAACTACACGGAATGGGCTTTTTTGATTCAATGAAAAAAGCTTTCTCTCATCCTGTCACTAAATCTATAGTACGAGCTGTAAGACCTGTAGCCACTAATATGGCTCGTTCTGGTTTATCATCTCTTGGACCAATGGGGCAAGCATTAGGAAATGCAACAATTGATATTTTAGATAAAGAAGCAGAAAGTCGTGGATATGGTCTTAAAAGAGTTGGAAGACCTAGAAAATATGTACATCACGATAAAAGATTAGTCGAACCTGTTGAACATGGAAGAAAATTAAAATCAGTTAGAGGAAAAGGATTTTTTGATAATCTAAAAAAAGCAGCGTCATCAAATGTTGCTAAAAGTATATCAAAAAGTTTAAGACCAATAGCAAGTGATTTTATTCGATCTAAATTACCACAAGAAGGAATATTAGGCGAATTATCTAATTTAGCAGTAAACGAGGCGAACAGATATGCAGAATCAAAAGGTTATGGAGTTAAAAAAAGAAGAGGACCAGGAAGACCAAGAAAAGGAGGGGCACTCATTGCAGCAGGATACTAAATTTTTATTTTTTTTGAAATATCTTATTTTTTTATATATAATTTTATCCATTTATATATAATTTTTATCTAATTATATATAAATGACAAATTCATTGACTAATACACAGATTGAAAAAATTTTAAAAGGTTATTATAGGTTCAAAGGATGTTTTTTTAAAGATACATTACCCGAAGAATTAGAAGAAAGATGTTATTATATAGTAAATTTAGATGATTCTGATTCAGGTAAAGGCGGAACACATTGGTGTTGTTTATATTGTATTAATCAAAATTATATTTTATGGTTTGATCCATATGGATATCCTCCACCACAAGAGATTGAAGACAGATTTAAAATTATTAAATATAATCATAAAGATATTCAAGATTATGAGTCTACAGCTTGCGGTTATTTTTGCATCGCTTTTATTAAATTTTCCTATCATATGCAAGACGTAAAAAAAGCGTTATACAAATTTGATGATTTATTTAGTAAAAATACAAAAAAAAATGATTATGTTTTATGTGAAATGTTAAACGGTTTTTTAAATATGAACTTAGAAGTTAAATTTTGATAAAAAATATAACTAACCTTTACGGGAAGTTAAGTTTTAAGTTTTGAGAAGGATTTTTTATTTTATTTATATCAAAATTATCTTTATATAATAATTTTTTAACAAAACCAGATTTAGCACTACTTCCAACTATATCCCGTGAAGGGTTAACTTCGTGTCCAAAATTTTTTCTTAATCTTTCTTCTGGGTCTTTTGTTCTCATATCTATCATCATAAAATTCATCGGGTCTTTAACGCAATCAGCATAAAAATCTTTTATATAATTTGAATCTAAATTATCTACATTATGATTACGAATTATATTATTTAATGTTGAGTTGTCATTTTGTTTGAATATAAAAAAATAATGAATATTTCTTGAAATTGTCTTAGGAATTTCACGATAATTTTGAGACACTACATAGACGGTAAAATTTCTTTTTCTTCCTCCAATTAGATAGTCTTGAATTTTTTTAAGGTCTTTCTTCGGTAAATTTATAAAATCATCAAATACTATTAATTTTTCTTTATCATTGTCTTCATCATCCCATTCTGTTAGATTAGGAACATCTTTTAGATCATTTGTTAATAATAATCCGTCAATCTTGTCTTCTAAAAATTTATATAAGGGCTCTTCAGTTGTAGAACCTGTAAATATAATGATGTCATGAAATGAATCTCGTTTTTTATCTAAAAAGTTCATTAATGCATTTGTTTTCCCACATCCTGTCATACCTATAGAAGCAATCATAGAAGCAGGCATAATTTTATGTTTTTCGTAATTTTTATCTAATTTAGTCGGCTTAGATTTTATTTTATTATAAAAGTTTTTCATATAATATAAAGTAAGAATTTAATTTATATTATATTATCCCCTAAAATTCCTATATTTAGATGAATCGGTTTTAAATTGTCTTTGAATTCAATTTTTAATATATTTGATTTCTCAAATAATTTTATATATTCATTATATTTATCGCTCATAAATTGTGGTCCATCTATAGAACGTTCTTTTCTTTGTTGAATTAAAGTTTTATATATATCTATTGATAATAAATGATATTGTTTAGCTAGAGTCATTTCATTTTCTAACTTATCATCTATTTTTAAATATATAGCGATTGAAGAGATTGTAGAAATAATAAATGACAATCCGCAATTAATTAATGTTATCCTAGGTTGTGAAATATATTCAGATGGAAAAATAGACACTATTCCATTTACAGAACTTAAAATTAAGATAGGGATTTTATATAATAAGTTATACCTCTTTAAAACAAAATAAACATTTTTGTGATAATCTTCTAGATCATTACAGTTTAAGCGAATATTATTTAAAATATCTTCGTTTTCATGTGTCCAGTCTGAAGAATCTTGTGACATATATAATATTATAATACATTTTATATTTATAATAATGGGGCAAATTGAAATTCTTGTGTCCCTGTTGGGGTCATAACTCCAAATTTTTGAACTACAACCTCAACTGAATTTACCGCAGAAGCACTATTTGAACCAATACTAAAAAACATTATATTCTCAGTTGGTCCATATGTTCCGCGAGGATTTGAAACAGTCGAAGGAGTCATCTGTAGAGTTGTTGAAGCATAATTTGACGGACTTGGACAAGAACCAGATGCATTAGCGAAAAATGTATATAAAGTGTTTATTGTGGGGGTTGCTGTAATAACATAGACCATTCTTGATTTATACCAACTATAATTCGGTCCTGCGTCTGGTGTTGTATAAACTGTTAAAAATAAACTATTATCTGATGATGTAGTTGAAACATTAAATAATCTTAAATATAATCCTAAAATATCTTGAACTTTCAGACCTGATGTAGTCGGCATATACCAATTTATTTTTTGTCCTGCGATTAAATTTTTAAAATACCATGCATTTATTGCATAAGAATTAATAATAGATGTTGGTGTTGCTGATGGTGGTTGACCATCTGCATAAATAGCGGGTGAAGAAAATTGATATATTGTATTTGTTTGCTTTATTGTTAAAGTATTTATATTATTTGTATTTAACGATATATCAATTTTATTTTTAGATATATCTGTTCTATTTTGGGAAATATCTAAAGTATTCTGAGCTATATTTAATGTATTTCTTGAAATATCTGTTCTATTTTGGGAAATATCTAAAGTATTCTGAGCTATATTTAATGTATTTCTTGAAATATCTGTTCTATTTTGTGAAATATCTAAAGTATTTTGAGCTATATTTAATGTATTTCTTGAAATATCTGTTCTATTTTGTGAAATATCTAAAGTATTTTGCGATACTTTTGAAGGTAAAGAAACGGAATTAAATGTTAAATCATTAGCCGTCAAAATAGATGTATTAGAATTTGTAGAATTAGTAATATTTAAACTAGACCTATTTAATGTTGAAGTATCTACACCAGCTCTATCATTTATTTGCAATTCTGTAATTGATAAATTACTTACATTAGTTAAATCTCCTTGTTGTAATAAACCAGGATATAAATTAGTGTTAGTATTTAAATTTTGATTAAAAACAAAAAATCTTTCAACTGTCATTCCAGCCCTTAAATTATTAGCAAAATCTTGAATTTCAATAGTTTCAGATTTAGAAGAAGATCTTATATTACCAGATGTATTATAAACATATAATCCATTATCAGGTGTATTAAATTCTAAAGAAGTTTTATTATTAGTTCCTTTTAAAAAAGTAGTATTTAATGTAGTAGTATTAGAACCTGTATTTATTGTTAAACCATCTTGTAAATTTAAAACTTGTGTTGAACCAACAATATCAGTTCTATCTATTGTTAATCCATCTAATCCGACAGAACAAGTGTTAACAGGAGCTGTTGTAGAATTAGCAGTATAAAATTTATGTCCTCCAGTTCCACTACCGCTAACATTAAGAAATTTTAGGGCATTTGTACCAGATTCTGTATAATGATAATGTCCAAGACTTGAACCAGTTGATGATGTTGGAAAAGAAGATAAAAGTGTAGATCCATTAATATTAGACCCTAATACTCCTTGATGGGCTATATTTCCAGAAGAATCAGACAACTGAAGCAAAGTTCCCGCGGGTAAAAATCCACTCATATATAATATTTATTTAGATATTTATTTTATGTCCAAGATATTAATATCTGTCCGGTAATAGTATATCTAGTATTATTTGTTGTTGTTCCTCCTGATGTACATCTAATTGAAGTATTATTAATAAAACTTATTTGTAAATTAAAACTTTGTAATGATGATGATGAGTAACAATTAATATATGATCCACTTAAAATAGTAGGAGTAGTACCAGAAGGATATATAAAACTTGGATAAGTTAAAGTAAAACTAATTGGGTCACTAATAGTAAAATTAGATGATGAAAAAGAAGATAAATAATAATTATTTGTTTGTGATTTTGTATCAAGTGTTTGAGTAAAATTAAAAGATGTAGGACTAAATCCATTCTGAAAACCGCTTGTGTTTGAAACCCCCGCTGTTATTGGTCCAGTGAAAGTACCATCTAAAACCGCTTCTTGTACAAATTCTTGAGTCGCAGATATATTACCATATGTTAATGAAGGATTATAATTTTGTGCAGGTAAATTTACCGATTGTGAAAAAGTATTTGAACCAGTAAAAGTTTGATTTGCTGTTAAAATTGCATATCCTGAAAGATCTTGAGGACCAGTATAGGCGGTTGTTTGGGTTGTACCGTTTGAAAATAAAATACTACTACAATTATATATAGGGTTATTATTCATATTTAAATTAACAGTATATAGAATAGAATTATAAAATATATATAATGGGGCTGTTTGATTATTACTAGCATCATTTAATGCGAAATATATTGTGGGATTCAATGAATTTGAAGAAAAATTACTAATTCCAGTACTTTGAGCATTTGGAAAAATTACTGAATTACTTATACTTAATGTTTCTCCAGTTATTCCAAAATCTGAAGAAATAGGATTTTTAAAATTTGCTACATTTCCTGTTATTGGATTAACTGTAAAAGAATATCCATTAATATTTGAAACTGTTAATCCTCCTATATTTTGATTTGAATATAAAGTAAGGTCTGTATTTAAAGAAGAATCAACAAATAATGAACCAAATTCACCCGAATCGATATTACTGAATCTAAAAGGAGCATTAATTCCATTACTTGAATTTGAACCTTGAAAAGTTTGAATTGTTGGATTTAAAAAAGTGTTTGAAATATCATTATAAACTGTATTCGGGTCATCTGGTATTGATGCTGTTGTTTGTTTTGTTCCATCAGGAAACTGGATATAATTACCAGAATTATCTAAAAATATATTATCTGATGTTCTTAAATTTCCTGTTATATTAGTATCTAACATAGTTTGTTTTCCTTGTGCATTCGGAAAACTTAAAAAGAGACCTAAAGCAGATTGATATGTAAGACCTGAAGAAGAAGAAGGCGTCGAAGAAGGATTAAAATTAAAGCCTGGAAAAGTTGGATATAATGGAGGTTGAGAAAAAGACATGATTAATATAATATAATAATATATAAAAATTTTTTATATATATATATATTATAAATGTCATTTAATTTAGTTCTAAATTCAACAAATGTTTCAAGTGTAAATAATGATATATTTACTTATAGATTTATAAACGGTGGTTTTAAAGTTTTACAGGACGCAGAAATATGTGTCTCTGAGTTCGTGATTCCATATTCATGGTTTAATATAACTCAAATTTATAATAATAATTCTTTTATTTTCAATGATTGGTTTGGTATAAGTCATGAAATTTTATTACCAAATGGTTTTTATCAAGTATCAGACTTAAATTCTTTTTTTATCAATTATTGTCTCAATAATGGTTTTTATTTAGTTTCATCTAATGGTTTAAATGTTGTTTTTAATGCTTTTTTAACTAATGCTACATTTTATTCAAATCAAATTTTATCTTATACCGTTCCAACATTAGCACAATTTAATGATCCAAGTGGAAATTATGCAGGTTGGACTTTAGGAGATGACTGGATTGGTTTTCCTCCTGTTGCAACCGCTCCAAGTATTGAAATATTAAATAATAATTTTCAATCTTATTTAGGCTTTACGGCTGGTGTTTATGGTGGTGGTTTAAATGATTCATCTTTTTTATCTAATATAACACCTAATGCGACTAATGTGAATTCATTAATTGCCAGATGTTCCTTAATATCTAATAATGTTAGTATGCCATCCGATGTTCTTGATTCTTTCCCTATAACTTCTACATTTGGTTCTAATATAGTCTATTCTCCAAGATTTCCAAAATGGGTAAAGATTAACGCTGGAACATATAATAGTTTAATTTTAACTGTCGTGGATCAGAATTTTAATACGGTATATGCACAAGATCCAAATGTTTGTATTACATTATTAATAAAATTTTAATAAAAAAAATATATAATATAATATTATAAATGTTTAATCCAAAGTTATTAAAATTTAAAAAAAAAATTTATAAAGACCCTCATCATAATAAAGGTTTAAAACAATTACAAAAAGATTTAGGAACAGTAGAAAATAATATGAAAAAAATGATGATTAAAGAAGAAAAAGCTGAAGCAAGGGCTGAAAGTGATAGCGATGATGAAAGTACTAAAAAACCAAGAAAAATAAAAGGAATAAAACCTTTAAAATTTAAATTTTAAGTTATATTTAAAAATATAATATTATATTATATAGTATATATGGAAATGTCAAAAAATTTAGAAAGATATTATAAAAATAAAGAAAAATATAATGAAAGGGCAAAAAAATATTTTAATGAGGTATGGTATCCAAAAAATAAAGAAAGAATAAAAAGAGAAAAAAGAGAAAAAAAAAAAGAAATAAAAGAAATAAAAGAAATAAAAGAAAAAAAAAAGATACTTAAAAAAAAAATATTATATAATAATAATGATAAAAATTTATCTATAGATTTTGATTAATAATTTTCTTTTGTATTATTATAATGCCTATTCCTAAAAATAAAATATTATATGATGAAGTAAAAAAAAAAGCTGATTCAATATATTTAAAACCTAGTGCTTATAAATCTGGTTATATTGTTAAGGAGTATTTAAAGAGAGGAGGTGAATATATAAATGATGGAAAAGATAAGAATTTAAAAAGATGGTTTAGAGAGGAATGGAAAGATATAGGAAATAAAGAATATCCTGTTTATAGACCAACAAAAAGGGTGAATAAAAATACTCCTTTAACTGTTTCAGAAATTAATAAAAAGAACTTAAAAAAACAAATAGTATTAAAACAAAAAATAAAGGGTTCGAAAAATTTACCTCCATTTTTAAAAAAATAATTTTTTGGATTAATATAATAAAATCCAAGCCTCCCTTTTAGGGAATTTCATTTATCCCAAGGCGTAAAAAAATATATTTTGGTTTTAATTTTTTAGTTTTTATTTTCTGGAAAAAATTAATTTTCCATAAAATTTA